>LNAP01001465.1_pt1 | contig 24886 bp, 20 predicted proteins | sample 602601 | NCBI WGS metagenome assembly LNAP01 (sample SAMN02440304, study PRJNA202911) | soil metagenome | biome: Subtropical and temperate rainforests or woodlands; isolation source: soil samples (1 kg each in a 20% v/v slurry with milli Q water) were... ...
AGAGTAGAAGTAGCCAGTACGCATAAATGAAGCTCCATGACATCGATTGAGAAAGCAGCTTTTCCGAAGCTGCTTTTCAAATTTAGGCGATGGATGGAGTCTGTCAAAAATGTGTTGGTTACAGGATGTGAAACAATCAGGGTTCGAGGCGACGCTGCTGATAGATCCAGTCGACGATCTCGCCATCGGGCGTGTAGCCACTGACGGTGTCGCGCAACAACTGACGCACTCGTGAGTAATCATCCTGCTCGACAGCATCCAGCAACTCGGTCAAACGCCCCTTCAGCACGTCCCAGGGAAGATGATCTTCGCTGGCGCCCATGATCATAGGATGTTGAGTGGCCGATACGTTGTCGCCAATCAACAACTCCTCATAGAGCTTCTCGCCGGGACGCAGGCCAGTGAATTCAATCGAGATGTCGCCTTGCAGATTCTTGTCCGAACGAACACTCAAACCCGACAGATGAATCATCTTCTCCGCCAGTTCAACAATCTTCACCGGCTCGCCCATGTCGAGCACGAACACATCGCCGCCCTGCCCCATGGAACCTGCCTGGATCACCAGCTGCGCAGCTTCCGGAATGGTCATGAAATAACGAGTGATCTTCGGATGAGTCACCGTCAACGGCCCACCTGACTTGATCTGGCTATGAAACAGCGGAATCACCGAACCGGACGAACCCAGCACGTTGCCAAAACGAACCATCGTGAAGCGCGTCTTGTTGACCCGGGACACATTGGACTTGTCACCGAATAGAACAGGCGCGATCTCGCGACTCAAAGCCTGAAGCGTCAACTCGGCAAGACGCTTGGTACTGCCCATCACGTTGGTAGGACGAACCGCCTTGTCGGTGGAGATCAACACAAAGTTCGAAACACCCGACTGCAACGCAGCTTGAGCGGTATTGAGCGTGCCAATGACGTTGTTCAAAACCCCTTCTGCAATGTTGTGCTCGACCATGGGCACGTGTTTATAAGCGGCGGCGTGATATACCGTATCCACGTTCCAGGTGCGCATGACTTCCAGAAGCTTGTGCGGATGACGAATGGAGCCGAGGATCGGGAGCAATCGAACAGCGACAGACTCGCGACAGCCCCGCCGCTCAAGCTCCGACAGGATGCTATAGAGGTTGAATTCGCTGTGCTCGAACAGAATTAGCGTGGTCGGCCCAAGCGCAAAGATCTGCCGACAAAGCTCCGAGCCGATGGATCCGCCGGCGCCAGTCACCATGACGGTTTTGCCTTTGATGCAGCGTTCGAGCAAGTCCGATTGCGCAGGCACCGAATCGCGTCCCAGCAAGTCAGCGATATCCACTTCCTGAATATCTTCGACCTTCACCCGGCCACTGGCCAGGTCGGTGAAGTTTGGGACACTTCGGATGTGCAGCGGGAAACGCTCAAGCAGAGTAAGAATCTCGCGGCGCCGTGCACGGGTCGATGAAGGCAGTGCAAGCAGGATTTCCTGAGCTCCGGTCTCGTCGATCATCTGCTGAATGTGTTTGGGTTTGTAGACCTGGAGGCCGGCAATAGAGCGATCAGCAATGCTCGAATCATCGTCTATAAAAGCCACCGGACGCATAGAGCGCCCCATTCGGAGCGCCGCAACCAATTGATTGCCGGCTACGCCTGCGCCATAAACAGCGACCTTGTTGTGTCCGTCGTCACGACGGGTGAACGGTACATGCTGAGCGGCAGTGAACCAATCACCCATAAAATACTGGCGCATGAAAAGACGCAGGCCACCAATGATAACGAGGCTTAGCCACCAGTAGTTAAAGACGATTGAGCGAGGAACGACCGTTTGGTGATTGCTGTACCAATAGACTACGACGGCAAGGATCAGCGATGAAAGACTTACAGCCTTTATGATTGCAATCAACGCGTCGTTGCCGAAATATCGCATGACGGCTCGGTACATACCGAAGCGGACAAAAAGCGGGATGGCAACAACTGGCGCAAAAAGGAACAACCAGAGATGCACCTTGAAGGGGTTGACCATCTCATCAACCCCCAACCGCACCACGAAAGCCATCCAAAGTGCAGCCCACACCAAGACAATGTCTGTGATGACTTGCAACAGCCTCTTCTGCCGGCGGGGGAGCGCCAACAAAAATGCCCTCAATCTGTCCATATTTCTGTCCAACACCTAAAGAGAGCTCCATTCAACGGGCGAAGAAATTTTGTGGAATTCTACCGCCGAGCATAACCACTATAAAGCTCAACGACCTTGATGACAGTTAGACTTGGAGCGAGAGCTCACGTTCCGACAGATTGACAGATAACCGACCAAATGTCGGGGCAAGACACCACGCCGTTTTGCCCACTGTGCCTGTGGCAAAACACGATGGTTAGCCCATAGCCTGCCGATCTCCCATGGTAGCGGAATCATGACTGAAAGGCTTTCATATGATAATGTGCCAGCGAATTTAAACGTGGAGGATCGGATGCCTTTCGGCTGCCGCGGCTTCGTCATCTGCGAACTTCATCGACCTAAAAAGCTGATTTCTCAGTCCAGCATTCAAGGACAGATCTTGTGACCCTCCCACTCGTGGTTGACCTCGACGGAACGTTGTTGCGTTCGGACCTATTGATAGAAACTGGAATGGCATTTGTACGTAATCACCCATTTCACATTCACAAAATGGCTGGCTGGCTCGTCCGAGGAAAAATAGAACTAAAATCACGCTTGGCTAAAAGCGCACATATTGACGTTAGCGTGCTGCCTTACAACGCCGCTGTGCTCGAAATGATAACCGACGCACGAAAGGAAAATCGAAAAATTGTATTGGCAACGGCAAGTTATCACACGCTCGCAGAGCAAATTGCAGATCACCTGCAGTTATTCGACTTGGTGCTAGCTACAAACTCAGAGCGCAATTTGACGGCGCTGAAGAAAAAAAATGTTCTGATTGAACACTTTGGTGAGTTTGGTTTCGACTATGTGGGAAACTCGCTGGATGATATTTCGGTTTGGTCTTCAGCTCGTCACGCTTATGTTGTGGACCCCGAGCGCGGCGTCCAGCGAAAAGCTCTCGCGCTTGGAAATGTAAAGCAAATCATACATTCTAACGAATCCATTTCCAAAAATTGTATATCAGCGATAAGAATTCATCAATGGATGAAGAACGCTTTAATTTTTGTGCCCCTTCTCGCTGCCCACCAATTAATGAACCCATCGCTTATCTGGAAGGGCATTATTGCTTTTATTCTGTTTGGCTTATGTGCCTCTAGCGTATATATCCTTAACGACCTCTTGGATCTTGCAGATGATCGCCATCATCACACAAAAAAAAATCGGGCATTTGCCTCGGGCCGATTGCCGATAAAAGCGGGGGTCATCGCGTTTCCGCTTCTATTAGGTGTATCTTTCACCGGCGCAGCGCTTCTACTTCCCTGGAACTTCATAGCGACTCTGCTGATTTACTATGCACTAACATTAGCATATTCACTTTATTTAAAACGTCAAATGGCTATCGACGTCATTGCACTCGCAACGTTGTATACACTGCGGATAATCGCCGGAGCTGCTGCCTTATCCCTCGCACTGACATTTTGGATGCTTGCGTTTTCAATGTTTATGTTTCTAAGTTTAGCCCTAGTTAAAAGATACGCAGAATTACGCGAAGCCCGGATTAATGGTCGTACGGCCAAAACGCGCGGCCGAGGATATTACCCCGATGACCTTGAGATGATTTCTTCGCTAGGCGCCTCCTCCGGATACCTTGCTGTAATGGTACTGTCTCTTTACATACACGACCAAGCTACTATCAATTTGTATTCCCACCCTCAAATCATATGGCTCGCCTGCCCACTTCTATTATTCTGGATCACTCGTGTCTGGATGCTTACCCATCGCGGGCATATACATGAAGACCCAGTCGTATTCGCAATTCGAGACAGAGTAAGCCTAATAATCGGCGCCATGTTTTGCCTTGTATTCTGGGCCGCAGCATGAACTCAAATCTATATTCATGGGGTCGTTATCCTTATTACCCGCAAACCGGACACGGTTGTGCTTGGCGCTCCGAATTACCTCTTGCCTTTCAGTCCATTTCTGAACAGTTTGGTGAAACACTCGCTTACGGAAACGGTCGCAGTTATGGGGATAGCTGTTTAGCGGTTAGCGACCAAGTGGTGATGACAGGCGCAATGGACCGGTTCATCGAGGCTGACTGGGCGACCGGCCGTATCGTTGTGGAAGCGGGCATTACACTTGCCCAGATTCTCGCAATTTCGATTCCTAAAGGCTGGTTTTTACCAATTACACCCGGCACCCAATTCGTAACCGTCGGTGGGGCTATTGCTAATGATGTCCATGGAAAAAATCACCACAGGCGTGGAACATTTGGTAATAACATACATACCTTTGGGTTACTTCGCAGCCAAGAGGGTCAACTGACTTGCTCCGATCAAGAAAATAGTGATTTATTTGCAGCGACAATCGGCGGCTTGGGTCTTACTGGAATAATTACATCGTGCACTCTTAATCTGATTCCGATCTCTTCGAACGCAATAGAGAGCACAAAAATTCGTTTTAACAATTTGCGAGAGTTTTTCCAGCTATCAAACGAACTGGATTGTCAGCATGAATATAGTGTTGCATGGATTGACTGTCTAGCCAAAGGCGACAACATTGGCAGAGGCGTTTTTATTGTAGGCGACCACGCCAAATACGGCCAGCTTAGAGTGTCTCAACAATCAAAACTCAACATACCAGTGACACCTCCGGCATCACCATTCAACCGTAACACATTGAATATATTCAACAGTTGTTATTGGCACCTACAACCTGCAAAAAAAACCAACGCGAGAATAAATTACGAGCCATTTTTTTATCCATTGGACGGAATTCTAAACTGGAATAGGATTTATGGCTCAAAAGGTTTTCAACAATTTCAATGTGTTATACCAGAGGAAAACGCAGAAACAACGATGCGCGAACTATTAAAAGAAATAGCGAACGCTGGAACGGGCTCGTTTTTAGCAGTTCTAAAACGTTGCGGAGATATAAGTTCTCCGGGATTGATTTCCTTCCCGTTGCGTGGGACATCACTAGCATTGGATTTCCCTCAAAAAACTAATTTGGAATCAACGCTGCTTCGTAGACTCGATGATATCGTCGCGGCATCAAATGGCCGTTTATATCCAGCCAAAGATGCACACATGAGTGCAGAACACTTTCGGCTGTTCTACCCCTCGTGGGAAAAATTAGAAGCGCAGCGCGATCCCGCCCTTAAATCTCGATTTTGGAACAGAGTAACATTATGAAGCGTATTTTAATTATCGGGGCGACCTCTTCTATTGCCGGAGCATGTGCACGCCAGTGGGTGAAAGAAGAAGCTGAGTTTTTTCTGGTTGGTAGAAACGAGGAAAAACTTTCCCAAGTATCTGCCGACCTGATAGCAAGAGGCTGCAAATCCGTCACACTTTACGATCTTGATATCAACGAAATCGAAAAACACCCAGCTATGCTGGAAAAATGCTTATCCACATTAAAACAAATTGACGTAGCACTTATTGCTCACGGAACCTTACCTGACCAGCAACAATGTGAGGCATACGTAAGTACTGCGCTAAAAGAGCTTTCCAATAACGCCATTTCAACCATAGCCCTTTTGACGTTACTTGCCAACCAGTTTGAAACGCAACGATGCGGCGCAATTGCTGTCATTTCCTCGGTTGCAGGAGACCGTGGCCGCCCTTCAAATTACCTGTATGGTACCGCCAAAGCAGCAGTTTCCACCTACTGCGAAGGATTGCGCGCCCGACTATTCAAAGTTGGAGTATCGGTCACAACAATCAAACCAGGTTTCGTTGAAACTCCAATGACTAAGGGACTCACTCTACCGAAAGTGCTGATAGCAAAACCTGAAAAAGTCGCACAGGAAATAGTTAAAGCGATAGAAAATAAAGCAAACACCTTATACACACCGCAGTTCTGGCTACTGATTATGTTAATTATCAAGTCAATACCATCATTTATCTTTAAAAGAGCAAACTTGTAAAAACACACCAACAATTTACTTTCCTAATTGAAAATGGGAGACATCTTTTGGCAACGATAAAACTCTTATCAAACAGCAGCAGGCTAGTGGCCATACCCGCCGCATTGGCAGTGGTAATACTTGTGAATTTTTATTTTCTCAGCACCTATCCAATCAATATTGCGGCATTTGACTACCCAAACTACGCAGGCATGATTTTTTCGAATGTCTCTAACCTCATTCATGCAAGTGGATATACTTTTGGCGCGCGAATTGCGCTAAATGCGCTGGGGATACCGAATGGTGAAAACATCTATGATGCAAATTGGCTCAATCAACTCCAGCTGCTTCAATTCAGCTTTCACCTCCTAACTATTTTTGCTTGCACATTTATGTGCAACAAAATATTTGGAAAATTACCCGCAATGCTGATGTGCCTGGGTTGGGGAGGCAACGTCTTCTTCTTGGGAGGCGTCAACTCCGTTGGGCCTGATTGGATGCAAGGTGATCTGCTGGCGCTATATTTATTGATGGTTTTATGGGCTTACAAGGTCGAAAACCAGACCAAAATCGTAATATATTTAATTTCGGCCGCAGTGCTCACGGCTACTTACCTTGTAAAATTCAACTCATTAGTTTTAGCGCCAATCCTAATTATTCTGATTATTATTGAAAAAAGAAATTTGCTATGGAAGGGCACTACGTTCGTCGCAACAGGTTTAACGAGCTATGCACTTATATCAGTGTTCATCAACATTTATCATTTCCCTAGCACAGGAACAAGACAGCTAAGCTACGACCATGCATGGGTGTTGACTGCATCAACCCCGGAAAAGTATATAAAACAGAATCCTAATGATCTTGGGATTAACACGTTAAGATGGCGAGCTATAAGCACAATCCTGCCTCAAGATTACTTTAGAGCTGCTGCCTACCAACAAGCAGACTGGGGTGCCCCGGTGGAAGTTAAAGCCCCATATCTTCAAAAGTACGAATACTTCATGAAAGCATCGCGCGAAGAGCTAATCGATTTCACCTCTAAAAATAGCCTGCCTGAAGGTTTCATGATGTCTATTTCTGCAATTCCAGCCTATTACTATATTGGCCTTGCACCCGCCGACGCTCTTGGCATATCCGTATTCAAAGAATCGTTAATATCAGATCCCTTAACCTATTCATACAAATTATACTTCGGCTGGAAAGAGCTATTGACTGGAAAACAACTCCAGACAACTCCATTTATCTCAAAAAGCCTGGATCTAGAAGTAGGACCTGACATAAATGCAAATGGTGATATCAAACTGTCGCCGCCACAAGGGCGTATTGCGCAACACTTACTTTATTGGAACCCAGTTGAAAGAGCCGGTTACATTGGAATGAAGTTTTTTTCAGTTCTCAACTACTTAACCCCTAGATCCTGGTTGCTCTCACTACTTGCCTTAGTCTCGTGCATTGCAATTGTCAAGACGCAAAATCATAGAGTGATTCTCTCTTCAGCGATGCTCATTGTATCGACTGCGCTATTGGTTAGCTCTTCAGCAATGCTACTCGGCGTCAGATTTAAAGAAATGTTAGCGCTACTTCCCATACTATGCATTTTCCTGGGCGTAGGAATTTCAAGCTGCATAAGTTGGAAAAAAACCGCCTCGTTGAAACAGCGAAACCTAGCAGGAGATGCAGCATGAAAGTAATACTTCCCGGTGGTGCGGGCCTGGTAGGTCAAAATTTAGTCGCACGCCTAAAAAGTCGGGGTTACAAAGAGATTGTAATTCTCGATAAACATCGGGCCAACCTAAAAATACTGAAAACGGTTCACCCGGATCTTACGGTCGAGTATGCCGACCTTGCGGAAGCCGGAACCTGGGAAAAGCATTTCCAAGGGAAAGGTATTGTAGTGATGTTGCAGGCTCAAATAGGTGGCAATAATTACGAAGATTTCTTGCGAAACAACGTCAAATCTACACAAAGAATAATTGAAATTATCAAAACCAACGCTGATTTGCGCCTGGTACACATTAGTTCTTCAGTACTAGAATCAAATGCGGATGATTTTTATACCAGATCAAAACGAGAGCAGGAGGAGCTTGTATTAAGTAGCAATATCCCATGCCCTATTTTACGTCCTACGCTTATGTATGGATGGTTTGATCGAAAACACTTGGGTTGGCTAGCACGCTTCATGCTTAAAACTCCTATCTATCCTATTCCGGGCAATGGCAAGTACATGCGCCAACCACTCTATGCGGGCGACTTTTGCAACATTATTATGAGTTGCATCGAACATCCGGAAATACGGGGAGTGTTTAACATTTCTGGTCATGAAAAAATTGACTATATTGATATAATTCGCGAAATAAAGAGAGTGACCTATTCCACCACTAGAATAGTAAAAATACCTTATTTAGCATTCTACTCTTTGCTTTGGCTGTGGGGGCTCGTTGATAAAAATCCTCCATTCACAACACAGCAGTTGGTAGCGTTAAGTACAAAGGATGAATTTGAGGTAATCGACTGGCCGTCTATGTTCGGTGTAACATACACACCTTTTGCCGATGCGATTTATGAAACATTTAATCATCCGACTTACAGTAAGATAGTGCTGGAATTTTGATAATGGGACAGCGTATTGCCGTATTAGGTGCAGGACCTATGGGATTAGCAGTTGCTTATCAACTGGCTCGAGATGGGCATACCCCTGTTTTATTTGAAGCAGACGACCGTATCGGCGGAATGACCGCCTCGTTCGATTTTTCAGGAATTAGCATTGAGCGTTATTATCACTTTCATTGCACGTCGGACCACGAATTCTTAAAAGTGCTAGATGAATTGAGCTTAGCGCAAAAGATGCGTTGGGTTGAAACCAAAATGGGCTATTGGTACCAGAACCATTTGCAACCATGGGGTAATCCACTAGCGCTCATCACGTTTCGCGGGTTGAGTATACTCGCTAAAATTCGCTATGGAGTTTTTGCATTTCTTTGTACCAAACGTAACGACTGGAAGCCTCTCGATTCAGTTGAGGCAACAGGCTGGATTCGTCGGTGGGTAGGAGCAGAGGCTTGGGAAGTGCTGTGGCGCCGCTTGTTCGACTACAAGTTTTATGAGTACAGCGATAACTTATCTGCTGCTTGGATCTGGAGCCGTATTCGACGTATCGGACGCTCCCGCTTTAATTTATTCAAGGAAAAGCTTGGGTATCTAGAAGGTGGCTCCCAAACACTTCTCGACGCAATGAAAAACGACATACTGGCTAAAGGTGGCGAATTGAACCTTAGCTCTGCAGTCGAACAAGTGGTAGTCGAAAACGATGTCGTTAAAGGCTTAAAAGTCGGTGGTGAATTTTTACAGTACGACAAGGTCATTAGTACGATTCCTCTGCCATATGTTCCAAGATTGATCCCAAATCTCCCAAACGATATCTTGAATAAATTCAGCTCATTAAAAAATATCGCTGTTGTTTGCGTAATTGTAAAACTAAGAAAGGCTCTCACCGAAAATTTCTGGCTTAATACTAACGATCCAGAAATGGATATTCCAGGTCTTGTTGAATATAGTAATTTACGCCCGTTAGATAATCATATCATCTACATACCATTCTATCTTCCTGGTGAGCATCCGAAATTTTCCGATTCAGATGAAGTATTTTTTGATAAAGTTCGTCGCTATTTAAAGAAAATCAATCGTGATTTATCGGACGAAGATTTTTTGGAACTGCGTGCTAGTCGATACCGGTACGCACAACCGATATGCGACCCAGATTACTTGAGCAGACTGCCATCAGTGGCGCTACCTATCCAAGGCTTATGGGTCGCTGACACTTCATATTATTATCCTGAAGATCGAGGCATTTCCGAGAGCATCGGTTTTGGAAGAAGTATGGCCAGACAGGCGTCTGAATGATTAAGTATATTTTTACAAAACAATTCATTGGCTTCTTGGCAGTCGGCGGCCTAGCCGCATTTTTACATTGGCTCGCCCGGATACTCATAAGTCTTTGGCTGCCTTTCTCGCTCGCCATCGTACTTGCTTATATTGTGGGGATGGCTACTGCATTCTTGTTAAATAGAGTGTTCGTGTTCAGAAAATCGGAAAAATCATTGACTGAACAAGCACGTGGCTTTGTGCTGATCAATCTATTATTTTTTCCGATTGTCTGGTATGCGGCAATAACTATAAACGACGGGTTGCGCACCCTTGGCTTTACTTTCCATACAGAGGAAATTTCTCATGCTATTGCGGTAGCGTTGCCCATGATTGTTACTTTCCTATTCTATAAATTAATTGCCTTCCGGGACGTACCAAATGAGCAATGAAAACTTATCAGAACTCTATCGAATTAGATTTACAGAACAAGAACTGCCGAGAAAAAACGCGATATGGAAAGTCATTTGCGAAAAATTCATTCAAAAATATGTGAAAAGCTCTGACACAGTTGTCGATGTAGCTTGCGGATACGGAGAATTCTTAAATAATATCCAGGCAAAAAGAAAGATTGCCGTCGACTTGAATCCAGATGCAAAATCTTTTTTAAGTCCCGAGGTCGAATTCAATTTGTGTAAAGCCACCGAGTTGAGCTCTATAATTAAGAACTCTGCAGATGTGGTTTTTACATCAAACTTCCTTGAGCATCTGCCTGATAAAAAAACGCTGGATGAGTTCTTGGATGAAGTTAAACTTGCTCTTAAACCTGGCGGCAGATACATCATACTTGGACCGAATTTACGCTATTTACCAGGCCAATACTGGGATTTTTATGACCACCATCTGGGCCTAACTCACCTATCCCTAAGTGAGGCACTGCAACTAAAAGGCTTTAAAATCACCACATGCATCGATAAATTTCTTCCATTTACAACTCAGGGCGCTCTTCCTACCCACCCATTATTAGTGAAGATCTACTTATCTATTCCACTTGCCTGGAAACTAATAGGAAAACAGTTCTATATAGTTGCAGAAAAAATTTAGACAGCCTACTCCTAAAAGATTGTTTCAAGTTGAAACAATCTTTTAGGAGTTTTTTTCGCGGGCGATACGTCTATAAGGAGATTGGATCGATCGCACTTGTCACGATCGATCCTACGGTTACTCACAAATCAAATATTCGTCATATCACAGCGCTGAAAAATAAGGTAGTCTCACTTAGCGCCTTCTACCACTTTGGCAATCCGCGCATTTGCACTTTGAGCAGCTAAATTATAGGCTCTGTGCAAGAGCGCGTGTCGATCAGCGCGAACATTAGATACTGCTGGTGTTCTAAATAGCGACGTTGTTTTATCTACGTAGCGGAAATTTGCTTCGTACCCATAGCGTAACCACAAATTCCAATCTTCAAGTTGATCAAGGTTGAGATCAAACCCACCCCAGCGTTGATAAAGTTCCTTCTTGAAAATGATAGATTGAATAGGAATGAAATTATGGTGCTGCAGGACGGTGTAATCCCAAGTTTGGCGAAATACCGGAGGTGTATAGAACACTTTCTCCACATAAAAACTTTTATCTTCATTAACGTCAGTTGCCACTTCAAAGGCCAAACTGTATGCAGCGTCCAATGAAGAGTTTGAAGTCAGGCATTGCATTAACGTTTCAACGTGGTCGGAAAACAATAAGTCATCGTCATCCAAAAACATAAAGTACTGCCCGCTGGCGATGGCCATTGCCGCGTTACCTACGCCTGAGCGACCAATTTTTTCGTTCGCTAGGAATCGCACAGATACCGTAGATGGCGCTGACATCGATACCGATTCAACCAGACGCTGCTGAGCATTGCCGCCGTCTTCAGCAACTAGGAGCTCTATATTAGGATAAGTCTGATTGAAAACACTTTGCATGGCTTGCTTCAAAAACATACCACGCCCTTGATAAGTGCGCATGATTACTGTCACCTGGGGCACTACTTGCGACGGAGAAGCAGGCTCTGCACTCCAAAATGCCCCGTCTCTTATGAGCTCATAATCGTAACCGCGAAAAGGAAATCCCGCTGATGCAGGGCCTTTCCCTTTCAAAAAGTGTGGGGTGTTTTTGAGCAGTTTTGGGATGTTTTTCAGCAACATCTTTTTCGAACCGGGAAACTGAGACCGGTAAACAAAAAGAATCGCATACAGTGCGAACGCCATGAAACGGTCGCTAGCAGATCCGTAACGTAAACGAATGTAAGAATTTCCAAGAATACTACCAGCAAACTGCAGGGGTTTAACTTCTCCAGCTTGCTCATATGTATGATGATGTACAGTAGCACCCGGAAGATACTTCAGCGAATAACCGAACGAACGCAACCTATAAGACAGTTCGACATCCTCACCATACATAAAAATAGCATGATCATAGCCTCCACACTGCACATACGCCTCTCGTTTGAGCAAGACACAGGCATGTGATGACCAATTAGTTTCTAACGTAACTGGATCGTAATACTTAGGGTGCTCGTATGGTATTTGCCGAAATTCCCAACTTGCCGCGGTCGTACCGCCATCGTTCACCGCAACTTTTACTGCCTTTAGAATTGATTCGGGCAAAAACTCGAGATCCAGATTTGCGATCAAACAAAAGTCTGAAGTACCAGCTCTGATTGCTCGATCATGTCCGGCGCCAAAACCTAAATTACCTTGTTGAATAATTTCAGCACTAGCAAACAGACCACCTTGTTCTTCAAAATACTTTTTAAACATGCTCACGGTACTATCTGTCGAGCCATTATCGACCACTTTAAAGTGAATTTTTGAAAGCGGATATTGCTGGGAGACTAACGACTCAAGAAAACTATTCACCCATCGCGAGCTATTATAAGATACGACAGAAATATCAATTTCTGGAAAAGTAACTAATGCAACGTGCGAGTTGATACATGAAAGTTCAGAAAAGCGACTGGCGGACAAAGAATTCAAAGAATGAATATTATCACTCGAAAACGTTTTATCCTGAATAGCTCGCATGAAGTTCATTTTTTTATATGTATAAAAAGACCAAATCAATCTTAAGAATGAAAATCTAAGATACAGCGCACGAGCATACGAGCTCAACAAAATCTTATCTCGGCGAAAAACTGCTCGAACAACATTAATCAATGTGCTAGTTTTGCGGATAATACTGCGTATTGGACGTGTAATTTTCCAAAAATTGCTTTTTAAAATTTGATTCAGTTCTGCTTGAGCCTTTTCAATTTCTTCCCTCGCATATACCAAGATATCAGAACGAAGTACGTAGGACTGCAGTGTCGGGTCAGATAAAATTGTCGTCAAGGCTTCAGACGGTTCAAGTGGAGCAGTGGAAAGCTGTTCCGATGAGAACGCTACATGCATACGGCTGATTCCGCATGCAAGTGCTGCACGTCTTATAAAAGCATTACGGTCATTAATACCTACAACATGTGCGTCGTGGAACTGACTGGCATATCCGGTTGGCACCATAACGCGCCACGTAGTATTTGTGGCCACCGAAGAAAAGAGATCAAACTGATTTTCCATTACTCCAGAAACTGATCCTTCCTCCAACTCAACAAGTGGAGTGCCACGGGAGCAGTCAAATTGCTCAATGAACTCGCTCAACGCAAAGGCGCAGACTTCTTCTGGACTCGTAACATATGACCAGTAGCGAGTGCCTAGCGATTCAACGACGAAGGACTCCAGCTGACCCGCAGGATAATGGGAAACTTTGAATGGAACTCCTTCAGTCAGGCTAGCCGCTTTCTCAGGAAGAACCAGTTCAACCTTGCTGTGGTTTTCTAGGTCCAAAAGCCTTCTGACTAACTTTGTGGCTTCAACGGCGTCGAGATCTTCCGGAAAAACCAAAGAAACGGACACACCTTTCAATCCGCTAAATTCAAGCCGTTCATTCGCAACACTCTCATCAGGTATAAACGCACGAACAAACTGATAAACATCGCAATTTGGGTCTAAAATACCCTTCAAACGCCTAAAATCGCGACCAATTCCACTATCTCGATTCAAGACTATCGAAGGCTGTTCAAAAAATTGCTCGCTAAACTCGAGGTGATAGTCATCATCGGCGACCTGCTTCCAGCCATTTCGACGAGTTACTTCCGCCAAGTTCTTTTCTGTATATACAACAGTATGTGTTTTATCAAGAAGTCCAGTATCTAGATAGTCAAAATCCCCGGCTAGCAACTTCATTGAAACGTCGATATGCGACGAATTAGGTACCGACAATATAAGCGCAAGCTTCTGCTCGCTCGTGAAAGACTCTTTTATTCTACTCAGTAATCGACAGTCATAACTAAGATGTTCAATCACGTCCAGCATCGATATCGTGATTACTTTATAGCCATCGCACAGTGTTTTCAATTGTGAAATAACTGATGTCTCATCATTCAAATCGAGTACATAGGCCTCGATACCATTACCCTTTAGCGCTTCAACACTTTGGCTATTCGCGTCAAAACCAATGTACCTTGCGCCAATGGATTCAATTTCACGAGCAATGGCGGCATAGCCACATCCCAAATCTATGTGTATTGCACCAGCGGTAGAAAACTTGCGTACTAAATTAACGGCGCAGGCATAAACACTCACCGGCTCATAGGTAAAGTTGTACTTTTTATCCATGGGTTTGCAACTCGATATCGATCATAGGGATCCCGACTAGGCCCGTCGAGACACTAAGACTGTGAGATTTGAAGGCTAATGCGTCGTGAACCCAGCTATGAATAACGTGATTATCCTGAGTGCCATTAGCGACTGCTATGCCGACTGTATAGTCACCCGCAGGCATCATTGGCATTCTAAATTTGAAATTCGCGGTCAGAACAGCGCCACCGTCCACTTTGATTGCCTCATCAACATAGGTGAGGTACGTGTTGTCCCCAAACAGGTGTTGACCATTCTTATCTTTAACCAGGAAACCGACAATAGGTTGGTCCAAGAGAACATCTGCTTGTATTTTCACGACCAAGACAACCAGTTCACCGCCAACGAACCACGATACTGGTTCACCGGATTCACTACTGAGATAAGCATCTAAAATTTGCGCGGTACTGAGCCCAAACTTATCGCCCATATTGGAAAATCTAAATACTTCTAAATCATTTCTGATTGCAGACGAATTAATGAAATCCTGGCGAACATCACGGAAGTCTTTTTTAACTTGGACTGCTTGAATTTTCGAATCTAAGTTAGAACTGTTAACCCTTGAAGATGCATAGTATTCAGCCAAGTAGGCTTGACATACTGTCTTGGAGTCACTGAATGCCTTTCGGTCTCCGGCTTGCAACCAAACTGCCCGATCACAAAGACTCATAACACTATTTGTATCATGAGTAACAAAAAGAATAGTTCCGCGCCTCTTGAATTCTGCCAAAAAACGCATGCACTTTTGAGTGAAAAATATATCGCCTACTGCCAACGCTTCATCGATTATCAATATATCAGCATCAACATTCGCAATCACAGCAAAAGCCAACCTAACGTACATACCACTAGAGTAAGATTTGACAGGCTGCTCAATGAACTCTCCGATTTCTGCGAACTCAAGAATCGCATCGTAACGAGCATCAATTTCGCTTTTCGTTAAGCCGAGAATCCCCGCGTTCATATAAACGTTTTCACGTCCACTAAACTCAGGGTTGAAACCAGATCCTAGCTCAAGTAGTGCAGCAATACGCCCCACCGTCGTAACACTGCCACTCGTAGGTTGAAGAGTGCCGCAAATCATTTGCAAAAGCGTCGATTTACCGCTTCCGTTGCGACCAATGATGCCGACTGTCTCACCCCGTCTGACTTCGAAAGACACGTCTCTGAGAGCCCAGAACTCTCGAAAATATTTCTTCGCGGCGCGCCGTGTTAAACGTTGCAATGGCGGCATTAAAAATTGTTTGAGACGATCACGTGGTTGTTCATAAATTTGATAGCATTTACTCAAATTCTCGACTTTTATAGATATTTCAGAGGACATCACCAAACCCCTTTCTTGTCTTCTGGAACCAGGCGAAGCCCAACCATGCAAAACATGCAGTAACCACCGTATAGCCGGCCAACACGGCAAAGTCCGGAGCAGCACCCAAATAGAGGGCGCTGCGTGTCTGTTCGATTACTGGAGTTAGTGGATTCAAATACAAAAGGCCTCGATAACGCTCTGGTATCGCTGTGACCGGATAGAAAATAGGCGATAGGAACATTAGAGTACTGGTAATGATACCGATGAACTGAGCAACATCCCGCAGGTACACCCCCAGTGATGCCAACGCCCAGCTCAACCCCATAATAAACAAAACCAACGGCAACAAAATCAACGGCAAATAAAATACAGTTAGATGAGGCAGTCCAAAAAAAACAATATATGCCAAGATCCAAACGCTAAGACTAATAGCACCGTGAAATAATGCTGAGCCAAGGTTAACCCAAGGAAGAACTTCCAGTGGAAAAACAACTTTTTTTACATAATTTGGATTGTTAATGATCAATGCCGGGGCACGATTTATACATTCGGCAAACAAACTGAACACCATTAGCCCGGCAAAAAGAATCAGTGCAAACTCAGTTTTAGAGCCGCTGCCGGTCCCCCAGCGTGCTTTAAATACGACGCTAAAAACAAATGTATAGACTACAAGCATAAACAGCGGATTGAGAAACGACCAAAGGATCCCCATAAAAGATCCACGATACCGCCCGAGCACGTCTCGCTGAACGAATGACCTTATTAAACTCCTATGACGCCAAAGGCTTTCAACTAATGCTCTCGGGGTGGCTGAAAAATTTTGCATCAAGCAGTTACCTCAGTACCGGCCTGCCAAATGGCAACACCCGACAGATTTAAAACAGCGATAAGGTGGAGTAAAACAAAACGGTCCAGTCCCTGCCTGAAAAAAAACGAAACCGGACTTACCATAGAATTACAATAAATTCGAGCAAATGTCATTTCTGCCCCTTTACCGAGGCAATCACACTTCCGGAACCTTTCATAAAAACATCCTCTGAACTCATCAATTCCCCTGCAGCACTTCAAACTCAAACGATATCGCACCACAGTTTCAAATATTTGAAGCCGTAGGCTTGAATGCATATGGCATCAAGCCCCACTTACTTCCGAACTCAGCTTTTCGTTGACAACCAATCGATTTTTGTCTTTAGGCTTGTATTTCAACATTTGCTTTTCAATTAAATGCCAAGAACCGTACCCCAAAATAACTGTTATAAGAACTGTTACAGCCAGATATGTGCTATACCCTATATTCGGAAACTGTAGCAGCACAAACTGCTGTACTGGAAAAGCATAAATATAAACTCCATACTAGCAGTCACCCACTCTATTGACGAAGCTACCTAACCAACTCCTAGACAACCCATACGCCAGGACGATGTAAGGCAAAGTAGCCCACATCAGGAATTTCGAAACACTTGTGTAAGGTGCGAGCAAAATAGTGGCTATTAACAGAACAACAACTCCCGAAAGACTGAAGAACCGCTCCAGCCCAAACTTTGCGTAACAAGCGCCGATCATGAAGTAAACGCCCGTCAAAAATACGTTACGAATGTCAGTGCCGTATACGACAATCAATGGTGCATCTCTCCAACACCAGAATACTATTGCTGCAACGAAGCCTACGGTAACGGCCGCGTAGATCATTCGACCACCTTTCAAAAGAAGCCCTAATAGCATCACGACCAGATACATGAAAAATTCGACTGGCAGACTCCATAGCGATCCATTGACTGCATTGGGAACTTTCGCGTGCTCCAGTACACCGGGCAAGTAGAATACTGGACTAAGAATGATATTCTTGAAGTAAGAGGGAAACTGGGGGTGCGTGAAATATTCCTTTACAGACAGTGTTGTAAAAATCGGACCAAGCATAAACATACTTATCAATGTCACCACAATTAACGCGGGAAATATGCGCAGCGAACGTTTCATTAAAAAATCAATAGCACTCGGATTAAAATCCCAGCTCTTCACGATCAAATAACCGCTGATCACAAAAAATATATCGATACCTAGGCCGCCGTACGAAGTTAGTCCCAAAAAGCTAGTGGGAGCGTTACCGTAAAAAGCAAAAGAATGCGCATAAAGAACCATTAGTGCGGCCATGAGTCGTAGTAAATTCAAATTATTGTCTTTATGCAGCATCTATTCCCACTCCAGCAGTAATGCCTTATCAATGGTTCATGTGGCCTTGCGCCTTCAACGACCGCGGATCATAGCATTTTCTACCCGTCGCAAGCCGCCCAAGTAATGAGGAGAACCTTACCACCCATCGCTCGCGCAGGCCTCCCAGACTCTTTCCAAAATTCACTTTCGCTATTTAATTCGCCACCGAAAATCAGCCAATCTGTGAGTGCATACCAATTGCTAGCGTCGTGGGACGGCAGCCGCCACCCACAGCATCCGCTACTCGCGCATTCCGGCGCGGAACACAAACGCAATAATGAGCAGCGGCAAAAAGGCGATCGTCGCACCTAGCACCGGAGAGATACCCTCCCCACCAACAGCCACCGCGATCGGCAACAACCAAACCACATTGATCCCAACAACCGACATTGAGACGACCGTGTGGCTCCCATACTTGCGGGAAGCATGCTGGTAAGCATGACTCCTATGCGCCTCGTAGACTTTGTCGCCGTTCAACATGCGTCGAGCGAGCGTACATGTGGCATCAACGATAAACACGCCAAGCAGTATGAGCCAACTCCAGAACAACGCGGGTGATTCCCATGCGGCCGTAATGCTCATCACACCCAAAATCACACCGAGAAAACCACTCCCGGCATCTCCCATGAAAATACGAGCGGGCGGGGTGTTCCAGTACAAAAAACCTCCTACCGCTGCTGACAACACCAGGGCCGTCCACATGAGGTCGATATGCCCGGTCATGCCGTAGACGACACAACTCCCGAGGCATACACAAATGGCTTCCGCGCTGGCTAGGCTATCGATCCCGTCCATGAAGTTGTACAGGTTCAGCATCCAGACCAGGTAAACCAACGCCAGAATGTTGCCGAGCCACCCCAGATTAATCACTGCGCCAAAGACATTCATCGGAGGAAGTCCTTGAAGCCAGAACAACGCCCAGCCAGACGCAATGAAGTGTCCCAGTAATCGCCATCTGGCAGCGATATGCCCATGGTCATCGGCAAATCCGATGAGCGCCACGAGCAGGCCCGATCCAAGCAACCCGTAAATGGATTGCTGGCTCAGCAGATCCATGAATCCCAAAGCGGGCAGCGCAAGCAGGAAAGAGATGACAATGGCCACTCCTCCCCCACGCGGTGTCGGGACCGAATGGGAGCTGCGACTATTAGGGACATCCATAAGACTTTTTGCCAAAGCGTAACGGCGCAGGACAAGAGTCAATACCCAGGAAATGGAGAACACCAAGACTAATAACCACCAAACAGTCATTTTTTTTGCTTTTCCATGTAATAACTGGCGGTTTGACCCATTGCCGTTTCCATGTTGTCAGGGGGATTCCATCCCAATAGTTCGCGATTTTTGCCGATGTCGACCTGCAGCGATCCACAGATACGGATTGCGACGTCCTGCTTCCCCAGCATCGATGCGGCCGTTTTCAACCATGATTCAGGTATCGGCCACAATCTCGCCGACTTGCCTAGTGCACCGGAAAGACGACGCAGCAATTGGGTGGTTGACAGGTCTTGGCCATCACTTACCAAAAAGGTCTGATTGGAAGCTGCAGGATGATCAATGCTCGTGAGAATCAGACTCGTCAGGTTTCCGATCGACACCAGACTTCGCTGGTTCGCAATAGCACCCAGTGGCAACGGAACGCCTTTGTCCAGCCACCGAAGCATGCTCAGAAAATTGGCTTTTACGCCGGGACCATATATCAGTGGAGGACGAATGATCACGACTTCCATGCCGGTGTCTCGACTCAATCGCCTCAATCCCTCTTCAGCTTCGTACTTGGACACACCATATGGGTCTTGCGGGTTGGGTTGATCATCGGCGTAGAACGGTTTACCCGCAACGGTATATTCGCCATTGACCTTAATCGAGCTGACAAAAATAAAGCGTTTTACGCCTGACGCTGCAGCATGCTGCGCCAACTTGAGCGTGCCCTCTACATTGAATTTGCGGAACTCGGCCAAGGCGTCAGCTGCGATTTCATTCATGATATGCACTCGCGCAGCGGCATGAACGATGACTGCCACGTCGTCGAGTACAGGCAAAGAGTCGAGGCGAGTCAGGTCGAACGCACGCACAGGACACAGTCCACACAAGCGTGTAGCACCTCGTGATGCAGCGATTGGCCGGTACTTCTTGTCCAGCAACAACTGCAATATAACTGCCTCACCGACGAAACCGCTTGCGCCCGTTACCAGTACTGTCAAGGAAGTCATCTAGCTTTATTCCCGATCAACGCGGTTACCCAGCAAATACAAAAGAAAAACAATTTATCTCGGAGCCGCCGCCGGCAACGCCGGGTACTCAATGAAAGCCGGATGAGGTGTATGCGTCGTAATGGCAGCCAAGTTCGAACGAAAGGGTCATCGCCCTTCCCGATCAGACGCGTTATCAACCGCACCTGATTGAACCACCAACCATCATGGATGGATTTATATCGAGCAATCAGCGGACGGAGCCCCTTGTTGGCGCCTACTTGATTGCGTTCGTGTTGGCGATACGCCATTGACGGCTCAGGATCGATGTACCAGCGATAGCCATGACTGCGCGCGTACGCGTAGCAATACCAGTCGTGCAGGCTGACATCCTGTAGCGCGTGCCATTTATCGAGAATCGACTTCTTGAGCGAGTCGGCAAGGTTTCTGCCCATCACGTACGTACAGCCCGGACCGGCAGCTTCAAACAGGAAATCCCATTCAACTTGCGGCTGCGCCTTGTCCAGCAGATGAGTTCGACCATCTGACCAGAAAGCCGTAACGTTACTAGAATAACCATCGACCTTGCGGACCTGGATGGCCTGAGCCGCACGCTGCAATTTGTCGGCGTTCCAGACATCATCCTGATCGGCGAAGGCAATGAAATCGTAGCTATCAAAGTCAACATCACGGATTAGCCGGAAAAAATTGCGGGAAGCGCCGCCAAACTTTCCGGCAGCCGGCAATACAGAAACCGCGTCGTGTCTATCAGCAAATGCCGCGCACCAAGCTTCCGTACCATCGGTCGAAGGATCGATACTGACATGAATATTAACATCGATAGCTGTCTGGCTGAGGATCGAAGTCAGTTGCTCTTCGATCCACTGCATGCCGTTGTAGGCGGCCAGCAAAACTGCAACTCGGGGACGCTTTACTGGCATGCCATTCCTGCTTGCATCAATCAACCCGTATGTTTTCGAAAATACAGTATTCGAATCAGAGGGAGGGAGAATCCAACAGCCTCTGCAGGTACTGGCCATAGCCAGTCTTCTTCAAAGCATTTGCCTGGGCGCTGAGTTGCCCGGGAGTAATCCACCCATTGGAATAAGCAATTTCTTCCAGGCACGCAACCTTCAAGCCTTGGCGTTTTTCGATGGTATGCACAAAGTGGCTGGCTTCAAGCAGCGACTCGTGAGTACCGGTGTCGAGCCAGGCAAAGCCGCGACCTAGCATTTCAACGTTGAGCGACTTGCGCTCGAGGTATGCCCGGTTAACGTCGGTGATTTCCAGTTCCCCACGCTCGGAAGGTTTGATGCTCTTGGCAATCTCGACAACTTCATTGTCATAGAAATACAAACCGGTCACCGCATAGTTGGACTTCGGCTTCAGAGGCTTTTCTTCGATACTCAAGGCACGGCCCGTAGCGTCGAATTCAACAACACCGAAACGCTCGGGATCGGAGACGTGGTACCCGAACACGGTAGCACCGCTCTTCTGCTCAGTCGCAGAATGCAGGTTGTCCGAAAAGTGCTGGCCGTAGAAAATGTTGTCACCCAGGATCAGGCAGCAAGGATCTTTGCCGATGAACTTTTCGCCGATGATGAAAGCCTGTGCTAAACCGTCCGGGCTAGGCTGTTCAGCATAGGTCAACTTGATACCATACAAGCTACCGTCACCTAGCAACTTGCGGAAGCACGGCAGGTCATCAGGTGTAGAGATGATCAGAATCTCACGCATCCCTGCGAGCATCAGAACGGAGAGCGGATAGAAGATCATCGGCTTGTCGTAGATTGGCAACATCTGCTTGGAGACACCGAGTGTCAACGGGTGCAAACGAGTGCCCGAGCCGCCAGCGAGGATGATGCCTTTACGATTTGTCGTAGTCATTTGTTCAGAACTTCCCTAAGCATTCGTGTTACACCACTTTGCCAATCCGGCAAGTGTAGAGAAAAATTGTCACGCAATTTCTGAGTATTCAAACGCGAATTCAGAGGGCGGCGCGCCGGAGTTGGATAAGTCGTCGTTTCGATCGGATTTATCGTGCTGACGGCGAGTTCCTCACCATTCGCTTTGGCGAACGCGATTACATGGCTAGCATAACCGTGCCATGACACTTCACCGCTGGCGGCCAAGTGATACAGGCCTGACAGTTCAGGGCTCTGAATAGCTTTCCCTATGGCTAATGCAGTTACGTCGGCAATGAGATCTGAACCAGTGGGAGCGCCAATCTGGTCGGCGATCACGCTCAAGATTTCGCGGTTCTTTGCCATACTTAACATGGTCTTGACGAAATTACTGCCACGAGCGCCGTAAACCCAGCTTGTGCGGAAGATCAAATGCTTGCAGCCTGACTCGATGATTGCTTGCTCGCCTGCGAGTTTGCTGGCGCCATAATGGTTCACCGGGGAAACTTCATCAGTTTCCAGCCATGGTCTAGAACCCTGACCGCTAAAGACATAGTCCGTGGAGTAGTGAACAAGCCAGGCACCCAACGTCCGCGCCTCTTCGGCCATAACCAGGCTGGCCTGACAGTTAATGCGCTCGGCCAATTCCTTCTCGGACTCAGCTTTATCCACAGCAGTATATGCCGCAGCGTTCACAATGACATCGGGGCGTACCCGATGGATCGTTGCGCGCAATGCGTCGAGATCTGAAAGATCACCGCTCAGACCATCAGAGAATTGGCGATCCAGCGAGATCAGCTCACCCAGCGGAGCAAGGGCACGCTGTAGCTCCCACCCGACTTGTCCATTTTTGCCCAGCAATAGAATGTTCATGCTTTTTTCGAACGATCCGCGTAGTTCTGATCGATCCACTGCTGATAGCTACCACTCTTTATATGGTCGACCCATTCAGCGTTGTTGAGGTACCACTCGACCGTTTTGCGGATACCGGTTTCAAAGGTCTCTTCCGGCGTCCACCCCAGTTCTTGCTGGATCTTGCTGGCATCGATGGCATAACGCTGGTCATGGCCCGGTCGATCCTGAACGTAGGTGATCAGTCTGGCGTGTGGACGGTGGACGGAATCGGGGCGCAGTTCGTCAAGAAGTGCACAAAGGGTATGAACGACCTCAATGTTTTGCTTCTCATTGTGGCCACCAATATTGTATGTCTCGCCGATCTCGCCTTTTGTCAAGACCTTGTATAAAGCCCGGGCGTGATCTTCAACATACAGCCAGTCGCGAACCTGATTGCCTTTGCCATAGACGGGGAGCGGTTTGCCTTCCAGTGCATTAAGAATAATCAGCGGGATCAACTTTTCAGGAAAGTGACATGGGCCATAGTTGTTGGAGCAATTGGTCACCAACGTTGGCAAACCGTAAGTGCGGGCCCACGCGCGAACAAGGTGATCGGAACTGGCCTTACTGGCCGAGTATGGAGAGCTCGGTTGATACGGAGTCGTTTCAGTGAAGAGATCTTCCGGACCTTCGAGGTCTCCGTAGACTTCATCGGTCGAAATATGATGGAAGCGAAAGCTCGCTTTATGTGCATCGTTCAGTGCTACCCAATAATGGCGTGCAGCTTCCAGAAGTGTGTAGGTACCGATGATATTGGTCTGGATGAATTCAGACGGACCGGATATCGAACGGTCAACGTGGGATTCTGCTGCCAGATGCATGATCGCGTCGGGTTGGTGTTCGCGCAACACACGGTCGACTTGATCGCGGTCGCAGATATCAACGCGCTCGAAGGCGTAACGTGCACTCTGTCTGACTTCCGCCAATGACTCGAGGTTTCCCGCATAAGTCAACTTGTCGACATTTACGACAAAGTCTTTAGTCTTGGCTAGGATATGGCGGATGACTGCGGAACCGATAAACCCGGCGCCGCCAGTTACTAGGATTTTCACGCGAAACGATACCCTTTGTTTACTGACAGGCCGCCAAATGAGCACTGCCGGATCCATAAATGCAGAAGCGACTAGACCTGCCGGTAGGCGTGACAGAGCTAATCAGCCCCAATGTGGGAATGTGCCACTATGAGGCAAGCGCAGCATTTTACAGCTTACTGCACATTTTACTAATGAATATAGACAAGCTGAGGGCAAGTTTCACGCGAATATCGCGCGATCAAACAAGTAGCTTACGTGAACCTCTGGACGAGCGCCCAAGGCACCATGTGCAAATAGGCCCGATTACCATACCGATCAGCAATGCGATAACCATGACCAATGATACGGGAAGCTCTGGCCCGGCCCAGCCAAGGAACAGCAGCGAAACCGATTGCTGATTCTCGAGAACAAACGCGAGCGTCGCCAGAATCAGCAGCAGGATAACGACTGCCAGCAATATGCGCTTGAGGTTAAGCATGGCGAGCTCCTTGCAAAAAAGTAGATGTCAAACCCCCTCCTCCTCATCCTCATTCACCCGATCCCGCAACTCTTTCCCCGGCTTGAAATGCGGAACAAATTTCCCGTCAAGACTCACCGACTGACCAGTCTTCGGATTGCGCCCCACACGCGGCGCGCGGTAATGCAAGGAGAAGCTACCAAATCCACGGATCTCGATGCGATCACCGGTGGCCAGGCATTGGGACATTTGTTCAAGCATAGTCTTGATAGCCAGCTCCACATCCTTTGATGAGAGCAGCCCTTGATGGGTGACAATTCGTTCGATC
>LNAP01006473.1_pt1 | contig 24863 bp, 24 predicted proteins | sample 602601 | NCBI WGS metagenome assembly LNAP01 (sample SAMN02440304, study PRJNA202911) | soil metagenome | biome: Subtropical and temperate rainforests or woodlands; isolation source: soil samples (1 kg each in a 20% v/v slurry with milli Q water) were... ...
AGTCAGTAACTTTCTGGCGTCACATAACGGCTGGATCACTGAAGCGAGCCATCACTCGGATAATCTCAGTGGCTGGTTCTTCATGCGTCACGAAATTCGTGCCGATTCGCTGCCCTTCGGTATCGATGCCTTTCGCGAGGCGTTTGCACCGATTGCCGAAGAGTTCTCGATGAACTGGCGCATCACGGATACCGAGCAGAAAAAGCGCGTGGTTCTGATGGCCAGTCGCGAGTCTCACTGCCTCGCCGACTTGTTGCACCGCTGGCACAGTGATGAACTGGATTGCGAAATTTCCTGCGTGATTTCCAACCATGACGACTTGCGCAGCATGGTCGAGTGGCACGGGATTCCGTATTACCACGTACCGGTCAATCCGCAGGATAAAGAGCCGGCCTTCGCCGAAGTCTCGCGCCTGGTCAAACAGCACGATGCTGAAGTGGTCGTACTTGCCCGCTACATGCAAATCCTGCCGCCCGAGTTGTGCAGCGAATATGCCCACAAGGTCATCAACATTCACCACAGCTTCCTGCCATCGTTCGTCGGCGCCAAGCCGTATCACCAGGCATCGATGCGTGGTGTGAAGTTGATTGGCGCGACTTGCCACTACGTGACCGAAGAGCTGGATGCCGGTCCGATCATCGAACAGGACGTCGTTCGCGTCAGCCACAGTGACAGCATCGACGATATGGTGCGTTTCGGTCGGGACGTCGAAAAGATGGTACTGGCCCGTGGCCTGCGCTATCACCTGGAAGACCGGGTGCTGGTGCACGGCAACAAAACCGTGGTGTTCTGATAACTTGCTGCTGATCGTTCCCACGCAGAGCATGGGAACGATCTACAGAACGAGAACTGACCATGGCCGATCCACTGGACAAAGCCACATCCAAGGCTCCCGCCACATTGGGCGAGGGGTGTTTGAGCCGTTACGACCCGGATGACATGAACCCTGAAGACGGCACGGAGTTTCCCGGTGCCGCCGAGTTGTGGGAACAGTTGCAGAACGACCCCGACGACAACACTAAGCCTGCTTGAACTTCATCAACTTCTTCAGCAACGGCCGCCCGAGCATCAGCAAAAACACCGGGCCGCCCACCAGCAAATAGAAGTAATAAGTCACCGCCCGCCAGATCAGGATCGCCGCCGCCGCGGTGGATTTTCCCACCATTGGCGCCAGCAGCGCCGCCGACGTCAGTTCCGCCGCCCCGGCACCGCCCGGCAACAGGCTGAACTGCCCCGCGCTCAGCGAAAGCATCTGGATCAGAAAGCTCCAGGCCCACTGCAAATCCGCCCCAAGCCCACGTAACGCCAGATACAGCACGCTATAGCGCAAGCCCCAATGCAGGCATGTCAGGGCAAACACCGTGATTAATGTCTGAAAAGGCAGCTTCAAGGTGTCCGTGAACGCCGCGAGGAAATGCAGGAGTTTTCGCGCCCAGCGCACACGGGTGGTGGTTTTGACATTCAGGCGAGCGAGCAATCGACCACTCAAACGAATCAGCACGCGATGGTAGCGGGCGACCACCACGCAACTGAACAACCCGCCGAACATCGAAATGGCGCTGACGGTCAGCAGCCATTCCATGCGTTGGCTGAGGTGCTGGAACAACGCGTAAATCAGGATCCCGCTCAGCGCGCAGAGAAAAAACAGCAAATCGCTCAGTTGATCCATGGCAAACACAGCGCTGCCCCTGGCCGGACGCACGCCATTGCGCGCGAGCAGCGCCATGATGGTCAGCGGCCCGCCACTGCCGCCCGGTGTGGCGCAGTAAGCGAACTCGGCGGCCATCACCACCCCGAGGCTTTTCAGCGGACTCACCTTGTCGCGCTGATCGCCTAGCAACAGGCGCAAGCGCATCGTGTTCAGCACCCAACACAGCAGGATCATGCCGAACATGATCAGTAACCAGGTCAGCGGAAAGCTTCGCAGCCGATACCAGGTTTCGTTACCGCCCAGCAGCGATGGAATCAGCACCGCTGCGAGCAGGGCGACGAGCAGCAAAATCCCGCGACTCATGCGGCGCGCCCCATACGCTCGCGTTGCAGTGCCAGCCAGCGTGACTTGGTCAACGGCACACGCCCCTCGTCGAGCAAGCGCTTGAGGGTTTGCAGCCAGTACGTGCGCGAGAACTCATGACGCATATCCACCGGGTGCAGGCCAAGACGAATCACCGGTGCTTGCTGCCAGCGTTGTTCGCGTTGATCGCTGACGAACTTCGACAGCCCTCGGCGCCAGGCGCTGCGGGCGCTCCAGACCAGCCCCGGCGCGTCGAACGCGGTGAAATCCGGCAGGCGATAGAGATGCTGCGAGTCGCTGGTGTAACTCAGGGGTAACTGGCGCAAAGCCTGGCGCGTCCCTTCGCTCATCAACCAGGCCGGGGCGACGAAGCCTTCCAGCGGCCAGTGATAACGGTGGAACACTTCGATACCGGCGTGCAGGCGGGCGAGGGCGGTTTCTTGAGACAGGCTGTAAAACTCGCCTTCGTGGGTATAGATCCGGCGCATGAACCAGTCTCTTGGTGTAATGGGAGTAGGCGCGTCATCGCAATGAAAGTAACCGTGCAAGGCCAGTTCGTCACCTCGGGTGAGACGGCGGGTGAGCACACGTCGAAATCCCGGGTGCTCCTGCAGATCGTTGTGCTTGTGGAAATTGGGCACCACCAGCCAGGTCATCGGCACTTCGCCCAAGGCGTCGACGGCCTCGACAAAGGGTTGATAGTCGCCCCAGGTTTGCGGCGCGACGTCGTGCAGGACGAGTAACAGGTTGGGCGGGTTCATGGGGTCAGCCATTGGCCGTCAGCGGCCAGTGGCTACCGAGCACGGCGTGATAGTGGCCCAGCAGGCTGGTGACCACCGTGTCCCAGGAGTAATGCCGTTCGACATGGCTGCGGGCCTGTTTGCCCAAAACCACGCTGCCCGAACTGAACAGCTCGCGGACCGTGTTGGCCATCGCCAATGGATTATTCGGCGGGCAGAGCAGGCCGCATTGATCGGTGATGATTTCCTGAAAGGCCCCGGCCGCCACGGCCACCACCGGAATGCCACTGGCCATGGCTTCTAGAACCACCAGGCCGAATGTTTCCTGATCGCCGGCATGCAACAGCGCATCGGCACTGGCCATCAACCGCGCCACTTGTGCGGCTGGGCAGAACTTGTCGACCACGGTGACGTTGTCGGGCACTGCGGCCGGCATCGACGAACCCACCAACAGCAGGTGATAGCGTCGGCCCAGGCGTTTCATGCAGTCGAGCAGCACCGGCAGGTTTTTTTCCTTGGAGCCGCGCCCGGCGAAGATCAGTAAATGCGTATTCTCATCAATGCCCAGTTTGGCCCGCAGGCCCGGGTCTCGTGCCGTGGGATTGAAGGTTTGCAGGTCGACCCCCAACGGTTGCACGAAAACGTTCTTCACCCCTAGCCCGACCAGTTTGTCGGCCATGACCTGACTGGGTGCCAAAACCCGATCGAAATTGCCATAGAGCTTGCTGACATAGGCTTCAACGTTGGTGGTGACCCAATTGCCCATGCGATTGCTGACCAGCATCGGCAGGTCCGAATGGTAAAAGCCGATCACCGGGACATCCAGTTGCCGCCGGGCGTCAAGGGCCGCCCAGGCGGTGAGGTAGGGGTCGCCGACCTCGATCAGGTCGGGCTGTAAATCCTGCAGAACATTGCGCCATGGCGCGAGACGGAGGGGGAAACGATAACCCTTGCCGAAGGGCAGGGCAGGGGCCGGAACCGTATAAATGCCATCCTGTTCGCTCAAGTGAGCCCCAGGAATCAACAGACTGTGGCGAATGCCTGGCTTGATGCTCAGGCGACGGTGTTTTGCATCCAGATAAGTGCGCACGCCACCGCTGGCAGGGGCGTAGAACATGGTTATGTCAGCGATATGCACGATGAACATCCCTCCGGTCCGTTGTTCTCCCTTGGTTGACCTTTATGAAGGATAGATGTTCGGTTGGGGTTTTGTGGCGGGGCGTCAGTGAGGGTTTTGCGGTGTGTTACAGACCGCTATCGCGAGCAGGCTCACTCCCACAGGGTCTGGCGCTGTACCTGTGGGAGCGAGCCTGCTCGCGAGGGGGCCCTAATCAGACACTAAATACGGAAACTGCCTACCAATTGTTTAAGCCGCGCCGCCTGCTGCTCAAGATCCGAGCACGCCCGCAACGTCGACTGCAGGTTTTCCACCCCTTCCTGATTCAGTGTGTTGATCTCGGTAATGTCCACATTGATCGACTCCACCACGGCAGTCTGCTCTTCGGTCGCCGTCGCCACCGACTGGTTCATCCCGTCAATTTCGCCGATACGCAAGGTCACGCTGTTCAACCGTTCGCCGGCCAGGTTGGCGATTTCGACGCTGTCCTGGCTGTGGCGCTGGCTGTCGCTCATGGTGCTGACGGATTCGCGGGCGCCGACTTGCAGCTCCTCGATCATGGTCTGTACCTGTTGCGCCGATTCCTGGGTGCGGTGCGCCAGGTTGCGCACTTCATCGGCCACCACGGCAAAACCACGTCCGGCTTCACCGGCGCGCGCCGCTTCAATAGCCGCGTTCAGCGCCAGCAGGTTGGTTTGCTGGGAGATGCTGGTGATCACTTCGAGAATCTGCCCGATGTTCACGGTTTTGCTGTTCAGCGATTCGATGTTGGTGCTCCTGGACAGCTGATTCATCGCGACAATGCTGCGATCCACCACTTGCTGGCCATCTTCAGCCAGGCTGCGGGCATCGCTGGCCTGACTCGATGCTTGTGCTGCGTTGCGGGCGATTTCCTGAGCGGCGGCACCGAGCTGGTTGATCGCCGCGGCCACGCTGCTGGTGCGCGAAGCCTGTTGGTCGGAGTTGTACATCGAGGAGTTCGAGGCGGCCACTACACGCAGCGCCACTTCGTTGACTTGCCCGGTGGCCGACGACACTTCGCGGATCGAACCGTGAATGCGTTCCACGAAGCGGTTGAACGCGGTGCCGAGGACACCGAATTCGTCGTTGTTCACGATGGTCAGGCGTTTGGTCAGGTCGCCTTCGCCGTCGGCAATGTCCGCCATGGCGCGGGTCATCACGTGCAGCGGCTGAATCAGGATGCGGATCAGCATGCCCAGCAGCGCGATGATGATGGCCACGGCAATGACCGTCGCAACGACCGCCGAGGCGCGAAACTCGCTGAGCATCGAGAAGGCTTTGTCCTTGTCCACCGACAGACCGATGTACCAGTTGACTGAGGACAGCCCTTTGATCGGGGTAAAGGTCACGATCCGAGTCTTGCCGTCGACGTCGACTTCACTGAAGTCGCTGCTGATGCGCGGGGTGTTTCTCGGGTACGCCTCGCTCAGGGACTTCATCACCAGCGCTTTGTCCGGGTGGACCAGGATTTTTCCGTCGGCGCTGACCAGAAAGGCATAACCCATGCCGTCGAAGTCCAGTGCGTTGAGGCTGTCGGTGATCACCTGCAAACTCAAGTCACCCCCCACCACGCCGATGTTTTGTCCGTCCTTGAGTACGCTGTCAACGATGGAGATCACCAGCTGGCCAGAGGCGAGGTCGATGTAGGGCTCGGTCAGGGCAGAACCGCTGGTGCTTTGCGCGCTCTTGTACCAAGGGCGAGCACGAGGGTCATAACCGTCGGGCATCTTGCTGTCCGGGCGGATGATGAAAGTGCCATCTTTATTGCCCAGGTAGGCGCCCATAAAGGTCGACGACACGGCCTTCTGTTCCAGCAGGTTGGAGACATTGGCTGTATCTGCGTTCAAGGCAACGGTTTGCGACAGGTTTTCGATCAGCAGACTGCGACCGGCCAGCCAGGTTTGAATGTTTTTTGCAGTGACGCTGCCCATTTCCTGCAAGTAGTTGTCCAGATCGCGGCGTATCGCATTGCGCTGCAAATAGTCGTTGTACAGCGTGAACGAGGCGAAGGCGGCGATGACGATGAGGGCGGCGGCCAGCAGGATTTTATGGCTGAAGCGCAGATTTTTGTTCATGGCTCGGGGTGTCCGCTAAGGTCTTATTGTTCGGGGCGCGTTGCTGCTAATGCGCGCAAAATGAGTGCGCAATGGAGCGAGTCGGTAATTCCTGCTCTCCGTAGGGGAATCTCGGACCTTGCTTTCAATTGGGTCTCTCGCTTATTTCTATCGGCCGCGAAGGATCAAAGATTAACCATGGGTGACAAAATGCCTGACTCATTACAACTCGTTATCGGTGCCGACCTTGCCGGGGAGCCGATTGCCCAGGCCATGCGACTGGCGAACCGTCATGGCTTGATCGCGGGCGCTACCGGGACGGGCAAAACGGTCACCTTGCAACGGATGGCCGAAGCATTCAGCGATGCCGGCGTGGCGGTGTTCGCCGCCGATATCAAGGGCGACCTGTGTGGCCTGGGCGCCGCCGGCAACCCTCAAGGCAAAATCGCCGAGCGGATCGCCGGGATGCCCTGGCTGAACCACACGCCACAAGCGTATCCGGTGACCCTGTGGGACATTCACGGTCAGTCCGGTCATCCATTGCGCACAACCTTGAGCGAAATGGGGCCGTTATTGATTGGCAGCCTGCTGGAGCTGACCGACAGTCAACAGTCGGCGCTGTACGCCGCGTTCAAGGTGGCGGACCGTGAAGGGCTGTTGTTGCTGGACCTCAAGGACCTGAAAGCGCTGCTCAATCACCTGCGTGACAACCCGGAATTACTGGGTGACGACGCCGCGCTGATGACCACCGGTTCCAGCCAGGCGCTGTTGCGGCGCCTGGCGACCCTGGAACAGCAGGGCGCCGAAGCGCTGTTCGGTGAGCCGGGGCTGCAACTCGAAGACATCCTGCAGCCGACCGCCGAGGGGCGCGGGCGCATTCACCTGCTCGATGCCAGCCGTCTGGTGCATGATGCGCCGAAGGTCTACGCGACATTCCTGTTATGGCTGCTGGCCGAATTGTTCGAGCAATTGCCAGAACGCGGCGATTCGGACAAACCGCTGCTGGCACTGTTTTTCGACGAGGCGCATTTGTTGTTCGCCGGTACGCCAAAGGCCTTGCAGGATCGTCTTGAGCAGGTGGTGCGGCTGATACGCTCGAAAGGCGTGGGCGTGTATTTCGTCACGCAATCGCCGGGCGACTTGCCGGATGAGGTGCTGGCCCAGCTCGGTCTGCGCGTTCAGCATGGCCTGCGCGCGTTCACCGCCAAGGAACAGAAATCCCTGCGAGCGGTGGCCGAAGGTTTCCGGCCGAACCCGGCGTTCGATGCCTTGTCGGTGCTGACCGAGCTTGGGATTGGCGAGGCGCTGGTCGGCACGTTGCAGGACAAGGGCACGCCGGAGATGGTTCAGCGGGTGTTGGTGGCACCGCCGCAATCGCGGATCGGGCCACTGAGCGAGGCTGAACGCACCGCGCTGATCTCGGGGTCGTCATTCAAGGGGCGATATGACAAACCTGTTGATCGTGAATCGGCTTATGAAGTGTTGATGGGACGCAAGGGGCTGGCGCCAGAGCCTGACGCTGCTCCGGGCAAACCGGCAGCCGAAGAGCCAAGCTTCACCGACAGAGCCGGGGAATTCCTCGGCACCGCGGCGGGGCAGGCACTGAAATCAGCGATGCGCCAGGCGGCCAATCAATTGGGCCGACAGTTGGTGCGCGGTCTGATGGGCTCGTTGCTCGGCGGCAGCAAACGCCGCTGATTCATTGATCGTTCCCACGCTCTGCGTGGGAATGCAGCCAGGGACGCTCCGCGTCCCAAAGCGTGACGCAGAGCGTCACAAGAGGCATTCCCACGCAGAGCGTGGGAACGATCGGTAAGAAGGAGTCAGGTCTTGGGTTTGGCGTGCGCCGCCAGCCGTTCCAGCGCCGCCCGAAGATTCGGATCGCTGATCCCGTCGGCCGTGGCCTGAATGGTCGCGCCTGCATCGGTCGACAAACTGATGGTATGGCCAGCCGCCCCTTGCTGAACGGTCGGTGGCTGAACCTTGAACAGAATCCGAGTCAAACTGGCGAATTCGTCGAACATCTGTAATTGCCGTTGCAGACGCTTTTGCTGATAACGCAGGCGGGTCGCCCAATGGCCGTCGGTCACGATCAGCAGCAAACTGCCCTCGCGCCACGACGCCACATGGCAATGCTCGCGGGCGGCGGGCTGCAATTGGCTTTCCAGCAGACGTTGTAAATGACCCAGGCGTTGAGCGTGGCCGAAGATGGCTTTCAGCGGTTTGGCTTCGCGAAGCAGGACGGCGGGTGCTCTGGCCGTAAGAGGGCGAAATGCCATGATCAGACACCTGAAGTAACAGAGCCGCCATGGTAGCAGAAAGCGAGCCATTGCTTTGCGAGCGCTTTACCCATTAAATCAACAAGTAACTTCTGTCGTGAATGGCTTGAAGTTGAGCAAAAAGCCCTTATTTTAAGTGAGCCCCGTCACAACGCTGTGCCGGCATCGTGGAACAACGCCACTTTCCTCACCACCGTTTCCGGGTAGAATGCTCGTTCGCATGCGGCCATGAGGGCTGCTCGGGCGACTCACGGGGCCGCCCTCCATCCCTTTAGTGTGGAAGATCCTGCCGATATGTTTGCGCCTTTGTTAAAAAAACTTTTTGGAAGCAAGAACGAGCGTGAAGTCAAACGCATGCTCAAGACGGTGCAACTCGTCAATGCCTTCGAAGAGCGAATGGTGGCCCTTTCGGACGATCAATTGCGTGCCAAGACAGACGAGTTCAAGGCCCGCTTCGCCAAAGGGGAAACCCTCGACCAGCTTCTGCCGGAAGCCTTCGCGGTTGCCCGTGAAGCCGGCAAGCGCGTCATGGGTATGCGCCACTTTGATGTCCAGCTGATCGGTGGCATGACCTTGCATGAAGGCAAGATCGCCGAGATGCGTACCGGTGAAGGCAAGACCCTGGTGGCAACACTGGGTGTTTACCTCAACGCATTGTCCGGCAAGGGCGTGCACGTTGTGACGGTGAACGACTACCTGGCCCGTCGTGACGCCAACTGGATGCGCCCGCTCTACGAATTCCTCGGCTTGACGGTCGGCGTGGTCACGCCATTCCAGCCGCCGGAAGAGAAGCGCCTGGCCTATGCCGCCGACATCACCTATGGCACCAACAACGAGTTCGGTTTCGACTACCTGCGCGACAACATGGCGTTCAGCATGGAAGAAAAATTCCAGCGCGAACTCAATTTTGCAGTAATCGACGAAGTCGACTCCATCCTCATCGACGAAGCCCGTACCCCGCTGATCATTTCCGGTCAGGCCGAGGACAGCTCCAAGCTGTATATCGAGATCAACAAACTGATCCCGCAGTTGGAGTTGCACGTCGAAGAAGTCGAAGGCGAAGTCACCAAGGCCGGTCACTACACCGTTGACGAGAAGACCCGCCAGGTCGAGCTCAACGAAGCCGGTCACCAGTTCGTCGAAGACGCGCTCACCCGCCTTGGCCTGCTGGCGGAAGGCGAGAGCCTGTATTCGGCGCACAACCTGGCCCTGCTGACCCACGTTTATGCCGGTCTGCGTGCGCACAAACTGTTCCATCGCAACGTTGAATACATCGTGCAGGACGGCCAGGTCGTACTGGTCGACGAGCACACCGGTCGCACCATGCCCGGTCGCCGTCTGTCCGAAGGCCTGCACCAGGCCATCGAAGCCAAGGAAAACCTGAACATCCAGGCCGAAAGCCAGACCCTGGCCTCGACCACCTTCCAGAACTACTTCCGTCTGTACAACAAACTGTCCGGCATGACCGGTACGGCCGACACCGAAGCGTTCGAGTTCCATCAGATCTATGGCTTGCAGGTCATCGTCATTCCGACGAACAAGCCGCTGGCCCGTAAAGACTACAACGACCTGGTGTTCCTGACCGCCGACGAGAAATATGCGGCAATCGTCACTGACATCAAGGAAAGCATGGCCGCGGGCCGTCCGGTGCTGGTGGGTACTGCGACCATCGAAACCTCCGAGCGCATGTCCGACCTGCTCAACAAGGAAGGCATCGAGCACAAGGTCCTGAACGCCAAGTTCCACGAAAAAGAAGCCGAGATCATCGCCCAGGCCGGTCGCCCGGGTGCACTGACCATCGCCACCAACATGGCCGGTCGCGGTACCGACATCCTGTTGGGCGGCAACTGGGAAGTGGAAGTGGCCTCGCTGGAAAACCCGACCCCTGAGCAGATTGCCCAGATCAAGGCGGACTGGCAGAAACGTCACCAGCAAGTGCTCGAGTCGGGTGGTTTGCAGGTGATCGCGTCCGAGCGTCACGAATCGCGCCGTATCGACAACCAATTGCGTGGTCGTGCCGGTCGTCAGGGTGACGCCGGTTCCAGTCGTTTCTACCTGTCGCTGGAAGACAGCCTGATGCGCATCTTCGCCTCTGATCGGGTGAAGAACTTCATGAAGGCCCTGGGCATGCAGCCTGGCGAAGCGATTGAGCACCGCATGGTGACCAACGCCATCGAAAAGGCCCAGCGCAAGGTTGAAGGTCGCAACTTCGATATTCGCAAGCAACTGCTCGAGTTCGACGACGTCAACAACGAACAGCGTAAAGTGATCTATCACATGCGTAACACGTTGCTGGCTGCCGACAACATCGGTGAGACCATTGCCGACTTCCGCCAGGACGTACTCAACGCTACCGTCAGCGCGCACATTCCACCGCAATCGCTGCCAGAGCAGTGGGACGTGGCGGGTCTGGAAGCGGCCCTGGAAAGCGATTTCGGTGTGAAGCTGCCGATCCAGCAGTGGCTCGACGAAGACGATCACCTGTACGAGGAAACCCTGCGCGAGAAGCTGATGCAGGAGCTGATCGCCGCGTACAACGAGAAAGAAGACCAGGCGGGCGCGGAAGCGCTGCGCACCTTCGAGAAGCAAATCGTCCTGCGCGTGCTGGATGACCTGTGGAAAGACCACCTGTCGACCATGGATCACCTGCGTCACGGTATCCACTTGCGCGGTTATGCGCAGAAGAACCCGAAGCAAGAGTACAAGCGCGAGTCGTTCACGCTGTTCTCCGAGCTGCTGGATTCGATCAAGCGCGACTCGATCCGTGTGTTGTCACACGTTCAGGTGCGTCGCGAAGATCCGGCCGAGGAAGAGGCGCGCCTGCGCCAGGAAGCCGAGGCACTGGCGGCGCGCATGCAGTTCCTGCATGAAGAGGCTCCGAGCCTGGAGCAGCCGGAGCAGTTGGGTGAAGAGGTCGATGTGGCCCTCGCCACCGCCCCGGTTCGCAACGAGCAGAAGCTGGGCCGTAACGAACTGTGCTACTGCGGTTCGGGCAAGAAGTTCAAGCATTGCCACGGGCAGATCCAGTAACCCCCGTTTCATACGCTGAAATACCCGCGCCGCGACCGGCTCATGCCGTCGCGGCGTTTTGCCATTTTTACCATCGCTTTTGCTGAAGCGGTGCAGACATCATTTATAAAGGAGCGCATTCATGGCTGTTGGTCTTGGTCCTTTGCCAACGTTGCACCCGGTTGCCGGTTTTGAACTCGGTATCGCCTCGGCCGGTATCAAGCGCCCGGGGCGCAAGGATGTGGTGGTCATGCGTTGTGCCGAAGGCTCGACGGTGGCGGGTGTATTCACCTTGAACGCCTTTTGCGCCGCCCCGGTGATCCTGGCCAAGCAGCGCGTGCAAGGTCCGGTGCGTTACCTGCTGACCAATACTGGCAATGCCAACGCCGGTACCGGTGAACCAGGTTTGGCCGCGGCCGAGCGCACCTGCGCCAAGCTGGCAGAGTTGACCGGCGTAGACGCCAGCCTGGTGCTGCCGTATTCCACTGGTGTGATCGGCGAGCCGCTGCCGGTCGAGAAAATCGAGGGCGCACTGCAAGCTGCCCTCGACGATCTGTCGGAGAACAACTGGGAAGCTGCCGCCACCGGCATCATGACCACCGATACCCTGCCAAAGGGTGCCAGCCGCCAGTTCCAGCACGACGGCGTGACCATCACCGTCACCGGTATCAGCAAGGGCGCGGGCATGATTCGCCCTAACATGGCGACCATGCTCGGCTATATCGCCACCGACGCCAAGGTTGCTCGCGATGTGCTGCAAAACCTGATGCTGGACGGCGCCAACAAGTCGTTCAACCGCATCACCATCGATGGCGACACCTCAACCAACGACTGCTGCATGCTGATCGCCACCGGTCAGGCGGCGTTGCCGGAAATCACCCGTGCCGAAGGCGAGTTGTTCGCCAAGCTCAAGCAGGCGGTATTTGAGGTGTGCATGGAAGTGGCCCAGGCGATCGTTCGCGACGGCGAAGGCGCGACCAAATTCGTTACCGTTGAAGTCAACGGCGGCGGCACTCACCAGGAATGCCTGGACGTTGGCTACACCGTGGCCCACTCGCCATTGATCAAGACTGCGCTGTTCGCTTCCGACCCGAACTGGGGCCGCATCCTCGCGGCTGTTGGTCGTGCCGGCGTGCCGAACCTGGACGTGAGCAAGATCGATGTGTTCCTCGGTGAAGTGTGCATCGCCAGCCGTGGCGCCCGCGCTGCGACCTACACCGAAGCCCAGGGCGCAGCGGTGATGCAGCAGGAAGAAATCACTATTCGTATCGAACTGGGTCGTGGTGATTGCAGCGAAACCATCTGGACCACCGACCTGTCCCACGAGTACGTGAAGATCAACGCCGAGTACCGTACTTAAGACCGAGTCGACCCCATCGCGGGCAAGCCCGCTCCCACAGGTTCCGTGGTACGGCGCGATCACTGTGGGAGCGGGCTTGCCCGCGATGACGGATGACCAGACGCTAAAGAATTTGGCCTGTCCACCTCATCAAAAGGTCCCGAACATGAGCCTCCACCTGATCATCGGCGACAAACTGCTTTCCTCCTGGTCCCTGCGTGGTGCCCTGGCCCTCGATCTGACCGGCGCCACCTATACCGAAGAATTGATCAAGCTGAACCAGCCGGACACCCGCGAACGTCTGCTCAAGCACTCGCCAACCGGCAAGGTCCCGTTGCTCAAGACCGAACACGGCACCATCGCCGACTCCCTGGCGATTGCCGAATACCTGGCGGAACAGTTTCCCGACGCGGGCCTGTGGCCCAAGGATATCGCCGCCCGTGCCCAGGCGCGTTCGGCGTGCGCGCAAATGCACAGTGGATTCTTCGCCATGCGCGGCAACATGCCATTCGACCTGAGTCATGACGCGCCGCTGTCGCCGGTTCCGGCGGATGTGCAGGCAGACATCGAGCGCATGTCGGCGTTGTGGGCTGAATGCCGCTCTGTCGCGACCGAGCCTGGGCCCTACCTGTTCGGTCGCATAAGCCTGGCCGACGTGTTTTTTGCACCCATTGCCGTGCGCCTGCGTACCTATCAGGTCAAGCTGTCGGCAGTCGACGAAGCCTATGTTGAAACCCTCTACCAATGGCCAGCGTTCAAGGCTTGGCAAAAGGCCGGCCTGGAGGAGATCAAGCGGTGAAACGAGTACACGTAGCAGCCGCCGTTATCCGTGATGGCAGCGGCAAGATCCTCATCGCCCGTCGTGCCGATACTCAGCACCAGGGCGGCCTGTGGGAATTTCCCGGTGGCAAGGTCGAGGCCGACGAGTCGGTCGAAAGCGCCTTGGCCCGTGAGCTGCAGGAAGAGCTGGGTATCGTGGTCGGCGCGGCACGCCCGCTGATCAAGGTCCGCCATGATTACCCGGACAAGCAGGTGTTGCTGGATGTCTGGGAAGTCTCGGCGTTCACCGGTGAGCCTCACGGCGCCGAAGGTCAGCCATTGGCTTGGGTGGCGGCGCGTGATCTGTCGGGTTACGAGTTCCCTGAGGCCAACCGGCCAATCGTGGCGGCCGCGCGCTTGCCCGAGCAATACCTGATCACGCCTGAAGACCTGGAAACCCCGGCCCTGTTGCGAGGGATCCAGAAAGCCATCGCGGGCGGCATCAAGCTGATCCAGTTGCGCGCACCAAACGGTTACGACCCGAAGTACCGCGATCTGGCTGTGGACGCCGTCGGGCTGTGTGCCGGCAAGGCGCAGCTGATGATCAAGGGGCCGTTCGAGTGGCTGGGAGATTTCCCCTCCGCCGGTTGGCACATCACGTCGGCACAGTTGCGCAAGTACGCGGCTGCCGGTCGTCCGTTGCCGGCATCGCGCTGGTTGGCGGCGTCTTGCCATAACGCTGAAGAGCTGGCGCTGGCCGAGGAGATGGGTGTGGACTTCGTGACCCTGTCGCCGGTGCAGCCGACCTTGACGCATCCGGGCGCTCTACCGCTTGGCTGGGAGCAGGCTTCGAGCTTGATCGAGGGTTTCAGCAGGCCGGTGTTTTTGCTGGGTGGGGTTGGCCCGGCGGAAGTCGAGAAAGCTTGGGCAGCAGGAGCGCAGGGCGTGGCGGGGATTCGGGCGTTCTGGCCTGAGACTTGATTCCCTGGTGTAGCCACTGACCCCTTCGCGAGCAGGCTCGCTCCCACAGTTGACCGCGTACTCGGTCAACTGTGGGAGCGAGCCTGCTCGCGAAGTCGGTCTGAAAGGCGACGGCTAAATCTCTGGTTTCACCGCCGGCTGCCACAAAATCTCGGCAACCCCCTGACGCCGGGCAATCAATCTTGCCACCACAAACAACAAATCCGACAGCCGATTGATATAAGCCAATCCCACCCCGCCCAAAGGCTCAACAGCATTCAAATGCTGGCAGCGGCGCTCCGCACTGCGGGCCAGGCTTCTGCACACATGAGCCTGGGCGATCAGCATCGACCCCCCCGGCAGAATGAAATTCTCCAGCGGCCCAAGCTCTGCATTCCACACATCGATCGCCGCTTCCAGGCGTTCGATTTCCGCGGCGTTCAGCGCCTGATACTCCGGCATGGCCAGTTCACCGCCGAGGTCAAACAACCGGTGCTGGCAGGGCGCCAATACCTCGATCACTTCCTTCAAGCCCGGATGCAGGGCAATTTCTGCCGCCAGTCCAGCCAGTAACACTCCGACCTGACTGTTGAGCGTATCTACCTCGCCAATAGCCTCGATCCGCGGGTGGTCCTTGGGCACACGGCGACCGTCGCCCAGGCCGGTTTCGCCTTTGTCGCCGGTGCGGGTGTAAATCTTCGACAAGCGAAAGCCCATGGTTACCTCGTTAACTGGTTGAGTTCTTGAGAGACGAGCGGGGTGCTCGCCAATGGCAGGCGCAGGGTAAAGCAGGTGCCTTGGCCAAGGGTCGATTGCACTTCCATCTGGCCCTTGTGGTTGTTGGTGATGATGAAATACGAGACCGACAGGCCAAGGCCGGTACCCTGACCGACTTCCTTGGTGGTGAAAAACGGTTCGAAGATGCGCTTGCGCACGCTTTCGCTCATGCCGATGCCGTTGTCTTCGACCTGGATCTCCGCCCACGGCGGATTCAGCTTGGTGCGCAGGATGATGCGCCCTGGTTCGCTGTCGTCTTCACGCTGGTGAATGGCTTGAGCGGCGTTTTTCAGCAGGTTGAGCAGCACCTGTTCCAGCTCGTTGGCGGTACCGGGCACTGGCCCCAGCGCCGGGTCGAACTGGCGAATGATCGCCTGGCCCTTGAAGTCGAAACCAATCGCCAGGTCGAAGTCGTTTCCGGCGATTTCCACCGCCTGGTCGATCAGCGCTGGCAGATCGCACGGGGCCATTTGGCGGGTACTGCGCCGACTGAAGCTAAGCATGTGCGTGACGATCTTCGCCGCCCGGGCGCCGGCCTGCTGGATGCCGTCGAGCAGTTGTGGCACTTCGCGTGCTTGCAGGTACTGGTTGACGGTCGACAGCTCGACACCGATCTGCTCGGCCTGTTCCAGGTTCTTCGGCAGTTCAGGGGACAGCCGGCGGCGGATATTCTGCACGTTGTGCAGGATCGCACCGAGCGGGTTGTTGATTTCGTGGGCCATGCCGGCGGCGAGGCCACCGACGGAAAGCATTTTCTCTGACTGCACCATCATTTCTTCAAGGGACAGGCGCTGGGTAATGTCGTCGATGCGGATCACCACGCCGCGTCCGGCACCGCCCATCAACGGATAGAAGGTCAGGGCGTAGTGGCGGGGTTCATCGTCCTTGACCCAGGTCACGCGCTCGATCTTGGCCACCGTGTGTTGCTCGACGGTTTGCTTGAGCTGCGGCAGGAACGGCTTGAGCGGTTCGAAGGCGAGGAAGATCGGCTGGTTCAAGGCTTCGTCCAGGCGTGTACCGGAAAGGGCGCTGGCTTCCTGGTTCCACTGCGTTACGTAAAGCTGTTCGTCGAGGGCGATCAGCGCCGATGGCATGGAGTCGATGATGCTGTTGAGGTAATTCTGGAAACCCGTGAGTTTTTTCTCGATCTTGCTCCGTACCTGGACTTCGAGTTCCAGCTTGCGATTGGTGTGGCGGGTTTCTTCGGCCAGTCCCTGGGCCTGGTCATACGCGGCCTGGGAGTCATCGCGGGCGCGTTTGAGTTGCTGTTCCCGGGCTTCGATCCGCGAGAGCATGGTGTTGAACGCCTCGGCCAGGCTGCCGATTTCATCGTGATTGCCCCGGGAGGCGCGCAGGGCGTAGTTCTCTTCCCGGGTCACTTGGCGGGAGAGCTCCTCCAGCTGATGAATCGGCCGGGTAATCAGGCGTTTGATCTGTCGCGCGATGACCAGCCACAGCAGCACGCTGAAAATCAGGATTCCCAGGCTGGCGGTCAGGGTCCCGGTATAGAACGCCATGGGCAGCTCACTGCTGGCCACCAGCAGCAAGTGGCCGGGTGCGGTACCGGGGCGAGGCAGGGTGATGACCTGGTTACTGCGAAACTCGGTGACTTGCCAGGATTCGATGTTCCGGTAATGCTTGGGCAGGCTCAGGTGATCGCCATGCTGCAACTGCGCCAGGCGCTCGCCCTTGCCGTCATACAGGGCTGCAGCGCGCAGTGGTGAATAGCTGTCGAGCTCATCGAGCAGGCGCTGGGCGCTTTGCGGCGATTGCAGTGCCTCAGACACCAGGCTCGGGTTGGAGACCAGTCGGCCGATGGTCTGCAGGGCCTGGGGCGCCATGCTTTCTTGGGAAATGTAGTAAGCGGCGCTGATAAAGGTCAGGTTCGCAACCAGCAGCACAGTGGTCAACAGCACCAACAGGGCGGCCAGCAGTTTCTGGCCGACAGGGAGGTTTTCAAGACGCTGGCGCAATGGCATCAGGTTTATCGCTGCAAGGGAACAAGTGGCCAGCGTAGCCGCTGCTCAGTCGCTGGGCAATCCAAGGCTGAGCAGGCGCGCGATCAACTTGGACTCAAGCTGATTGAGGTGCGGCAGGTTCAGTTGATGCCGCGCCGCGACTTTACAGGCATGGCCCAGCAGGTAACTGATTTCGGTGCGGCGCCGGTTGCTGACGTCCTGGTACATCGAGGAGTAGTTGGCAGCGGTCGCGTGGATCACCCGTTCAACCTCCTGTTGCAGGTTTTCGGCGGCTGCTGGCTGGCCGCATCGCTCAAGCAGCTCGATGAGTTCGCCGCACAGGGTGGCGACCTCACAATGGTGCTCCTGCAACCCGCCGTTGCGACAATCGTGCAGCACTGTCAACGGATTGATCGCGCAGTTGAGTGCCAGTTTGCGCCACAACCGGGTGAGAATCTCGGTGCTCCACTCATGGGGAATGCCCGCGGCGTCGAGGTCGTCCAGCCAGATCGGCGCGACAGGGTGGCCGGCATCCCCCAGCCAGGTAAACCCGTGCCCGGCAAAGACTACACGCCAGTCACCGTCGCGAAAGGCGCCTTCCGTGCTTGACGCATAGATGCAGCGCGCCTGCGGGACTTGCGCCGCCACGGCGTCCTGGCTGCCCAGGCCGTTCTGCAGCAGGATCAGTTCGGCGCCGGGCGCCAGTCGGGGTGCCAGCTGTGCCACGGCCAGTTCCGCATCGTAGGCCTTGCAGGCGACCAGTAGTCGATTAATCGGTGCGAGGCTGTCAGCCGTTTCGGCGCTCACTGGATATAGCTGTGCCTGGTCATGTTCCACCAGGGTCAAGCCGCCTGCCGCCTCGTACGCCCGTAGCCGGGCTGCGTCACGCAGTATCAGGCGCACCGGCACTGCGGCCCGAGCCAGGCGAGTGGCCCACAACGTGCCGAGGCTACCGGCGCCTAGTACATGCCAGGTGGTGGACATCAGCTTTTTGCTCTGTTTAAGGCGCGCATGGGTGGCTCGCAGTGAATGATCGGAAAGACCCGTTATAATCAGCGCGGATTTTAACCGCAAGCCAGGCGTGCTCCATCTAGATCGAGCGCGCCCTATTTATTGGAGAGATTACATGCCGTCGTTCGACGTGGTATCCGAACTGGACAAACACGAAGTCACCAACGCGGTCGAGAACGCCGTCAAGGAGCTCGATCAAAGGCAAAGGCAGCTTCGAGTTCAAGGAAAAGGACCTGACCGTCAACCTGACCGCTGAAGCGGATTTCCAGCTCGAAGCGATGATTGAGATCCTCAAGCTGGCCCTGGTCAAGCGCAAGATCGATGTGCAGTGCCTTGAGGTCAAGGATGCGTTTGCATCGGGCAAGCTGATGAAGCAGGAAGCTGTGCTCAAGGAAGGCATCGACAAGGAGCTGGCGAAGAAAATCGTCGCTCACGTCAAGGACGCCAAGCTGAAGGTGCAGGCCGCCATCCAGGGTGAGCAGGTGCGCATCACCGGCAAGAAGCGTGACGACCTGCAGGAAGCCATTGCAGTGCTGCGCGCCAAGGAATTCGGCATGCCGCTGCAGTTCAACAACTTCCGCGACTGACGTGCAAGGCGGGAACCTCCAGGCGTTTTCGGCGTCCGAGGCCCAAGCAACGGCAGAAACGATCGATCCGCACAGGATTCGGTCTTTCTGCCGCTTTATTTTTCGCGTGCCGGGTAGCCGGAAAAATGCAGGAGAAAGCAGATGGACTTAAATGCTGAAGTAGACAACCTGGTCAAGGTGTCCCAGTCCTGGATCCCGATGATCATGGAATATGGCAGCCGTGTGCTGCTGGCAGTGATTACCCTGGCGATCGGCTGGTGGTTGATCAACAAGGTCACGCACAAGCTCGGTGGCCTGATAGCCCTGCGTAACGCTGATCTTGCGCTGCAAGGCTTTATCAGCAGCCTGGCGAACATCATTCTGAAGATCCTGCTGGTCGTCAGCGTGGCGTCGATGATTGGTGTGGAAACCACTTCGTTCGTGGCGGCGATCGGTGCGGCTGGCCTGGCCATTGGCCTGGCGTTGCAGGGCAGCCTGGCGAATTTCGCCGGCGGCGTGCTGATCCTGCTTTTCCGTCCGTTCCGTATCGGTGACTGGATCGAAGCCCAAGGCGTAGCGGGTACTGTCGACAGCATCCAGATCTTCCACACCGTGCTGCGCACCGGCGATAACAAGACCATCATCGTGCCTAACGGCAATCTGTCGAACGGCATCATCACCAACACCAACCGTCAACCGACCCGCAAGGTGGTGTTTGATGTGGGTGTCGATTACGAAGCGGATTTGCAAAAGGCTCGTGAAGTCTTGCTGGAACTGGCCAAGGATCCGCGCGTGTTGGACGACCCGGCACCGCAAGCAGTCATTTCGACCCTGGGTGACAGTTCAATCACCGTTTCCCTGCGTGTCTGGGTGAAAACAGCGGATTACTGGGATGTGATGTTCATGTTTAACGAACAGTCCCGTGACCGATTGAAAACGGCGGGTATTGACATTCCATTTCCACAGCGTGTAGTTCGTGTGGTTCAGGAAACGGCCGTACAGTAAGCCTGTTTTGTTAATGGATACATAAACCCGAGAGATTAATAGTCTCCCGGGTTTTTTTGTGACTATTGATCAGTTCATTGAAAAAAGTATTAACGTTATGCGAGGAAGTTGCTTGCTGTAGTGTTTGACATATGGCAGGCATAAAAAAACCGCCCACCTGAAAAGGTGGGCGGTTCTTGATCTACGCAGTTGCCTACTTACACCCTGATTACAGGATGCTCAGTGGGTACTCGATGATCAGGCGGGTGTCGTAGACGTCAGACGAGTAGCCGCTGTACGCGCCGTTCGAGCGGTAGTTGGCGAAACGTGCACGGAACGACAGGTCTTTTGCTGGACCTTCCTGTACGACGTACTTGGACTCCAGGTTCCACTCGTTTTCCTTACCTTCACCCAGACCGTTGGTCTTGATGTTGTCACCCATTACGTAACGGGTCATGAAGCTCAGGCCAGGAACGCCGTATTGCGCCATGTTCAGGTCGTAGCGAGCTTGGTAGGATTTCTCCTCGCGGCCCACGAAGTCGGAGATCTGAATGGAGTTGGATACGAAGATGGTGCTGTTGCCGTCAACGCCGTAGTAGTAAGCGTTGTCGCCGCTCGACTGCTGGTAGGCCAGGGTGAACTTGTGCGCGCCCAGGCTATAGGCAGCTGCCAGGGACCACAGGTTGTTGTCCACACCCAGGGTGCCGTCGCCGATCGCGTCAACCAGGTCGCCACGCTTGTCGCCCTTGGTTTTGTAGCCGTTGAGGTCGAAGTTCAGCGATTGTTCATCGTTGATTGGCACAGTCAGGTTCATGTTGACGTAGTACTTCTTGAAGTACTCTTCAGCATCCGACGCAGCGACGGCAGCGCTGAAGTTGTCGGTGAAGGCGTAGCTGGCACCGAAGATGTTGATGCCATCGCTCAGGCCTTTGCCGTGGTTGCCATCTTCATCTGTCAGGCCGCCGATGCTGTCACGGGCCATACCGGTTTGCTTGCTCAGCGCGGTGAAGCGACCAGCGCTCACTTCCAGGCCTTTGATTTCCTTGGAAGTCAACAGGGTACCGGTAGCAACTTCTGGCAGCATACGGCTGTCGTCGGTAGCGAATACTGGGCTGGCAACGAACTGCTGGCCGTATTTCAGGACGGTGTCGGACAAACGCAGTTTCACTGCACCGCCAACCTTGCCTTGGGATTTTTCCGGGTTGCCATCGCTGTCGTTAGCGAACAGGCCGTTACCACGCTTGCCCGAGCCACCGTCCAGTTTGACAGCGCCCATGGCCATGGCGTCGAGGCCGAAACCAACAATACCTTGAGTGAAGCCCGACTCGTAAGTGAGCAACTGGCTCAGACCGGAGTCCTGGCGATAGCCGGCGGTGCCGCTCGATGGGTTGCTTGCACCGTTTTTGTAGTCGCGGTTCATGTACTCAAAACGAGTTTTGAGTTTCAGGCTCGAATCATCGATGAAACCCTTGGACTCGTCCTGGGACGACGCCACTGCGAACTGCGAGGTACCAGCTGCAACAGCCAGTGCGATCATGCTCCACTTCATCACGCGCATCGTGATTTGCTCCTTTGGTTTTTAGAAGAGTACTGCCGCTCCACCTGTTTTATTATCTGGGCGGCTCTTTCTTTTTGTGTCGGCGCAAACTTATATCACGCCGACAATGTTGGCGATACTTGCGCATCTATCCTTTCAGCTTCTTTACGACCCTGTCGTAAACGGCTAGCTAGATGTCGCAAATTTACAGCCCCGATGCAACCGGACTGACAACTTTAATGCTGTTTTTCTGGACTGGCGCATCGATAAAAAGAGTCCCTGGTGAAACGTTTGAATCTCCATCGGGCTACCCTGCCACTGTTTTTTTTTGGTCTTGAGGCTGGCCGCTTCCCGCGGTGCCTTATAGACGATGTGGGTATCAATGCAACAAGCGTGCACAAATCAGAACTCCATCGATGTTTTTTTCTGTCTGGCTGCTTGAAGCGGTAAAAACCTCATAAAACCGGGGGGCTCATGCTGCTTTATTTCAAGCTTGACGTAGGGGTGGGCATCGTGTTTGACCTCCATGTCTGGCCGCGTGACATGCAAAAGCGTTACCGGTTCACCCCGCCAGTGAGTAAATGGCGGATATGCGAAGCACTCAGCGTAGACGTACTGTGCGGTTTTGGTGCAAAAAATTTCAATGACTGTACTGAATTCAAACAGTCGGAGTTTTTAGGTGACGTGGGCGGGCCGTAGCGTTCTGGTCATTTTCGCGTTTTTTGCAGCCCATTGGTTCTATATTGGTGCTTTTTCGCAGGAAATGTCTCATCTCGGGGCGCGCATGTACCATTTGTGGATCCTCGAACAGCGTGGGCGGTGGTTCGCAGCAAAGCTGGCAAGGTATGCTGCCGTCCAGTGGCTTGGCGTACGATCTCACTGGATGGGCGCTAAGCTGAATAATGATGACCTGGCGGGAGTATGTGCAGTGTTCGCTTTAGATCCACGACTTCAACAAGACACACTACCGATTGGCGATTTCCCGCTTTGTCGGTTGCTGCTGTCCAATGATTCGAACTATCCCTGGTTCATCCTCGTGCCACGCAGGGACGATATCAGCGAGATATTTCAGTTAAGTGTCGCCGATCAGCAGCAGCTGTGGCAGGAAACGACCTCGTTGGCAGAGTTGCTCAAGGACTCGTTCGATGCCGACAAGCTGAACGTCGCTGCCCTGGGCAACGTGGTCAGTCAGTTGCACATGCATGTGATCGTGCGCAAGCATGAAGACGCGGCCTGGCCGGCACCTATCTGGGGCAAGCACCCGGCCAAACCTTACAGTGCAGAGCAGGTCGAGGCGATTCGCGAACGGCTGCGTCTGGTGTTGACCGATGATTTCAAGTTTGAGGAGGGTTGAATCATGAGCCTCGAAGAGCGCGTCACCGACCTTGAAAGCCGCCTGGCGTTTCAGGATGACACCATCCAGGCATTGAATGATGTCCTGGTGGCGCAGCAGCGGGTTGTCGAACGCCTGCAGCTGCAAATGGCCGCGCTCCTCAAGCGGCAAGAGGAAATGGTCGGCCAGTTCGAGTCTTTCGAAGAAGAAGCGCCACCGCCGCATTATTAAGTAGTAGCGCTGGAAGAAACGCAGGCATAAAAAAACCGCGAACTCGTTCGCGGTTTTTTTGTTGCCGTTGATCAGCGTCGCGGCAGGGCGGCGATGACGTCTTCGGCTTGCAGGCCTTTGTCACGATTCATGACGGAGAACTCGACGCGCTGGCCTTCGACCAGAACGCGATGGCCTTCACCGCGAATGGCCCGGAAGTGCACGAAAATATCATCGCCGGAGTCGCGGGAAATAAAGCCGAAGCCTTTGGAGGTATTGAACCACTTGACGGTACCGGTATCGCGGTTGCTCATGTCATAGCTAGGCGAAGCGGCGGCCGGTGACGATTTGTAGAAGCTGATGGCCAGGTGCAGGGCAACAGCGATCAGGGCTGCAACCAGGCTGAACAGCACGGCAGGCTGACCGGCAATGACCGAAATCTCTGCGATCAGCGTCAGGGTTTGCAGGACGACAGCCAACACCAGCAGGGCGCTGACCAGATTCTGCAATTGATGGCGCGGGCCTTTGTTCCAGTAAGGGATAACTGGAGCAAGTGTCAGGTTGAGCAGGCCGAAAAAGGCCAGGTACAGCGCCTCGGGTTGTTGCAGGTAAGGCAGGGCTTCGGATCGCAGGCTAGGGAAGAAGGACAGCAGCAAGGCCGCTGCGCCTATCAGCAGGTGGACGATTTTCAACATTTTGATTAACTCACGTTAAGACAGCTCACAAGGAAGAGCTGATGGCGCACGGTTCGCTTCGGAATAAATAAGAGGCGTTGGACACGTGCCCGGTATCAGCCTATGCGTAGCACCCGAAAAAATAGGCACTGACGACACGCGGTCTATTTAACAGCAAAGCTGCAGGCTACTCAAATCAAGGAGTCCAGCGGTTCATCGCGGCCCTTGCTGTCGCCCGCCGAGGCTTGCGGGCTGCAGCCTGGCGACAGGCTTGCTAGAGTGGTCCTGCACCTGTTGGATGAACTTCATCACCTTTAGGGGAAAAACATGGCAATCGATATCGGTATCAGTGAAGAGGATCGCAAGTCCATCGTCGACGGACTTTCTCGTCTGCTGTCGGACACCTATGTGCTTTACCTGAAAACCCATAACTTCCATTGGAACGTCACCGGCCCGATGTTTCGCACCCTGCATTTGATGTTCGAGGAGCAATATAACGAGTTGGCCTTGGCGGTCGATTCGATTGCAGAGCGAATTCGCGCGCTCGGGTTCCCGGCCCCGGGCGCCTATTCCGTTTATGCGCGCTTGTCTTCCATCAAGGAGGAAGAGGGTGTGCCGGCTGCCGAAGACATGATCAGGCAGCTGGTGGCGGGCCAGGAGGCTGTCACGCGCACCGCCCGAGGGATCTTCCCGTTGCTCGAAAAGGTCAGCGACGAGCCTACGGCTGACCTGCTGACCCAACGCATGCAGGTCCACGAGAAAACCGCGTGGATGCTGCGCGCACTCTTGGATCAATGAGGCATCGGCGCGTGGATGGCATTGTTGTTCGCGCGCTCCTTTTCGTCAGAATGGCGCCCAGTTGCTTGAGCGAATCTTCGCTCGTTGCTGTAGGAAAAGTGCCTGACTAGGACGCTCTCCCTCATCCGCCTTCCGTTGTTGGCTTATCCTACGCGGATGGTCATAAAGTCATCTGGCTATAACTTTGCCCTGGCGTTTTTATAAGCACTCACGTTGCTCTTATAGAAACCGCAAATGGCAAAGGAGTGTCAGCGATATGGAATATGAAGGCAGGAGAGCTGAGGGCCGGGGCGGGCAGACCAAGGATATAACGGTCGATCCATTTGTCAGTGAGTTCGATATGGGGTTGGCCCGGCCGTTGTCCCGATCGGTGCGATTGAATGGCTTTGCCACCTGTTTGCGGCTTGAGCAGGTGTATTGGGATATTTTAGCCGACATGGCCAGGGTCAATAGCTGTTCGGTCAGCGCGTTGCTGTCCCATGTCGATCGCCAAGTGCATTTGCGTCATGGCGGGGTGAGAAATTTCAGCGGGCTGGTGCGGGTGGTCTGTGTTGTCCACAGTCGCAAGGAGGGGCGTTGCCCGGTTCTGGCTTGAACCTGATGTATCAAAGGGCAGCGTGTCGATCTGTGCAGTCTTACGGCTGCACAGGCTGCATTTAATGGATATAATCCCGCTCTTTGCCGCAAAACCCAGCGTGCGCGGTAGCAATCTGATCGCCGAGA
>LNAP01002038.1_pt1 | contig 24859 bp, 19 predicted proteins | sample 602601 | NCBI WGS metagenome assembly LNAP01 (sample SAMN02440304, study PRJNA202911) | soil metagenome | biome: Subtropical and temperate rainforests or woodlands; isolation source: soil samples (1 kg each in a 20% v/v slurry with milli Q water) were... ...
TGCGCCGTTGTTGATCACCAGCGCCACGATCATCGTGGTGATGCTGGCGATCGCCTGGCGCCGCAACCACTCGCAGACCTTCCTGATTTCCGTGGCGGGCCTGAACCTGGCATTGCTGTCGATCCTGCCAGCCCTGAAAGTCGCGCCCCTGGCCGTGACGCCATTGCTGCAGATCGACACCTTCGCTTGTCTGTACATGGCGCTGATCCTGGTCGCCACCCTCGCTTGTGTGACCCTCGCCCACGCCTACCTCGGCGATGGCGGTTCGGGTTACCCGGGCAACCGTGAAGAACTTTACCTGCTGATCCTGATGGCCGCCGCCGGTGGCCTGGTTCTGGTCAGCGCGCAGCACCTGGCCGGGTTGTTCATCGGTCTGGAACTGCTCTCGGTACCGGTCTACGGTCTGGTGGCGTATGCCTTCTTCAACAAGCGTTCGCTGGAAGCCGGTATCAAGTACATGGTGCTGTCGGCCGCCGGTTCCGCGTTCCTGTTGTTCGGTATGGCTCTGCTCTACGCCGACTCCGGCAGCCTGAGCTTCGTCGGCATCGGCCAGGCCCTCGCAGCCACCGGCCTGCCAAGCTCGCTGGCGCAACTGGGCCTGGGCATGATGCTGATCGGTCTGGCGTTCAAGCTGTCGCTGGTACCGTTCCACCTCTGGACCCCGGACGTTTACGAAGGTGCTCCGGCACCGGTGGCCGCGTTCCTGGCCACCGCTTCGAAAGTGGCTGTGTTTGCGGTAATGGTGCGTCTGTTCCAGATCTCGCCGGCTGCAAGCAGCGGTGTCCTGAGCGACGTGCTGACCATCATCGCCATCGCGTCGATCCTGTTCGGTAACCTGCTGGCACTGACCCAGAGCAACCTCAAGCGTCTGCTGGGTTACTCGTCCATCGCTCACTTCGGTTACCTGCTGATCGCCCTGGTGGCGAGCAAAGGCCTGGCCGTGGAAGCCATCGGCGTGTACCTGGTCACCTACGTGATCACCAGCCTCGGCGCGTTCGGCGTGATCACCCTGATGTCCTCGCCGTACAACGGCTGCGCTGTACGAATACCGCGGCCTGTTCTGGCGCCGTCCGTACCTGACCGCCGTACTGACCGTGATGATGCTGTCCCTGGCCGGTATCCCGCTGACCGCGGGCTTCATCGGCAAGTTCTACATCATCGCTACCGGTGTCGAGTCGCACCAATGGTGGCTGGTCGGTTCCCTGGTTCTGGGCAGCGCCATCGGCGTCTTCTACTACCTGCGCGTGATGGTCACCCTGTACCTGATCGAACCGAACCTGCGTCGCCACGATGCACAACTGCACTGGGAACAACGTGCAGGCGGCGTGATGCTGCTGGCGATCGCCGCACTGGCGTTCTTCCTCGGTCTGTATCCGCAACCGTTGCTGGTGCTGGTTCAGCAGGCGGGGTTGGCGGGTTGATCGCTTAAGCGACACTTGGTAGAAAACAGAAATGCCGTTTTTGCGTTTGTGGGATTTGTTACTGCTGCCCTGCCCTCCTTCTCTAATCCCAGAAAGCTCTCGCGGAATCGTCAGGTTCGTCCTACAGCCAGAATTGGGGTAGTGCCTCTATCTTGAGTGCCTGCCGGACAGACAAACCGAAGCGAGGACGAGCAATGAAACGCGACATCTTTTATGAACTGGTAGACGGATCTGACGCTTTGGCCACTGGACGTCGGAACGAAGCTTCACCTGAGCGCTACGACATCAAACCGACCCTTTTGCCATTCGTCTGTGCTGAGGTCTTGCGCAATTTTGCAGCTCCACAAAATTCTGGCTATATTTGTCCAGAATATAGGGAGGGGCGAATCATGATCATTGTTCCGTTAGCAGAAGCAAAAAACAATTTATCCAAACTCGTCGATGACGCAGCCGCCGGACAAGTCATCACGATCGCCAAACACGGCCGTCCCCTTGCCCGCCTGGTTCCAGTGGAAAGACCGCGCGGACAGCGAATTGGAGCGATGAAAGGCAAACTCATCCTTACCGACGGCTTCGACGCCGCTTTGCCAGACGACCTGCTGGATGCATTTGAAGGGCAGCAACCATGAGGGTGTTGCTCGATACCCATGTACTGCTCTGGACACTCGCCGACGATCAGAAATTATCTGGCAAAGCCCGACAACTCATTAATAACGCCACTGAAGTTTATGTCAGCGCCGCGACCTTCTGGGAAATGGCTATCAAGGTCGGTCTAGGAAAGCTAAGCGTTGATCTGGAGGAAATCCGCCAATACTGCATCCAAAGCGGATTTATTGAACTACCTGTTTCATCCGAACACGCCATTGCGGTGAAAGATCTGGAACCTCACCATCGTGATCCGTTCGACCGCCTCATCGTGGCCACTGCAATGACAGAACCGATGAAACTTCTTACTGCGGATCCAATGGTAGCCAAGTACACATCGTTGGCCATTTTGATTTGAGGCTGCTGGTCCCTAGGCAACGCAATAAAAAACGGGGCCTTCGGATTGTGTTGTTCCTTAACTGATTGCAAGGTTCAACTACCAAAAGCTGATGCTGATCACTGCTTCGGCAGAGATCGATCAGCTCGCAACCCTGACCTGAATGCTTAGGGCTTTTACTCCACCCACATAACGAAATTGTAATTCCCGCATCACCTTGGCGTTATCCGCAGCTTGCAACGATGTCACCCGGCGACCATGCCGGCGGGCCTTCTCCGCCGAACAATAAAAACCCACGCCGAAGCACGTTCCCGTTCTGCCGAACCCAAGGAGTGATTGATGGTTAACAATACAAAAATGTCGATGGCCGCTTTAGCGGTGGTGGTCGGCTCCGGACCGTCCATGGTGATGGCGGATGATAAAGCCGAAGGGTTTATCGAGGGCAGCAGCCTGACGGTGCTCAACCGTAACTTCTACTTCAACCGTGATCACCGCAACGGCCAGTCCAGCCCCACCGGCAATGGTTATTCCGAAGCCTGGGCCCAAGCGGTGATCAGCAAGTTCGAATCCGGGTTTACCCAAGGCACCGTCGGCGTCGGTGTCGATGCGTTTGCGATGATCGGTTTGAGGCTCGACACCGGTGACGGGCGCAACGGTGGCCGTAGTTCGTTTGATGTGCTGCCAGTCAACAATGATGGCGAGGCGCGCAATGAGTACACGAAGATGGGTGGCGCCGCCAAAGTGCGAGCCTTCGATACGGTGGTCAAGGTCGGTGACGTGTTCCCGGCCAACCCGGTGGTGGCGGCCGGTGACTCGCGCTTGCTGCCGGAGAGCTTTCGCGGCGTGACGGCGACCAACACCAGCATCGAAGGCCTGTCGATTCAGGGCGGTCGGTTGCATGCGATGAGCCAACCCGTGTCCAGCGACATGCGCGAGAACTTCGCCACGTTTTATGCCGGCCCGGTCAATTCGCCGTGGATCGCTTACGGCGGCGGCGACTATGTACTGAACAAGAACCTCAGTTTCAGCCTGTACTCCAGCCGCCTCAAGGATGCCTGGAATCAGTACTACGCCGGCACTGCCTGGACCTATCCGCTATCGGATGACCTGTCGCTGTTTGGCGGCCTGAACTCGACGAAGGCAAACAATTGCTCGGCAAGTTCGATAACAACATCTGGAGCGGCCGGGTCGGCGTGAAACTCGGCGCGCACTCCGTTGCGCTTTCGCACCAGCGCAACAACGGCAATGACGACTTCGATTACCTGCGTCAATCCGACTCGATCTTCCTCGACAACTCCATCCAGTACAGCGACTTCAACTCGCCCAAGGAACGTTCGTGGATGGTGCGCTACGACCTCGACATGACCACTTACGGTGTGCCGGGGCTATCGTTCATGACTCGTTACGCCCGAGGCACCGACGCCGATTACTCCAACGCCAACGCCGTGTACATGCGCCGCGATGCTGACGGCAATCCGTTGACCGACCAGAAGCGCTGGGAGCGTGATGTCGAAGTCAAATACGTGGTGCAGAGCGGTTCGATGAAAGACTTGTCGCTGCGTTTGCGCCAGGCCACGACTCGCGCCACGGCGTTTGAATCGGATCTGGATGAAGTGCGGGTGATTGTCGAGTACCCGTTGGCGATTCTCTGATTGAGCGGTTGCTACACATTCACCTTTAGAAGCTCCTTGCTCCTTTGGTAAGAGGTGAATCTTTGGCGTCCTTCGGGGCGCCTTTTTTATGTGCGCCTGAATAAAACCCATAGGAGCTGCCGAATATTCGGTAGCTCCTATGGGGGAATCCGGTCCTGGCCATCAAGACGGTGTCAGCCGCCGCGATTGCGGCAATCCCCCGCCACCGTGTATTTGATGGTGTTGAGCTGGCCCTTGGAGTCTTCATAGGTCATGGCCGTGGGGACTACGGCGCAGGCAGCTGGCGGGCGCACAACGCTCACCACTTTCACCACGTCCAGCTTCATTCCGTATTCGTAGTCCTTGACCACCGGCGCCGGTTTGCCCTGGTTGGCCGCGTACTGCTGCATGGCTTTGGTATTGGCACTCAGCGCCCGCTCGAACGTCCGGTCACCACCACCCTCGGCGAACACATTCAGGGACATCGTCAGCACGCTGGCGAACGTCATTAACTTAAGCACTTTCATATCCATTTCCTTCCAATCCTGGCCCATAAAAAAGCCCGGCATCGAGACTCGATGTCGGGCTTGTTCAAGTGCGATGCGCTTACAAGTCTTTGGTGTTGTCGTCTTTCTTTTCATTGACGACGACGGGGTCGCGAGCTTGTTCCTTGGCGACGAACAGTTCTACGGAGCGGTCATTGGCGGTCATCATTTTTTCGAAGGTCCGATCGCCGCCGCCTTCGGCCAAGGCCAGAGAAGACATCGCCAACGCTGCTGCAAAGGCACTGATTTGTGCGAATTTCATGTTTGATTCCTCGTTTAGTAGCTGACGGGATCAAGGTAACAATCCGAACCTTTCGTAACGGTGGCGCACAAATTACATATCCGTCATGTGCCAAAAAAACTGTGGGAGCGAGCCTGCTCGCGAAAGCGATGGATCAATCAACATCAGTGTCGACTGACAGATTTGCTATCGCTAGCAGGCTAGCTCCCACAGGTAGATCACCTACTCTGTTGGAGCTGTGTCTTCTTCTCGGCGATGGGCGAGCTGATACAGCGCCGGCAAGATCAGCAGCGTCAGGAGGGTCGAGGACAGGATCCCGCCAATCACCACCGTCGCCAATGGTCGCTGCACTTCCGCGCCAGTACCGGTCGCCAGCGCCATCGGAATAAAGCCCAGTGACGCCACCAGCGCCGTCATCAACACCGGGCGCAGACGTGTCAGCGCGCCTACGTTGATCGCATCAGACAGCGAACGCCCCTCCTCCCGCAGGTTGCGGATGAACGCAATCATCACCAGCCCGTTGAGCACCGCTACCCCCGACAGCGCGATGAAGCCCACGCCTGCCGAGATTGACAGCGGAATGTCCCGCAACCACAGCGCCATGACCCCGCCGGTCAACGCAAACGGAATCCCGGTGAACACCAGCAAGCCATCCTTGAGGTTGTTGAACATCATGAACAACAACCCGAACACCAGCAGCAACGCCACCGGCACCACGATCTGCAGGCGCTTGGCCGCCGATTGCAGTTGCTCGAACTGCCCGCCCCAACTTATCCAGTAACCCGCAGGCACCTGCACCTCTCGCTCGATCACCTCGCCCGCGTCTTCGACGAACGACCCGATATCGCGCCCGCGCACGTTGGCGCTGACGATCACCAGGCGCTTGCCATTTTCGCGGCTGACCTGATTCGGCCCCAGCACCAGATCAAGGCTGGAGACTTCTTTCAAGGCAATAAAACCAATCTGATCAGCCGCGCCATTGAGCGGAGCCGGCACCGGAATCAACAGCGCCGACAGACCTTCGATGTCCTTGCGCATGGCATCGGACAACCGCACCACCATGTCGAAACGTCGGTCGCCTTCATACAACGTGCCGGCCTGACGCCCACCCACCGCGACGGCAATGGTGTCCTGCACATCGCCGACGTTGAGCCCGTAACGCGCCGCCTTGTCGCGGTCGATGTTGATGGTCAGCACCGGAAGGCCGGTGGTTTGTTCGACTTTGACTTCAGAGGCGCCATTGACCTTCTGCATGGCGGCGGCAATCTTCGCCGCGGTGGCGTTGAGCACGTCCATGTCATCGCCGAATACCTTGACCGCGACGTCGCTGCGCACGCCGGAGATCAGTTCGTTGAAGCGCAACTGAATCGGCTGCGACAGTTCGTAGTTACTGCCCGGCAACGTCGCGGCGGCCTGTTGCAGTTCCGCCATCAGGGTTTCGCGAGACTTGTCCGGGTCCGGCCATTGCTCTTTTGGCTTGAGCATCACGTAGCTGTCGGAGATGTTCGGCGGCATCGGGTCGGAGGCGATTTCCGCAGTGCCTGTGCGGGCGAACACGCGCTCGACTTCCGGTACTTTGCCCAGGATCAGGGTTTCCAGACGCTGCTGCATGTCCACCGATTGCGTGAGGCTGGTGCCCGGCACGCGCAAGGCTTGCAGGGCAAAATCGCCCTCGCTGAGGCTCGGCACGAACTCGCTGCCCATGCGGCTGGTCAGCACGCCGCTGAGCACAATCACGCCCAACGCCGCGCCCACCGCCACGGCGCGATGGTTCATCACCCACGCCAGCGCCGGCGCATACACCCGGCGCGCACCGCGCATCACCATGCCCTCTTCTTCCTTGACCTTGCCGGTGACGAACAGCGCAATCGCGGCCGGCACAAAGGTCACCGACAGCAGCATGGCGCCGAGCAAGGCGATGACCACGGTGAACGCCATCGGGTGGAACATTTTCCCTTCGACGCCGCTCAGGGCAAAGATCGGCAGGTACACGACCATGATGATCAACTGGCCGAAAATCAGCGGTCGCCGAGCCTCTTTGGCCGCCGCAAACACTTCACGCAAACGCTCGGAGCGGCTCAGCAAACGCCCGTGATGCTGCTGTGCATGGGCCAGCCGTCGCAGGGTGTTTTCGACGATCACCACCGCGCCGTCGACGATGATGCCGAAGTCGAGGGCGCCCAGGCTCATCAGGTTGGCGCTGACCCTGTTGCTGTACATGCCGGTGAAGGTGAACAGCATCGACAGCGGAATCACCATCGCGGTAATCAGTGCCGCGCGGATGTTGCCGAGGAACAGGAACAGAATCGCGATCACCAGAATCGCGCCTTCGATCAGGTTCTTTTTCACCGTGGCAATGGCCTTGTCCACCAGGTGCGTGCGGTCGTACACCGGCACCGCGATCACGCCTTTGGGCAGCGAACGGTTGATCTGCTCCAGCTTGCTGGCGACGGCCTGGGACACGGTTCGGCTGTTTTCGCCGATCAGCATGAACACGGTGCCGAGCACCACTTCACGGCCGTTTTCCGTGGCCGCACCGCTGCGCAGTTCGCGGCCGATGTCCACGGTGGCGACGTTCTTCACCCGGATCGGCGTGCCATCGACGTTGGCCATGACGATATTGGCGATGTCCTCGATGCTCGCCACCTGTCCCGGCGCCCGAATCAGCAACTGCTCGCCGCTGCGCTCGATGTACCCGGCGCCGACGTTGGCGTTGTTGCGCTCAAGCGCCGTGATCAGGTCGGTGAGGGTCAACTTGTAGGCTGCCAGCCGTTTCGGATCGGGGGCGATCTGGTATTCCTTGGCAAAGCCGCCGATGGTGTTGATCTCGGCCACACCAGGGACGTTGCGCAGTTGCGGCTTGATGATCCAGTCCTGAATCACCCGCAAATCCGTCGGCGTGTAGGCACTTGCATCGTCCTTGAGCGCACCTTCCCTGGCTTCCACGGTCCACAGGAATATCTCGCCGAGGCCAGTGGAAATCGGCCCCATCACCGCGTTGGAGCCCTCGGGCAATTGCTCCTTGGCGATCTGTAACCGCTCGTTGACCAATTGCCGGGCGAAGAACAGGTCGGTGCCGTCCTTGAAAATCACCGTAACCTGCGACAGCCCCGAACGCGACAGCGAACGGGTCTGCTCCAGCGCCGGCAGACCGGCCATGGCGGTTTCAATCGGGAAGGTGATGCGCTGCTCGGTTTCCAGTGGCGAGAACCCGGCGGCGCCGGTATTGATTTGCACCTGGACGTTGGTGATGTCGGGCACGGCGTCGATCGGCAGTTTTTGATAACTGGCGATCCCGAGGCCGGCCATGAGCAGAACGGCGAGCAGCACGATGATGCGCTGCTCGATGGCAAACTGGATCAGGCGTTCGAACATGAGAACCTTCTCGTCGAGGGGGCGAATCGATGGGCGTCTTTAGGGGGAGTCTTCAATGAGAGTGCTCGGCCGAGGCCTTGCCCAGTTCCGATTTGAGAACGAAGCTGCCGGCCGCAGCGACTTGCGCACCGGCCTCCAGCCCCTGCGTAACTTCCACCTGCCCCGCTGCACGACTGCCCAGCTCCACGGCCCGCGCCTCGAAGCCGTCATCGGTGCGCACGAACACCGTGGGTTTGTCCTCGACGGTCTGGATCGCAGCTTCCGGCACCGCCACGTTGGCCTGACGGCTGTCGGTAGCGACCAGTGCGGTGACAAACAATCCGGGACGCCACGAACCTTGAGGGTTTTCCAAGGTGACGCGAACGGTGGCGGTACGGGTCTGTTCGCCGAGTAAACTGCCGACGTAAGCCACCGTGCCGGCGACTTGCGCATTGAGTTCCGGGGCGCTGACAGTGACCGCTTTGCCCACCTGCACCTTGTTCAGATCCTTGGACGAAACGCCGAAGGTCACCCACACTCGCGACAGGTCCGAGAGCGTGAACGCCGCCGTGGTTTCGTCGACCACCTCCCCTGACGTCAGATGCTTTTCCACTACCACCCCGTCGAACGGCGCGCGCAGTTCATAACGATTGCCGCCGGTGGCAACCACGCTGCCACTGAGTACGCTGATCTTTTGCCGGGCGTTGTTCACGGCGATTTCGGCTTCTTCCAGCGCCTGGCGCGCCTGCAGCAAATCCTGCTCGGCGGAAATCTTGTCCTGCCACAACTGCTTCTCGCGCTCGTAGGTGGTGCGCGCCAAGGCCAAGCGCCGTTGCGCCGCAGCCTGTTCGCTACGCTGATCGGAGATCTGCTGACTGGCGATCACCGCCAGCAGCTGGCCCTTCTTCACCCACTGCCCGAGATTGACCGACACCGACTCGACTACCCCTGGCACCCGCGGTACGACGTGGGCGGTGCGGTCTTCGTCCAGGCGCACTTCGCCGGGGAACGACAAACCGAGGCTGATGCTTTGCGCCCGCGCTTCGGTCAGTTGAATGCCCGCCGCCGCGATCTGCTCGGCACTCAACGTCAGATGCCCCTCTTCACCTTCGGCTGCAACGCCTTTTTCGTCGTGGTCCGCATGCTCCGCCGCTTCATCGGCGTGGGCCTCGATGGACCCGTTGCCCGCCCACATCGAGCCAATACCAATGCCCAGCGCCAACGTTGCCACCGCGACAACGATCAGTTTTTTATCCATGGAAACTCCTCTGCGCCATGCCATCGCGCAGTGATCTGAAAGGTGAAATTCAAGGGCTGACGGCGAGTGCGCCGAGGTCGCCGAAAATGCGTTCGATGCGCACCCGCGCGTCCGTCGCCTCGGCAACGGCCTGGATGTATTGGGTGCGGGCGCTGATCAGGGTGCGCTGGGCGTCGAGCACGTCGAGGAAACCGAACTTGCCCATTTCGAAGCCGCGCGTGGCGCTGTCCACTGCACGTTGTGCGGCGGGCAGGATGGTCTGGTTGAACGCCTGGACTTCGCCGTTGGCGGTCTGCCATTGCTCAAGGGTGGTCTGGATTTCGGTGCGCAAGCGCAGCTCGGTGGCGTTGCGCAGATCCCGCGCCTGATCGGTACGGCGCGCTGCCGCCAGCACGTTGCCCTGATTGCGGTTGAACAGCGGAATCGGCATCGACAGCCCGACCACGTTGACCCGCTCGCGCTCCTGTTCGCTGTACTGACTGCCGATGCTCACGGTCAGGTCGGGAATCCGTTGCGCCTTCTCCAGTCCCAACGATGCCTCGCGCTGATCGATCTGCAACGTGGCCAGCTGCAGCTCGGCGGTCTCGTTCAGGCGCTCCAGCAAGCGGGTCGGCGGCGGCACGGCGGGCATGCTTTGCGTGGCCGTCTGCACGGTGGTCGAAGTCGGCAACGGTGCGCCCATGACCTGCGCCAGTTGCTGATAGGCGTTGGCCTGATCCCGTTCGGCGCGGCTCAGTTCCAGTCGCACTTCGGAGCGTTGCACTTGCGCCCGTGTGCCTTCGACTGGCGACGACTTGCCCGCCTCGATCCGCCCCAGCGCCACGCGCAATCCGTGCTCGGCCAGTTGCAGCGACTGGCGAGACAACTGCACGCGTTGCTGCGCAGTCTGGGCGCTGGTGAACGCCTGAATCACATCGGCGCGCAAGACATTGCGCTTGCGCTGCAGTTCGATCCCGGCGGCGTCCTGGGCGCGGCTGGCGACATCGATCCGCGCGCCGCGCTTGCCGCCCAGTTCAATCGGCTGGCTGAGCATCACTGTGGTGGTGCGCGAATCGCGGCGGGTGTCCTCGGCTTCCCACGACACTTCGGGGTTGGGGATCAGACCGGCCTGCTGGAGGTCACCCTCGGCGATGCCGATTTCCCATTGCGCCGCTGCCAGATCCGGGTTGCCGGCGAATGCGGTTTGCAGGGCCTGATCGAGGGTCAGGGTCGATGCATTGGCAAAAGGCGCGCCGGCCAGCAACAAACCGCCGCTGACCATGACCACCCACGCCGTTTTTTTCAGGCGTGACCGCGCCGTCAGTTCTCTTAAACCGGGCAATGGAATACTTCCTTTAATCAAGAATCTTCGATGCCGCCACGGTAGGGTTTTGAACTTATCGACAAGGTGACTGAAACATTACAAATCCGTTATCCACGGTTGCGCCAAGTTGTTTTGCTCTAGCATGCAAAGCGCAAATACCTAACTAGCAATACATAGAAACAAATGATGTGCCGTCATCCGTCGAACAGTACTTGTCTCAATTCAGCTCTCATGAGGCAGATGGATTTTTGTTCCCGCCTGCTGCGACAGGCTGTCGCAGACTGTGGTTTTAAAGCCTCAACACCGAGTAATCGGTTGACTCTGTAGTCACTACAGCCTTTACCTTGCACGCCTGCAAACGGAGAAAGTGCTGTAGGAAAATAGTGAGTCGTTATTCAAACCCGTCCGGAAGCCCTTACAAAAACAACAACTTTCCCGGCCACCTTAATTAAATATCCATTCAATGAAAGTGGTGATTGATCATGCGAATCCTTGTCGTCGAGGACGAGCTTAAAGCTGCCGAATACTTACATCAGGGACTGACGGAAAGTGGTTATATCGTTGACCACGCCGCCAATGGCGCCGATGGATTGCATCTGGCGCAACAACAGGTTTATGACCTGATCATTCTGGATGTGAATCTGCCGGAACTGGACGGCTGGGGCGTGCTGGAACAACTGCGTCGCACTCACTCCACGCGGGTGATGATGCTCACCGCGCGCGGTCGCCTGGCTGACAAGATTCGTGGCCTCGATCTGGGCGCCGACGATTATCTGCTCAAGCCGTTCGAGTTTCCGGAATTGCTGGCACGGGTGCGCTCTCTGATGCGTCGCAGCGAGAACATCCCGGTGCCGCAGGTACTGAAAGTCGCCGACCTGGAACTCGACCCTGGCCGTCATCGTGCGTTTCGTGGCGAACAGCGTATCGACCTGACCACCAAGGAGTTCGCCCTGCTGCATCTGTTGATGCGCCAGTCCGGCGAAGTGCTGACCCGCACCCAGATCATTTCGCTGGTGTGGGACATGAACTTCGACTGCGACACCAACGTGGTCGAAGTGTCGATCAGGCGGTTGCGGGCGAAGATCGATGACCCGTTCGACAACAAGTTGATCCACACCCTGCGCGGTGTCGGCTACGTGCTGGAGTCGCGGGAATGAAGCCGGCCAGCCTGTCGATGCGGCTGGGGCTGACGGTCAGTATTCTCGGCGCGCTGCTCGTGGTGTTCCTGGCGATCCTGGCGTATTTCGCCCTGACCCATGAGCTGAACGGGTTATCCAGGGACAGTCTGGAAAAGAAGATGGAGCAGGTTGAACACAGCCTGTCGCTGTACACCGACCCCGGCGAAATCAGGGCGAAACCGCACATCCTGCTTGATCAGGTCATGGGCCATGACAACCTCACGCTAACCATTTACGACCGCAACAACCTGCGCACGCAACTGCTCAAATCCGGCACCGGCATGGCCGATCCGCGACTTGAATTGAAGGCGGTGCGGGCCGTCAGCGACGAGTTGGCCTACACCACCAACACCGACGCCAAGGGGGCGAAATTCCTCACAGCGTCCAGGCTGATCAGCCTCAAGGACGGCACCCGCGTCCCGGTGCTGTTATCGATGGACAACGCCCACGATGAGGCCTTGCTCAGCGCCTACCTGCGCTCGACCCTGATTGCCTTGCCGTTGCTGCTGATCTTTATCGGACTGAGTGCCTGGGGCGCGGTGCAGCGCGGTCTGGCGCCGATGCGTGAATTTCGCAAAGTGGCGGCGATGGTCTCGACCCAGGATCTGGATCATCGGCTGTCGGTGGTGAACATGCCCCAGGAGCTGAGCGAACTGGCGCAGGGCATCAACTTCATGCTGCATCGTCTCGACGCCGGTGTGCAGCAGCTGTCGCAGTTCTCTGATGATTTGGCGCATGAGCTGCGTACGCCGATCAACAATTTGATGGGCAAGGCGCAGGTGACGTTGTCCCGCGAACGCAGCGTGAATGAGTACAAGGATGTCCTGGTTTGCTGCACTGAAGAGCTGGAGCGCGTGGCGCGGATTGTCTCGGACATGCTGTTTCTGGCACAGGTCAGTCACCCGTCGGCGCTCGCGCCGTTCGAGTCGGTTGCCCTGGAAGAAGAAGCCTGGAAAGTCGCCGAGATGTTTTCTCTGTCGGCGCAGGACAAGCAGGTCCATCTGAACGTGGTCGGCAGTGCGCAGGTGATGGGTGACCGGTTGATGATTCAACGGGCGATCTCGAATTTGCTGTCCAACGCACTACGCCACTGCCCGCCCGGGAAAACCGTAACGCTGCTGATTGAGCGCGGCGCGACCCAGGTTTCGTTGCTGGTCAGCAACCCGGGCGCTGGGATTGAGGCGCAGCATCTGCCGCACCTGTTTGATCGGTTCTACCGGGTCGACAGCAGCCGCTCGCGTTCACAGGGCAGCACCGGGTTGGGGTTGGCGATTGTGCGGTCGATCATGAGCCTGCATCAGGGTGTGGCCGAGGTGAAGAGCTTGCCGGGGGCGATGACGGTGTTTCGGTTGGGATTTCCTGCGGTTGAGCGGGTGGCGCGCTGAGGTGTCCGGCTCCCGACTTCCAATATCCGGGCCGGCCACTTCGCGGGCAAGCCCGGCTCCCACAGTGATCGGGGGTGGCCACAGAATCTGTAGACATCACTGAAACCTGCGGGAGCGGGCTTGCCTGCGAAGGCGCCCGGTCAGTCAACACCTTTGTTGCCTGACACACTGCTATCGCGAGCAGGCTCACTCCTACAGGCGTTGTGCCGGTCACAAATGCTGTGAACACCGCAGATCATTGTAGGAGTGAGCCTGCTCGCGATTGCAATGGATCAGGCGCCAAAGAAAACGGCACCTCACGGTGCCGTTTGCGTTTCACATTACAGACGCTTACTTACGCGCCGCCTCCCACGATTTCAGCAGTTCGGCATAGCTCACGGTTTCACCTTTAGGCTTCTCGTTCGCCAGTTTCGGCTTCGGTGCACCCGGTTGGTCCAACCAGTACTGCGCGTCACGTTCGGGGTTCATTTTCGGTGCGCAGGTGGCTTGCGCCTTCGAGCGTTCCAGACGGGTCAAGATCGCGTCCTGATCCTTGGCCAGACCATCCAGCGCCTGTTGCGGGGTTTTCTCGCCGCTGGCCGCTTCGGCGATGTGGCTCCACCACAGTTGTGCCAAACGCGGATAGTCCGGCACGTTGGTCCCGGTCGGGGTCCATTGCACACGGGCCGGGCTGCGATAGAACTCGACCAGACCACCGAGTTTCGGCGCCAGGTCGGTCATGGCTTGCGAGTTGATGTCCGACTCGCGGATTGGTGTCAGGCCGACGATGGTTTTCTTCAGGGATACGGTTTTCGAGGTCACGAACTGCGCGTACAGCCAGGCTGCGAGTTTTTGTTTCTCAGGCGTGGACTTGAGGAAGGTCCAGGAACCGGCGTCCTGATAACCGAGTTTCATGCCTTCTTCCCAGTACGGACCTTTCGGCGACGGTGCCATGCGCCATTTCGGCGTGCCGTCGGCGTTCATCACCGGCAAGCCCGGTTTGGTCATGTCGGCGGTAAACGCGGTGTACCAGAAGATCTGCTGCGCGATGTTGCCCTGGGACGGCACCGGACCGGATTCGGAGAAGGTCATGCCCGCCGCTTCCGGTGGCGCGTATTTCTTCAGCCAGTCGACGTATTTAGTGGTGGCATAGACCGCCGCCGGGCCGTTGGTGTCGCCGCCGCGGGTCACGCTGGAACCCACCGGATGGCAGTCCTCGACGCGGATGCCCCACTCGTCCACCGGCAAGCCGTTGGGAATGCCTTTGTCGCCAGCGCCAGCCATCGAGAACCAGGCATCGGTGAAGCGCCAGCCCAGGGACGGGTCTTTCTTGCCGTAGTCCATGTGACCGTAGACGCGCTTGCCGTCGATTTCCTTGATGTCTTCACTGAAGAACTTGGCGATGTCTTCATAGGCCGACCAGTTCACCGGCACGCCCAGTTCGTAACCGTATTTTTCCTTGAATTTTGCTTTCAGGTCCGCCCGCTCGAACCAGTCGGCGCGAAACCAGTAAAGGTTGGCAAACTGCTGGTCGGGTAGCTGATAGATCTTGCCGTCCGGCGCGGTGGTGAACGAGATGCCGATGAAGTCTTTGATGTCCAGGGTCGGCGAGGTGTAAGCCTTGCCTTCGTTGGCCATCAGGTCGGTGATCGATTCGGTTTTGCCGTAGCGAAAGTGCGTGCCGATCAGGTCCGAATCGTTGACCCAGCCGTCATAGATGTTCTTGTCCGATTGCATCTGGGTCTGCAGCTTTTCCACCACGTCGCCTTCTTGCAGCAAGTCGTGGGTCAGCTTGATCCCGGTGATTTCGGTAAAGGCTTTGGCCAGGGTTTTGGATTCATATTCGTGGGTCGCGATGGTTTCCGAAACCACCTTGATGCTCATCCCGCGAAACGGCTCGGACGCCTTGATGAACCACTTCAACTCTTCGAGCTGCTGTTCCGGGGTGAGGGTGGACGGTTTGAATTCGCTGCCAATCCATTTCTTGGCGGCGTCTTCATAGGCATCGGCCCAGGCTGCAGCGCTCAACCCGCTGAGTGCCAGCATGGCTGCCAATGAAACGCTATGTCGCAGCTTATTGTTTTTGTCGAACATAGAGACCTCCTTATAGGGTTTCGGAGCAACTTTGCCGAGCGATTCGACTAGCCCCAACGCATCACAGCCAACAGCCACACCAGGGACAACGCGAACGCCACCCAGATGCTCCAGTCGGTGACGCCAATTACCAGCAAATGCAGGTAGGCGCTGCCGAGAAGACCGATAAACAACCGATCGCCACGGGTGGTGGCAATCGGCAACAAACCACGGCGAAGAATGCTCGGCGAACGCAGTTCCCAGGTCGTCATGCCCACCAGGATCAAGGCAATGACGCTGAAGAATGCCGCCGTAGGGCCGGTCCAACTCATCCACTCCATCATCAGCTCCTCAGACCCGGCCCAGGGCAAAGCCCTTGGCCACGTGGTTGCGAACAAACCAGATCACCAGCATGCCTGGCAGGATAGTCAACACCCCCGCCGCCGCCAGCACGCCCCAGTCGATGCCGGACGCCGAGACCGTGCGCGTCATCACCGCCGCAATCGGTTTGGCGTTGACCGAGGTCAGCGTCCGCGCCAGCAGCAGCTCGACCCAGGAAAACATGAAGCAGAAAAACGCCGTCACACCGATCCCGGAGCCGATCAGCGGAACGAAGATCTTCACGAAGAACTTGGGAAAACTGTAGCCGTCAATGTAGGCGGTTTCGTCGATTTCCTTCGGCACTCCGGACATGAAGCCCTCAAGGATCCACACCGCCAATGGCACGTTGAACAGGCAATGAGCCAACGCAACCGCGATGTGGGTGTCGAACAAACCAATCGAGGAATACAGCTGGAAGAACGGCAGCAAAAACACCGCCGGCGGCGCCATGCGATTGGTCAGGAGCCAGAAAAACAGGTGTTTGTCTCCGAGGAACCGATAGCGCGAGAACGCATACGCGGCCGGCAAGGCCACGCTCAGGGAAATCACCGTGTTCAGGCTCACGTAGTACAGCGAGTTGAGGTAACCGGTGTACCAGGCCGGATCGGTGAAAATCACCTTGTAGTTGGCGAAGGTGAAATCCTGCGGAAACAACGTCAGGCCGCTGAGGATTTCGGTGTTGCTCTTGAAGGACATGTTCAGCAACCAGTAGATCGGTACCAGCAGGAACAGGATGTAAATCAGCAACGGAATGAGCTTTCTTTTACTCATGGCAGACCTCAGCGGTTGGCGTCAGAGTGAGTCATGGCCGTGTAGAACAGCCAGGACACCAACAGGATGATCAGGAAGTACACCAGCGAGAAAGCCGCCGCCGGGCCGAGGTCGAACTGCCCGATCGCCATTTGCGTCAGGGTCTGGCTCAGGAAGGTCGTGGCATTCCCCGGACCGCCACCGGTCAGCACAAACGGCTCGGTGTAGATCATGAAACTGTCCATGAACCGCAGCATCACCGCGATCAGCAATACGCTCTTGAGCTTGGGCAACTGAATGTGTCGGAACACCGCCCAGGCCGATGCCCGATCAATCCGTGCCGCCTGGTAATACACGTCCGGAATCGCCCGCAAACCGGAGAAACACAACAGCGCCACCAACGACGTCCAGTGCCAGACGTCCATCACCAGCACCGTGACCCAGGCGTCCATGGTGTTGGCCGCATAGTTGTAGTTGATGCCCATGGCCTTGAGGCTGGCGCCGAGCAGGCCAATGTCCGCCCGACCGAAGATCTGCCAGATCGTCCCCACCACGTTCCACGGAATCAGCAACGGAATCGCCAGGATGATCAGCACCAGCGACGACCAGCGGCCCTTGGTCGGCATGGTCAGGGCGATGGCGATGCCCAGCGGGATTTCGATCAGCAGCACACAGCCGGAATAGATGAACTGACGCAGTAATGAGTCGTGCAAGCGCGGATCGAGCAGCACTTGCCTGTACCAGTCGGCGCCGACGAAGTAGCGGCTGGACTGATCGAAAATGTCCTGCACCGAGTAGTTGACCACGGTCATCATCGGGATCACCGCACTGAACGCCACCAGCAAAAACACCGGCAACACCAGCCACCAGGCCTTGTTGTTCTGCACCTTGTTCATGGCTACGTCTCCAGGAGGTATTCGTCGGCATACACCATCAACCATTGAGCCGGGAAGCTGATGTAGGCGGCTCCCTCAGGCACTGGCTTGTCTTCGGCCAGGCGCACTTTCAAAGGGGCGCCGTCGAGGTTCAGGGTCATGATCTTGTAGGTGCCAAGGTCTTCGACGTGTACGACCTGTGCCTGCATCGCCTCATCAAACGGCTCATCCCACACGTGCACGAACTCCGGACGGATGCCGACCTTCAGGGTTTTCCACTCGGACTCGGCGATGCGTTTCTGCTGAGCATCGGAAAGCGGCAAATGAGTCGAGGCGAAACCGACACCGCCAGGCTGCGGCTGAACCTCGATCAGGTTCATCCCCGGACTGCCGATGAAATAGCCGACAAAGGTGTGGCTCGGCCGCTCGAACAGTTCTCGCGGCGTACCGAATTGCACAATCTGCCCGCCGTACATCACGGCGATCTTGTCAGCGAAGGTCGAGGCCTCGAGTTGATCGTGGGTGACGTAGACCATGGTGATGTTGAACTGCTCGTGGATCTGCTTGAGCTTGCGCCGCAGCTTCCACTTCAGGTGCGGGTCGATCACGGTCAGCGGTTCATCGAACAGGATCGCCGACACGTCATCGCGCACCAGCCCTCGGCCCATGGAGACTTTCTGCTTTTCATCGGCGGTGAGGTTGCGCGCCTTCTTGCCCAGCAACGCCTGGAGGTCCAGGACTTCAGCGATTTCCTGCACCTTGCTGTGAATTTTCGCCTCGGCCATGCCCTGATTACGCAGCGGGAAGGCCAGGTTATCGAACACGGTCATGGTGTCGTAGACCACCGGAAACTGGAAAACCTGAGCGATGTTGCGCTTCTCCGGGGTCAGGTCGTTGACCACTTTGCTGTCGAACAGCACCTGGCCCTGGGACGGACTGAGCAATCCGGAAATGATGTTGAGCAAGGTCGATTTACCGCAGCCCGAAGGCCCGAGCAGTGCGTAAGCCCCCCCCTGCTCCCAGACGTGGTCCATCTCGCGAATCGCGTAATCCTCGGGGCCGGTCGGCGTGCGGCTGTAACTGTGGGCAAGGTGCTGCAAACGAATCTCGGCCATCAGGCAACCCTCGCGATACGGCGACCGGGCGCCTGGACCAGCCGCCCCTGCGTATCGAAGACAAACAGTTTATGGGTCGGGATATAGATCCGAATCGGCGCATCGACGTCGTATTCGTGGACGCCGGGCAAGTGCAGCACCAGCAGGAAATGCTCGTTGCGCACGTGCAGGAAGGTTTCCGACCCGCTGATTTCGGCCACCTCGACGGTCACCGCCAATTCCAGGTCATCGTCGTTGCTTGGCACCAGCGAAATATGGCTGGGCCGTACGCCGAAGCGGAACTCGCCCTCGCCCACTGGCCGCAGATCGACGTTGAGCGGGAAGTGCACGAAATTGGCGAAGCTGACTTCGTTGCCGGCGATACGCCCCGGCATCAGGTTGATCGGCGGCTCGGAGAACAGCTCCGCCGCCAGCACGGTTTGCGGCTGGTGATAAACCTCGGAAGACTTGCCGCTTTGAATCACCCGGCCTTCATGAAGAATGGTGGTGGTGCCGCCCAGCGCCAGGGCTTCGTTGGGTTCGGTGGTGGCGTAGATGGCGATGGTGTGGTGAGCCTTGAACAGCTCACGCATTTCCTGACGCAATTCTTCGCGCAGTTTGTAGTCGAGGTTGACCAGCGGCTCATCGAACAGGATCAGCTCGGCATCCTTGACCAGCGCCCGGGCCATCGCCGTGCGCTGTTGCTGACCGCCGGAGAGCTCAAGCGGATGGCGTTGGAGGAATTTCTCGATGCGCAACATCTTTGCGGTTTCCAGCACTTTGCTCTGGATCAGCTCATTGGAAACGCCGCCCTGGCGCAAGGGCGAGGCGATGTTCTCGAACACCGTCATGGTTGGGTAGTTGATGAACTGCTGATAAACCATCGACACGTTGCGCAATCGCACCGGGCGCTGGGTAACGTCGACGCCGTTCATCAGGATGCGCCCGCTGTCGGGCTTGTCCAGACCGGCCATCAGGCGCATGAGACTGGTTTTGCCGGACAGCGTGCGCCCGAGCAAAACGTTGAAGGATCCGGCTTCGAAACTAAGGCACGCATCGTCGATCCAGGTCTGGCCCTCGACGGTGCGGCTGACGTGCTCCAGGGTTAATGACATGGCTCGGCCTTTTTATTATTGGAGTCAAGCGACCTGAGCAACAGAGCGACATTCGTGCCAGAAACTGCAAGCCGTTGATCCGGCTTGGGAATCCTGAAAATGGAAGAAAAACCGGGTTCGTTGCTGAACAGAAATGAACAACCGCGACTGAACAATTGAACAATCCGGCGGTTGACAATGAACAATACTGAACAACACTCTACGGATGCTTTTACTGCGGGAAATTCTGAATCGCACACGCCCTTGTAGCAGGGATCGCGTTACTCATAACAAAAATAATAATGCTCAGAGATCGACTGCCATGGCCGCACCCGCCCTGCCGCTCTCCCATGACGCCATCATCCAGGACTCCTGGTCCCGATGCCGCGCGTTCGGCCTCAATCATCAGAGCGCACCGGCGTTCGATCAGTTGCCGGCCGAGGGCATTGCGCAATTGCTGGAGAGCCAGCACTCACTGGTGCAAACCACTCACCAGGAAGTCCTGCCGTATTACGAGAACATCCTCAGTAACTCCAACTGCCTGATCATGCTCGCTGACAATCAGGGCCAGGTGCTGACGTCCTGGGGCACCCAGCGTTTTATCGAGCCGAGCCTGACCCGCGGTTTCAGCGCCGGCGCCAGTTGGATGGAACGCTGCAGCGGCACCAATGCGATCGGCACCGCGCTGGCCTGCGAGCAGGCAGTGCACATCGAGCACGATGAACATTTCCTCAAGGCCAACCGTTTCATGACCGGTTCCGCCGCACCGATTTTCGATGCCGAACGCAAGGTCATCGCGGTGCTGGATGTGTCCAGCGACAGCTACCTGCCGCCGTCCCACACGCTCGGCATGGTCAAAATGATGAGTCAGACTGTGGAAAACCGGCTGATCCTCAACCTGTTCCATGGCCAGCATTTTCAACTGACCTTCAACACCGGGCTGAACAACCTCGACAGCCAATGGGCCGGGTTGCTGATCTTCGATGAAACCGGTCAGGTGCTGTCGGCCAACCGCCGGGCCGACAATCTGTTGGGCATCAGTCTGTCGCGGGTCAGCGTCGAAAGCCTGTTCAAGGTGTCCTTGCTGGAACTGCTGAACCAGCCCGATGGCCTGCCCTTCGCCCTGCAAGCCTCCGGGCGCAATCGCTTCCAATGTCTTTTGAAGCGGCCGAAACAGACAGTGATTCAGGCGCGGTTGTTTGCGCAACCTACGGTGGAGACGCCGGCTGCGATTAGCCTCAACACCCTGCATTTCGGTGACAGCCGCGTGGAAAAAGCCGTGCGCCAGGCCGAGCGTTTGCTGGAAAAAGACATCCCGTTATTGATCCACGGCGAAACCGGAGTGGGCAAGGAAGTCTTCGTCAAAGCCCTGCATCAAGCCGGCTCCCGGAGTAAAAAACCGTTCATTGCCGTCAACTGTGCAGCGATCCCCGCCGAACTGGTGGAGTCAGAGCTGTTTGGCTACGAGAAAGGTGCGTTCACCGGTGCCAACCAGAAAGGCAGCATCGGGCTGATCCGCAAGGCCGACAAAGGCACCCTGTTCCTTGATGAAATCGGCGATATGCCGTTGCCGACTCAGGCTCGACTGCTGCGAGTGTTGCAGGAGCGCTGCGTGCAACCGGTAGGCAGCAGCGAGTTGTTCCCGGTGGATATACGGATTATTTCGGCAACCAACCGCTCATTGCGCGAACAGGTTCAATTGGGGCGTTTCCGTGAGGATTTGTATTACCGGATTGGCGGTTTGACCCTGGAACTGCCGCCATTAAGAGAACGCAGTGATAAAGAGGCCTTGTTCAAACGCCTGTGGGAACAACACCGCGAGCCATCGCAGTGGGCCGGGCTGAGCCGGGAGGTGTTGGAGTTGTTCGCACGCCACCCGTGGCCGGGGAATTTGCGCCAGGTCAGCAGCGTGATGCAGGTGGCGCTGGCCATGGCCGAGGAACAACCGGTGCGGCCGGAGCATTTGCCGGATGATTTTTTTGTTGATTTGGAGATGGAGCCGGTGGATTTGCCGGAGCCGGTAGCGGTTGACTTGAATGATGCCGAGGAATTGAATCGGCAGTTGCAGGCGGCTGGGGGGAATATCTCCCATTTGGCCCGCAGGTTGGGGGTTAGCCGGAATACGCTTTACAAGCGGTTGCGGCAGATTGGAGATTGAGTGAGGCGTTCTCCCCAGCCCTCTCCCCCAGGAGAGGGAGCCGACCGGGGTGTCTGGCGCTATACATCGACCTGAGCGACCGAGTTGATTATGGATTCAAAGCATGAATTCCGAGTTGCCGAGCATCTTGAGCATCCCCCAATCAGTCCCCGCTCCTGGGGGAGAGGGCTTGGGTTAGGGCGAAATTCCGGACAGTGCCAATTATTGAAAGGCTGGCTCAACATTCGCAGCTGAGACCGCACTCAATGTGCGCAACCCAACCAGCACGACTACTACCATCACGACCCCGGCGCCAATGGCCACCCCGAATCCCGCCCGCGCGCCATAAGAATCGATAACCAGACCCGAAAGCATGCCACCGAGCGCTACGCCGATGCTGATGCCGGTGGTCATCCACGTCAGGCCTTCGGTAATCCTAGATGGCGGAACAATGATCGTACCCAGGTGCATCACCATCACCATGGTTGGCGCAAATGACATGCCAGCGATAAACAGCATCCCTGAAAGGATATAAACGTCCGCTGAAAAAATCGGTAAAACACTTGTGAGTGCCGTGACCAATATCCCGATAAAGAACTGTTTTTCTATCGACAGAGAAATCCTCAACGCACCAAACGTCAGACCCGCAATCATCGAGCCGAGCGCATAGGCTGCGAGGATGAATGTGGCGGACTCTGGCCAGCCTTGTGCGTTGGCGAAGGCCACGACTGCCACGTCGATCGATCCGCCAATCATCCCCATCGCCAGCAGCGCGAGGACGATGGTGCGTACGCCGGGAATAAGCAACGTGGAGCTGGTGCGGCTGATGTTGCCCACGACCACTTTCGGTTCTGTCTGGCGCTGCATAAGAAAAGCCGTCACCCCGACCGCCAGCATCACAACGGCAACCAGCGGCCCGGCTTCGGCGAAAAAACTCACGCTCAAACCAATCGCCAGGGGTGGGCCGATGATGTAGGCGAGTTCAGTCAGTACGGTGTCCAGAGAGAACGCCGTGTGCAATTGCGGTTTGCCACGGAACAGCTGCGACCAGCGTGCTCTGATCATCGAGGGCATGCTCGGCATCGTCCCCGCGAGTGCCGCCAGAACAAACAGCAGCGCGACCGGCGCCCGCAGGTACACAGCGATGATCAGCGCCAGCAACATGCCAATGCTGAAAGCGGTGACGACGGGCAGCACGCGACTCTGGCCACGCTGATCAACCAGTTTCGAGATATGCGGGCCGATCAGCGCATTGGCCAAGGTAAACGTACCGGCGACTGCGCCGGCCAGCCAGTAAACACCGGTTTGCTGCACCAGCATGGTGATAATGCCAATGCCGATCATTGCCTGCGGCAACCGCGCAATAGAACTCGCGAGCACTAACCCCGTGGCACCGGGGGTCGTTAGAAGCTCGCTATAGTGATTAGCCATGATGCCTCCATTCCATAATCGTCGCCGATCAGCATCCCGCTGCATGCGCCGCCGCCAAGTTTGGCCGCGTCAGACATCAAGACCTACGCGCACGGCAAAAGCAACCACAGGCTTTGGTTTTGATGACTGCGTTTACCGTGCAGCCGACGCAAAGCGTTGCCCTCACCCCAGCCCTCCCGGAGGTAGAGGGGGCCGACCGAGGTGTCTGGCGTTGTACATCGACCTGAAACATCGAGTTGATTATGGATTCGCTAAAAATCGTTCAGGTCGGCGTATCTCTTGAACATCCCCCAATCGGTCACCTCTCGCTTTGGGAGAGGGTTAGGGTCTCTTTTCGCGCCCAAACAAAAACCCGCACAAGGCGGGTTTTGTTTGGAGCAAACGCAGCAATCAGTCAGCCAGACGCCAGGTCGTCCCGCCCTTGCCGTCTTCCAGCACCACACCCATCGCGGTGAGCTGGTCGCGGATACGGTCGGATTCAGCCCAGTCTTTACCAGCACGTGCCGCCAGACGCGCAGCAATCAGCGCATCAACCTCAGCCGCATCGACCCGCCCTTCGGCGCCGGCCTGCAAGAAGTCGTCAGCCTCAAGCTGCAACACCCCCAGCACGCTCGCCAACTCCTTCAAACGAGCCGCCAGACCGGCCGCGGCATTGAGATCGCTCTCGCGCAGACGGTTGATCTCGCGAACCATCTCGAACAGCACCGCACAGGCTTCCGGCGTGCCGAAGTCGTCGTTCATCACCTGGGTGAAACGCTCGACGAAGGCTTCGCCGCCAGCCGGCGCGACGTTCGGCAGGCCTTTCAACGCGTGGTAGAAACGCTCGAGCGCGCCCTTGGCGTCCTTGAGGTTGTCTTCCGAGTAGTTGATCGCGCTGCGGTAGTGGCTCGACACCAGCAGGTAACGCACGACTTCCGGGTGGTACTTTTCCAGCACGTCGCGAATGGTGAAGAAGTTGTTCTTCTCGCCATTGATGCGAATCATGCCGCAATGCATCCACGCGTTGGCGTAGGTCTTGCCGGTGGCCGCTTCGCTCTGGGCGATTTCGTTTTCGTGGTGCGGGAACTCGAGGTCGCTGCCGCCGCCATGAATGTCGAAGGTCTCACCCAGGCAGCAGGTGGACATCACCGAGCACTCGATGTGCCAGCCCGGACGACCCTCGCCCCACGGCGAAGGCCAGCTCGGCTCACCCGGTTTGGTGGCTTTCCACAGCACAAAGTCCAGCGGGTCCTGTTTCGACTCGTCGACTTCGATCCGCGCGCCGATGCGCAGGTCTTCGATTTTCTTGCGCGACAGCTTGCCGTAGCCCATGAACTTGGCGACGCGGTAATACACGTCGCCATTGCCCGGGGCGTAGGCGTAACCCTTGTCGATCAGCGTCTGGATCATGCTCAGCATGCCCGGAATGTGATCGGTGGCCCGCGGTTCCATGTCTGGCTTGAGGATATTGAGGCGGGCCTCGTCCTCGTGCATCGCGGTGATCATGCGTTCGGTCAGCGCGTCGAACGGCTCGCCGTTCTCCTTGGCCCGATTGATGATCTTGTCTTCAATGTCGGTGATGTTGCGCACATAGGTCAGGTTATAACCGCTGAACCGCAACCAGCGGGTCACCAGGTCGAACGCGACCATGCTGCGGCCGTGGCCAATATGGCAGTAGTCGTACACGGTCATCCCGCAGACGTACATGCGCACATTGTTGCCATCCAGCGGCTTGAAGACTTCTTTGCTCTTGGTGAGCGTGTTGTAG
>LNAP01000614.1_pt1 | contig 24849 bp, 22 predicted proteins | sample 602601 | NCBI WGS metagenome assembly LNAP01 (sample SAMN02440304, study PRJNA202911) | soil metagenome | biome: Subtropical and temperate rainforests or woodlands; isolation source: soil samples (1 kg each in a 20% v/v slurry with milli Q water) were... ...
GGTATCCGCCACCCAGATCCGTCAACTGCTGGCCAGCGGTAAGTCGGTACGTTTCCTGGTGCCCGACGCGGTCCTGGCCTACATCGATGCGCACGGGCTGTACCGTGCGTCGAACTGAAAAAAGGGCGCGCTTCAAGGCACGTGAATGCGTGTAGCGAAGCGCCCGAACATACGAGCAAAACGAGTTTTATATGACTGACAAAGACGTAAACAAAGTAAAGCGCAAGGGCACATTCAAGAGCGCCCCGCTTCCCGTAGAAGCTCATACTGGCGTGGTACTGGCCGGCGAAGAGCTGGTCAAGGTTGCCGTGGCGGCCCTGGAAGACGTCAAGGCCCAGGACATCCAGGTGATCGACGTTCGCGAGAAGCAGAGCATCACGGACTACATGATCATCGCCACCGGTACCTCCAACCGCCAGATCGGCGCGATGCTGGATAAGGTTCGCGAAGCGGTCAAGGCCCAGGGCGTCAAGCCACTGGGTGAAGAAGGCAAGGGCGACAGCGACTGGGTGTTGCTGGATATGGACGACGTCATCGTGCACATGATGACCGCCTCGGCGCGCCAGTTCTATGACCTGGAGCGCCTGTGGGCCGGTGCCGAGCAAAGCCGTTCGGCCAGCGCCGCGCACCACAGCCCGGAAAATACCCATGAGCATTTCACCAAGCTCAACAAAGACCAGCAATAAGGGATCGCTGTGCGACTGCGCCTGATCGCCGTCGGTTCCCGCATGCCCAAGTGGGTGGAAGAAGGCTGGCATGAATATGCCAAGCGTCTTCCTTCCGAGCTGGCCCTGGAACTGGTGGAAATTCCGCTCAACACCCGCGGCAAGAACGCCGATGTGGCGCGCTTTATCCGTCAGGAAGGCGAAGCCATGTTGGCCAAGGTCGGGCCGAACGAGCGGATCGTCACGCTCGAAGTGCACGGCAAGCCCTGGAGCACCGAGCAACTGGCGGTCGAGCTCGATCGCTGGCGGCTGGACGCGCGCACGGTCAACTTCATGGTGGGTGGCCCGGAAGGGTTGGCACCGGAAGTCTGTGCCCGGGCCGATCAACGCTGGTCGTTGTCGCCTTTGACGTTGCCGCACCCGCTGGTGCGGATTCTGATCGGCGAACAGTTGTATCGTGCCTGGACAGTCCTGTCCGGGCACCCTTACCACAAGTAATCCTGCCCTCATGCCTCAGCCGATCCGCATCAAGGACCACGAAAAAGACGCCCGCCTGGTGCGTGGTCGCGTCGTGTTCGGTGCAATTGCGGTCGTGGCGCTGATTGGTGTGCTGATCGCGCGCCTGTATTTCCTCCAGGTGATTCAGTACGAGTACCACTCGACCCTGTCGGAAAACAATCGCGTGCATGTGCAGCCGATTCCGCCGACTCGCGGGTTGATTTTCGACCGCAACGGCGTGGTGGTGGCCGATAACCGGCCCAGCTTCAGCTTGAGCATGACCCGTGAGCGGTCCGGGGATTGGCAGAAGGTGCTCGACGTGATCGTCGAAGTGCTGCAGCTGACCCCCGAGGATCGGGCGATTTTCGAGAAGCGCATGCGCCAGGGCCGGCGCCCGTTCGAGCCGGTGCCGATCCTGTTCGAGCTGACCGAAGAGCAGATCGCCCTGATCGCCGTGAACCAGTTCCGCCTGCCGGGCGTTGAGGTGGTGGCGCAGTTGGTGCGTCACTACCCCCAAGGCGCGCACTTCGCCCATTCGGTGGGCTACATGGGGCGGATCAACGAAAAAGAGCTCAAGAACCTCGACCCGGTCAATTACAGCGGTACCCACCACATCGGCAAGACCGGCATCGAGCGCTTCTACGAGGCCGAGCTGCACGGCCAGGTGGGCTACGAGGAAGTCGAGACCAATGCCCGTGGCCGCGTGTTGCGGGTGCTCAAGCGCACCGACCCGATCCCCGGCAAGGACATCGTCCTGAGCCTGGACATCAAATTGCAGGAAGCCGCCGAAGCGGCGTTGGGCGGCCGGCGCGGCGCTGTCGTGGCGCTGGACCCGAACACCGGCGAGGTCCTGGCGATGGTCAGCCAGCCGAGTTTCGACCCGAACCTGTTCGTCACTGGCATCAGTTTCAAGGCCTATGCCGAGTTGCGCGATTCCATTGATCGGCCACTGTTCAACCGCGTGCTGCGCGGCCTCTATCCGCCGGGTTCGACCATCAAGCCGGCGGTAGCGATTGCCGGGCTGGACGCGGGTGTGATCACCGCTTCCAGCCGGGTCTACGACCCCGGTTATTACCAACTGCCGAACTACGACCACAAGTACCGCAACTGGAATCGCTCCGGCGACGGGTACGTGGATCTGGAAACGGCGATCATGCGGTCCAACGACACCTACTTCTATGACCTGGCCCACAAGTTGGGGATCGACCGGCTGGCGTCCTACATGGGCAAGTTCGGTCTCGGTCAGAAAGTGTCCCTGGACATGTTTGAAGAGTCGCCGGGCCTGATGCCATCCCGCGAGTGGAAGCGGGCGACCCGCCGCCAGCCGTGGTTCCCGGGTGAGACGCTGATCCTGGGGATCGGCCAGGGCTACATGCAGGCGACGCCGCTGCAACTGGCCCAGGCCACAGCCCTGGTGGCGAGCAAAGGCAAGTGGTATCGCCCGCACCTGGCCAAGACCATCGAGGGCCAGAAGCCCGTGGACCCCAACCCGGTGCCGGACATCATCCTGCGTAATCCGTCGGACTGGCAGAAGGTCAATATCGGCATGCAGCAGGTGATGCACGGCGCCCGGGGCACCGCGCGCAAGGCTGCCATCGGCGCGCAATACCGGATTGCCGGCAAGAGTGGTACGGCCCAGGTGGTCGCGATCAAGCAGGGCGAAAAGTACGACCGTTCCAAGGTTCAGGAGCGCCACCGCGACCACGCCTTGTTCGTCGGTTTCGCACCGGCCGAAAACCCGAAGATCGTCGTGTCGGTGATGGTCGAGAACGGCGAGTCCGGCTCCGGCGTTGCCGCGCCGGTGGTGCGCCAGATCATGGACGCCTGGCTGCTGGATGAACACGGCCAGCTCAAGCCCGAATACGCAAGCCCCATCACTGCGGAGGCTACGGCCCGTGAAGAATAATTTCGACCGGATCCTCTCCAGCGAAGATGTGATGCGTCGTCGCGCCACTCTGTTGCAGCGCATGCACATCGACGGTCCGTTGTTGATCCTGTTGCTGACACTGGCCGCCGGCAGCCTGTTCGTGCTGTATTCGGCCAGCGGCAAGAATTGGGACCTGCTGGCCAAGCAGGCCACTTCATTCGGCATCGGCCTGGTATCGATGATCTTTATCGCCCAACTGGAGCCTCGGTTCATGGCGCGCTGGGTGCCACTGGCCTATGTGGGCGGCGTGGTCTTGTTGGTGATCGTGGACATCATGGGCCATAACGCCATGGGGGCGACACGCTGGATCAACATCCCCGGGGTGATTCGCTTCCAGCCTTCCGAGTTCCTGAAAATCATCATGCCGGCGACCATCGCCTGGTATCTGTCCAAGCGCACCTTGCCGCCACAGCTCAAGCATGTGGGCATCAGCCTGCTGCTGATTGGGGTCCCGTTTATCCTGATCGTGCGCCAGCCCGATCTCGGCACCTCGTTGCTGATCCTGGCCGGCGGCGCCTTCGTGCTGTTCATGGGCGGGTTGCGCTGGCGCTGGATCCTCAGCGTGATCGCTGCCGCCGTGCCGGTGTCCGTGGCCATGTGGTACTTCGTGATGCACGACTACCAGAAGCAGCGGGTCCTGACGTTCCTCGACCCGGAGAGCGATCCGCTGGGCACCGGCTGGAACATCATCCAGTCCAAGGCCGCCATCGGCTCCGGCGGTGTGTTCGGCAAAGGGTGGTTGCTGGGTACCCAGTCGCACCTGGACTTTCTGCCGGAAAGCCACACCGACTTCATCATCGCCGTGTTGGGCGAAGAGTTCGGTCTGGTGGGTATTTGCGTGCTGCTGCTGATCTACCTGTTGTTGATCGGCCGTGGCCTGGTGATTACCGCCCAGGCCCAGACATTGTTCGGCAAATTGCTCGCGGGCAGTCTGACCATGACGTTTTTTGTTTATGTTTTCGTCAATATCGGTATGGTCAGTGGCCTGTTGCCGGTCGTGGGGGTGCCGTTGCCATTCATTAGCTACGGAGGAACTTCGCTGGTGACGCTACTGTCAGCGTTTGGGGTTTTGATGTCGATCCATACCCATCGCAAGTGGATCGCGCAGGTTTGAATAAGGTGAACAATGCGTGGCTGGTCGACGCGATTTGCGCCGTGGGTCGGCCTGTTCGGCCTCCTGGGCGGTGCGTCGCACGCCCTGGCCGGCGAATATGAAGGCTCGCCGCAAGTGGCCGAATTCGTCGGTGAAATGACCCGCGACTACGGTTTTGCCGGTGAACAGCTGATGGGGGTGTTCCGCGAGGCCCAGCGCAAGCAGTCGATTCTCGACGCGATCTCCCGGCCCGCCGAGCGGGTCAAGCAGTGGAGCGAGTATCGGCCGATGTTCATCTCCGAGGCGCGCATCGCCCGGGGCGTGGACTTCTGGCGCCAGCACGAGGCCGTGCTGGCTCGCGCCGAGCAGGAGTATGGCGTGCCGGCTCAGGTCATCGTGTCTATTATTGGTGTCGAGACGTTTTTTGGTCGTAATACCGGGAATTTCCGGGTGGTCGATGCGCTGTCGACCCTGGGCTTCGATTATCCGCCGCGCGCCGAGTTCTTCCGCAAGGAGCTGCGCGAGTTCCTGCTGCTGGCTCGCGAGGAACAGGTCGATCCGTTGACCCTCAAGGGCTCCTATGCCGGAGCCATGGGCTTGCCGCAGTTCATGCCCAGCAGTTTCCGCGCCTATGCGGTGGACTTCGACGGCGATGGCCACATTAATATCTGGACCAACCCGACCGATGCCATCGGCAGTGTTGCCAGCTACTTCAAGCGCCACGGCTGGGAGCCTGGCGAGCCGGTGGTCAGCCGTGCAGACGTGCGTGGCGACCAGGTAGACGAAGGCCTGACCACAGGCATCGAGCCGACGAAGACCGTCGGGGAGTTGCGGGCGCTGGGGTGGTCGAGTCATGATGCGCTGCGTGACGACATGCCAGTCACCGCGATTCGCCTGGAAGGCGAACAAGGCCCTGAGTACTGGATGGGCCTGAAGAATTTCTACGCGATTACGCGTTATAACCGCAGTGTGATGTACGCCATGGCCGTGCATCAGCTGTCTGAAGAGCTGGTCAAAGCACGGGGCGTCAAATAATGCAGGCATTGCCTACCTATCAACCCCTGAAAGCCGGACCCCTGAAGCTGGTAGCGCTGGCTGCACTGTCGTTGCTGGTCGTCAGTTGCTCCACCAGTCGCCCGCCGGCCCAGAAAACCTCTACTGCCGTGCGCGCCACGCCAGGCCTGGACATCAACCGGGCCCACAAGGACGGCGCGCCGTGGTGGGACGTGGATGTTTCGCGCATTCCCGACGCCACGCCAACCCTGCACACCGGCCCGTACAAGGCCAACCCGTACACGGTGCTGGGCAAGACGTATTTCCCGATGGCCGAATCCAAGCGTTACGTCGCTTCGGGCACGGCGTCCTGGTATGGCACCAAGTTCCACGGCCAGAACACCGCCAATGGCGAGGTTTATGACCTGTATGGCATGAGCGCGGCCCACAAGACCTTGCCGCTGCCCAGTTATGTGCGGGTGACCAACCTGGACAACAACAAGGCCGTGATCCTGCGGGTCAATGACCGCGGGCCGTTCTATTCCGACCGCATCATCGATCTGTCGTATGCGGCGGCAAAAAAACTCGGTTACGCTGAAACCGGCACCGCGCGGGTCAAGGTCGAAGGCATCGATCCGCAGGAATGGTGGGCCCAACGAGGCCGTCCGGCGCCTTTGATGCTCAACGAGCCAAAAGTGGCGCAAAATGCCGCGCCGACCGTGACGGCTTCCACCGGTACGGTCGAGCAATGGTCCCCGCCGCCGCAGCAACATGCCGCCGCCGTGGTGCCCGTGCCGCTCGACGCAAAAAAAAACGCTTCTGCAACAGCGTCTGGCCAGTATCTGCAAGTCGGCGCGTTCGCCAACCCGGACGCTGCCGAACTGTTGAGATCCAAGCTCAGCTCGATGGTCAGCGCGCCGGTCTTCATCAGCTCCATCGTGCGCAACCAGCAGACGCTGCATCGGGTGCGCCTGGGGCCGATCGGTTCTCCGGATGAAGTCCAGCAGGTGCAGAACAGTGTACGCCTGGCCAATCTCGGTTCGCCGAGCGTGGTTAGCGCGGAATGATTTGATTGAAGGCCCGCTAGCGGTTGGAGCGGGCCAGGTTGTTGGCTCTACGAATAACAAAAGCCCGGCAAGGGATGTGAGTGAGCAACTTAAATACGCGGCGACCCGTTAGAAGGTGGCCTGTTTAGTATTGCCCTTCGGGCAGTTTCCATTAGCGATTTCGAGAGACGGATGAACATCACCACCTTTGCCAAACGCCTTTGCCTGCTAGTCCCGCTGCTGCTCTCACCTGCCGCGTTCGCGGTCGAGATGATGCCCGCGCCCCCTCAACTGGCCGCCAAATCCTTTGTGCTCATGGATGCCAGCAGCGGCGAGGTCCTGGTGGAGAACAATGGTGACCAGCGCCTGCCACCGGCCAGCCTGACCAAACTGATGACCGCCTACATCGCCACCCTGGAAATCCGTCGTGGCCAGATCGGTGAAAACGATCCGGTGACCGTCAGCGAAAATGCCTGGCGCACCGGCGGTTCGCGGATGTTCATCAAGGTCGGTTCGCAAGTGACCGTCAGCGACCTGCTGCACGGCATCATCATCCAGTCCGGCAACGACGCCAGCGTCGCCCTGGCCGAGCACATCGCCGGCAGCGAAGATGCGTTCGCCGACATGATGAACAAGACTGCCAGCGACCTGGGTCTGACCAACAGCCACTTCATGAACCCGACCGGCTTGCCGAACCCGGAGCACTACTCTTCGGCTCACGACATGGCGATTCTGGCGCGAGCGATCATTCACGAAGACCCGGCGCACTACGCCATCTACTCCCAGAAGGAATTCTTCTGGAACAACATCAAGCAGCCTAACCGCAACCTGCTGTTGTGGCGCGACAAGACCGTCGATGGCCTGAAGACCGGCCACACCGAAGAAGCCGGCTATTGCATGGTGTCTTCGGCCGTTCGTGACGGCATGCGCCTGATCGCCGTCGTCTTCGGCACCAACAGCGAAGTGTCCCGTGCCGCTGAAACCCAGAAGCTTCTGACCTACGGTTTCCGCTTCTTCGAAACCCAGACCTTCTACCAGAAGGGCACTGAACTGGCCCAGGCCCAGGTGTGGAAAGGCACCACCAATCAGGTGAAGGCCGGCCTGGCCCAGGACCTGACCATGACCCTGCCAAAAGGCCAGCTCAAAAAGCTGGTCGCGACCATGACCATGAATCCGCAAATGATCGCGCCAATCGCCAAGGGCGACGTGATCGGCAAGGTGGAAGTCAAACTGGACGACAAAGTGGTGCACAGCGCCGACCTGATTGCGCTGGACGCGGTCGAGGAAGGTGGTATCTTCCGCCGCATGTGGGATAGCATCCGTCTATTCTTCTACGGCTTGTTCAACTGATTGAAGTGTTGACCTGCATGGCCCCGTTCCTTTCCGGTGCGGGGCCATGTGCGTTATCACGGCTTACGAGGCCGTTACGCCATGACAGACTCAGAAGTAAAGGCGCCAAAGATCGAGTTTCCTTGCGAGGATTATCCGATCAAGGTAATTGGCGACACCGGTGTGGGATTCAAGGACAAGATCATCGCGATTCTTGAAAAACACGCCACCGTTGATCACAAGACCCTGGCCGAACGCCAGAGTACCAACGGCAAGTACACGACGATTCAGTTGCACATCATTGCCACCGGTCAGGAGCAGCTGTACGACATCAACAGCGAGTTGCGAGCGACCGGGTTCGTGCACATGGTGTTGTGATGCCGGGCACGCTGGGCTTTCGCGAGCTGGGCCAGATGGCTTACGAGCCGGTCTGGCATGCCATGCAACGCTTCACCAACGACCGCGGCACCACCGCCGGTGACGAAGTCTGGCTGGTGCAACACCCGCCGGTGTTCACCCAGGGCCAGGCCGGCAAGGCCGAACACCTGTTGCTGCCGGGGAATATCCCGGTGGTGAAGACCGACCGCGGTGGCCAGGTGACCTACCATGGCCCCGGTCAATTGGTGGCCTATCTGTTGCTGGACGTACGCAAGCTGGGGTTCGGCGTACGCGAGCTGGTCACCCGCATGGAGACCTGCCTGATCGAACTGCTGGCCAGCTACGGCGTGACAGCAGCGGCCAAGCCGGATGCTCCGGGTGTCTACGTCGACGGGGCGAAAATTGCCTCTCTGGGTTTGCGCATCCGCCATGGTTGTTCGTTTCACGGCCTGGCGTTGAACGTGGACATGGACATGGAGCCGTTTCGACGGATTAATCCCTGTGGCTATGCAGGGCTGGCGATGACCCAGCTGTGCGATCACACAGGATCGATTGAATTTGCCGAGGTAAGTGCCCGGCTGCGCGCGCAGCTCGTCAAACACCTCGACTACGCTGAGCAGACGACCCTCACGGGCGGAATCGACTGATATGACTACTGATGCTGTGCAAACCATGATCCCGACGCTGGATGTTACCGAGCATCCGGCCCCGCGTGCCAAGGTCGAGGCCGGCGTAAAGCTGCGCGGCGCCGAGAAAGTTGCACGCATCCCGGTCAAGATCATCCCAACCACCGAACTGCCGAAGAAACCTGACTGGATCCGCGTGCGCATCCCGGTTTCGCCGGAAGTCGACCGCATCAAGGCGCTGCTGCGCAAACACAAACTGCACAGCGTCTGTGAAGAAGCGTCCTGCCCGAACCTGGGGGAATGCTTCTCCGGCGGCACCGCTACGTTCATGATCATGGGCGACATCTGCACCCGTCGCTGCCCGTTCTGTGACGTCGGCCATGGTCGGCCGAAGCCATTGGACGTGAACGAACCCGAAAGCCTGGCCATCGCCATTGCCGACCTCAAACTCAAGTACGTGGTCATCACCTCGGTGGATCGCGACGACCTGCGTGACGGCGGTGCCCAGCACTTTGCCGATTGCATCCGCGAAATCCGCAAGCTGTCACCGAACGTGCAACTTGAGACGTTGGTGCCGGACTATCGCGGTCGCATGGACATCGCACTGCAAATCACCGCCGCCGAGCCGCCGGATGTCTTCAACCACAACCTGGAAACCGTACCGCGCCTGTACAAGGCTGCGCGTCCGGGTTCGGACTACCAGTGGTCGCTGACCTTGCTGCAACGCTTCAAGCAGATGATGCCGCACATTCCGACCAAATCCGGCTTGATGCTGGGGCTGGGGGAAACTGACGAAGAAGTCATCGAAGTGATGAAGCGCATGCGTGAGCATGACATCGACATGCTGACCTTGGGTCAGTATCTGCAGCCTTCGCGTAGTCACCTGCCGGTGCAGCGTTTTGTGCACCCGGATACCTTTGCCTGGTTTGCTGAGGAAGGGTACAAGATGGGCTTCAAGAACGTTGCTTCCGGGCCGTTGGTGCGGTCTTCGTATCATGCGGATGAGCAGGCGAAGTTGGTTAAGGCTGAGTTGCTCGGGTCTTGATTTTCTAGCGTTGTTTTTTGGGGCGGTGTGTATATCCGTTTCTTCGGTAACGGCTACTTGTGGTTCCGCCCTTACGGCGGGTCACTTTTGAAAATCCGGAAGCCGGCCCAGGCAAAAGTAACCAAAACGCTCTTGCCCCACCACTCGGTGCCTCGCCTAGGCTCGGCATGCCTTCACTCCGGCATTGGTTCGTGGGCCCGCGGCGAAGGGGCATCCATGGCCCAGCGCGGCTAACCCGGCATCCATGCCGGGTTACCCACGAACCAATGCCTGCGTTCAGCCAGCGTGGTTAACGGGGCGCCCCAGATCAACGTCCACCGCGAGGCGGCCTGACAGCCGGCCTGGTTTGGGGGTATCGCGTTTCCCCTGTGGGAGCGGGTTTGCTCGCGAAAGCGGTGGTTCAGTTGCATGGATACTGGCTTTGCTGGCCTCATCGCGAGCAGGCTCGCTCCCACAGGGGGGCTGGGGGTTATATGAGCGTTGTGGCTGCTGAAGATCAAGTGTGGGAGCGAGCCTGCTCGCGATAGCGGTGGTTCAGCCACATAGATGCTGGACATGCCCAGCTCTTGCTTTGCTTTGCTTTGCTTTGCTTTGGATCTTGATCTTGATCTTGACGCCCCGTTAAACCACGCTGGCCGAACGCAGGTATTGCGCAGTGGGCATCCCGGCATGGATGCCGGGATAGCCGCGCTGGGCCATGGATGCCCCTTCGCGGCGGGCCCACGGAGCAATGCCTTCGTTCGGGCACACCGAGCCTAAGCGAGGTGCCGAGTGGTGGGGCAAAGCGTTTTTGGTTACTTTTGGCGCTCTTCCAAAAGTGACCCGCTGTAAGAGCGGAACCGCCAGCCGCCGTTACGCAAAAAACGGATATACACCCATAAGCATGCCTAAAAACCGGGAGACTCATGGAACCCACTCACACCCTAAACCCACATCACCCCGTCCCAGCACTCCCGACCGAAGGCCTGATCGCCGTGATCGCCCCCGCCGGTCCAGCAAACCTGGAAACGGACAAAGCCATCCAATGGATGCGCGCCCGGGGCCATGAGCTGCGTATATTCCCAGGTGTGTACGAAAAGGACGGCTACCTGGCCGGCAGCGACGAAGTACGCCTCAACGACCTGCATGCCGCCTTCGCCGACCCAGAAGTAAAAGCGATCATTTGCCTGCGCGGCGGCTACGGCACCCCGCGTTTGCTGGACCGCATCGATTTCGACCTGTTGCGGCGCAACGCCAAGCCCTTCGTCGGCTACAGCGACATCACCGCCTTGCACCTGGCCATCAGCCGATATGCAGGGTTTGTCACCTTTCATGGCCCGTTGCTCAACGCCGATCTTCTCGGCGACAAGGAACCCTCCACCGTCACTTCTTTTTTCAGCCTGTTGCGTGGGCAGTTGAAGGCCGGCAGTGTGCTGAGCCATCCCGCAGCTTATCCATTGACTACCGTCGCACCCGGCATCGCCTGCGGGCGTTTGCTGGGGGGCAATCTGTCGATGATTGCCGCGACCATGGGCACGCCCTATGAAATCGACGCCGAAGGCGTGATCCTGTTGGTGGAAGACATCAACGAGCCGCTTTACCGCATCGACCGTCTGCTGACCCAGTTACGGCTGGCTGGCACGCTGGCAAAGCTGCGGGGTGTATTGCTGGGGGATGTCGCCGGGGTGGACCTTGAGGCGTTGAACAAACTGTTCCAGCAGACCTTCGAGCCGTTTGGTATCCCGGTGTTGTCCGGCTGGCGCAGTGGGCATTGCGACCCGAACCTGACGTTGCCCATGGGCGCGTTGGTGACGTTGGATGCGGGGGAGAAGAGGTTGGTGCTGGAGCAGGATGTGGTGGTCAGGGGTTAGATTTTTGTTGCCTGATGGTCAGTCATCGCGAGCAAGCTCGCTCCCACATTGGCCCCGCGTTTCTCTGAAAGAACGCGGTCAACTGTGGGAGCGAGCTTGCTCGCGATGGCGGTAGCCGCCATAAGGCAAATCAGCGGTTACGCAACCCTTCCAGCAGCTTGTGCGTCGGATACCCATCCGCGGGCCAGCCGAACGACTGCTGGGCGCTGCGTATGGCCTTGCGGGTGTTGGCGCCGATGATGCCGTCGGGCGTGCCTGCGTCGAAGTTGTGTTTGCCCAGCAAGGTTTGCAGTTCAAAGCGTTCGCTACGGCTCAAGGGCAGATCGTCCTTGGGCCATTGCCCGCTGATCAGCCCCGCGCCGGCGAAGCGTTCTGACAGCAAACTCACCGCCAGGGCGTACGACGAGGAATTGTTGTACTTGAGGATGGCGCGGAAGTTATCGAGCACCAGGAAGGCCGGCCCGCGATAGCCGGCCGGCAGCAGCAGGGCTGCCGACAAGTGTTCGGCGCCGGCTGGGACCTGGCTGCCGTTGGGCAGGCTGACGCCCAGTTGCAGCCATTCGGAGACGGGTTTGCGGATCGCGCCATCGGCCAGCGGGTAGTCGAACCCTTCTCTGAGTCGTACCTCGAAGCCCCACGGCTGTCCGCGCTGCCAGCCAGAGCTTTGCAGGTAGTGTGCGGTCGAGGCCAGGGCGTCGGTGGCGCTGCCCCAGATATCGCGGCGGCCGTCACCATCGAAATCCACCGCGTGGGTGTTGTACGTGGTGGGAATGAACTGGGTCTGGCCCATGGCTCCGGCCCAGGAGCCGAGCATTTTTTCCGGAGCGATGTCGCCGTCTTGCAGGATCTGCAGTGCGGCGATCAGCTGCGCATGGGCAAACCCCGGGCGCCGCCCTTCATAGGCCAGGGTCGCCAGGGAGTTGATCACCGACTTGGTGCCCTGGAACTGACCGAAGTTGCTTTCCATGCCCCACACCGCAACCAAGGCCTGGCGGTCGACGCCATAGCGCTGCTCGATGCTTTGCAGGATGTCGGCATGCTGTTGGACCAGTGTCTGGCCCCGGCGTACTCGCAGCGGCGACAGCGCTCCATCGAGGTATTCCCACACCGGACGGCTGAATTCCGGCTGGCTGCGGTCGGCTTTGATGACGCTCATGTCCGGGCTGACGCCGATAAAGGCGCGATCAAACAGGTCGGCACGGATTCCCGCGGCCAGGGCTTGCTTGCGAAAACCGGCTTGCCATTCGGCGAAAGTTTGCGTGGGGGCGATGACCAGGTTGTCACCGGTCGGGACCACGGGCGGCACGATGGCTGGAGCAGGCACGGCAGGGACGGTCTTGAGCGGTTGGGCGTCGGCGGCGGTAGGTTTTTCTGCGCAGGCGACAAGCAGAACGACGCTTGTGGCTGCAATCAATTGGCGCAGGGGCCAACGACGGGAAAGACAAAAGGGCATGCACGGGTCCAGATAAACAAATCAGATGCTGACCTTATCATGCGCAAAGGAGAATAGGGCTGGTCCGGGTGTTTCAAGCCGCCACAAAGCAAGAAGCCTCCCAGTTGTCAGACTGGAAGGCTTCGCGGCGGTAGCTGCCTTTGCCCTTGGCGGGTCGTTCCTGGCGGCTGCGGAACAGGGGCTGGGCGATGATGGATTTGGCCTTGTTGGGGCCATGCTTGGATGGCTTTTTGCTCATGATGGGATCTCTCGTGGGGTGGTTTTGTGGAGCAAATCATGCGGCAGAGTTGGGGGGGCTGTCCAGTCCCTGCTTTGCGTAGGAAATTTCAAGGATGGCGAGGGGAATTGTGGCTGGAGAGCTTTTGTGGCGAGGGAGCTTGCTCCCGCTGGGCTGCGCAGCAGCCCCAAAAAACAGGGCCGCTACGCGCCCCAGCGGGAGCAAGCTCCCTCGCCACAAAAGCATCTTTGCCACAGAAAACATCCTCCCCACAAAAAGCTCTGTGGGTCGGAAGAAATGGCTTACTCGGCAGGTAAGGCCAACCGCTGCCCAGCCATCAAAAGCGACAAGCGGCTCAGGCTCATCCATGGCGACCCCGCCGCCTGACCTTTGATCTGCGCATCGATGCGCTGGGCTTCGAGCAGCAGTTGTGCCCAGCGCGGTGCCGAGTAGCGTTGCAGGGCCTTGCTCATCAGCGGCTTGCGTTTGTCCCACACCGGTGGCCTGGCTTGGCTGAAGGCCTTGTCCAGTGGTACGCCCTGGCTGTATTGCAGCGACAGGTTGGCCAGCAGGCGCAGCTCCCGGGCAAGGGCCCAGAGGATCACCGGAGGCTCGACGCCTTCGCCCCGCAAGCCCTCGAGCATGCGCAGGGCGTGGGCGGCTTCACCGTTGAGGATCGCATCGGTCAGCCCGAACACATCGAAACGCGCACTGTCGGCCACGGCGGCCTGTACCGTTTCCACGGTGATCTGCCCGCCCTCGGCCATCAGCTTGAGCTTTTCGATTTCCTGAGCGGCGGCCAGCAGGTTGCCTTCGACCCGGGCGGCGATCAGTTCCACCGCATCCTGGCTGGCCGACAGGCCGGCCTGGGACAGGCGCTGGCGGATCCAGCTGGGCAACTGGCTGACGTCCACCGGCCAGATCTGTACGAACTGGGTCTGCTGACCTTCAACCAGGGCCTTGCCCCATTTGGTTTTTTGCGCGCTGCCGTCGAGTTTTGGCAGGCTGATGAGCAACACCGTGTCTTCAGCCGGCCGTGAGCAATATTCGATCAGCGCAGCGGCGCCCTTGTCACCGGGTTTGCCGGATGGCAAGCGCAGCTCCAGCAGGCGTTTTTCCGCGAACAGCGACATGCTCGCCCCAGCCTGCAACAGCGTGCCCCAGTCGAAACTGGCGTCGGCGGCGAACACCTGGCGTTCGTCGAAGCCTTGCTGACGGGCGGCAGAGCGAATGGCGTCGGCGGCTTCCTGGCACAGCAGCGGATCATCGCCACTGATGATGTAGACCGGCGCGAGGGCGCCTTGCAGGTGTTTGCCGAGTTGGGCGGGAGCGAGCTTCATAAGAGAAGGCGAGCGGGGCGCCGGAGCGCCCCGCAAGGCTTATTCAGACGGGATTTGCATCGGCGACTGTTGCGGGGTTTCCGCTTCAGCCTTGCGTGTCGCTTCCAGTGCGTCGGCTTCTGCCTTGGCGCGGGCGTCGGCGGTCTGCTGCAATTGGTCCAGTTGGGCCGGGCTCAGTTGTTGCAGGCGCAGCATCATGCGTTGCACGAGGTCACGACGCATTTCGACACGGACTTCGCTCGACTCCTGGTCGGAACCGGTGATGTTGTTGCCATCGTGCAGGTAGACCTTCTGCACTTGCAGTTTGTCGTCCAGCAGCACCAGGTTGTTCTGGCCGCGGATCTCATAGCTCAGGACGTTGTTGAGTTCGTACTCGGCCGAGCGACCGGCACCGGCGTAACTCAGGCTGCGCTGGCTTTGCTGTTCACTGGTCAGCACCAGTTTGTACGGCGCGCCGTTGTAGACCTTCACGCCGCTGTTTTCCAGTGAGTCGCGCAGCATCTTCACGGTCTCGCCATAAGCGTCCCGGGCGCTGAGGTCCAGCTCCGTGATGGCCAGCTCGGTGGTGCCGGTGCCGCGCAGTTGGAAGCCACAGGCGCTCAACAGGACCGCCAGGCCCATTACCAGCAGATTACGTTTGATCATCTTGTTGCTCCCCTTGAAACCCTATGGCTCGACAGTGCGGCCCCGCAGGTTATATTCGGCGCCCGGCCCAAGCCGGCGCCCGATCCAATTAGCTTGCGACGATGTTGACCAGTTTGCCGGGCACGACGATCACTTTGCGGATCGTCAGGCCATCGACGAAGCGCAACACGTTTTCATTGGCCCGTGCGGCGGCTTCGATTTCTTCGCGAGTGGCGGCGGCCGGCATTTCGATCTGGCCGCGCAGCTTGCCGTTGACCTGGATGACCAGGGTCAGGCTGTCCTGCACCAGCGCGGTTTCGTCCACCACCGGCCAGCCGGCGTCAATCACCGGGTCAGCGTGGCCCAGGCGGTTCCACAGCTCGTGGCTGATGTGCGGCGTGATCGGAGCCAGCAGCAGCGTCACGGCTTCCAGACCTTCATGAACCAGTGCGCGATCCTGCTCGGTGCCTTGCGCGGCTTTTTCCAGGACATTCATCAGCGTCATCACCTGGGCGATGGCGGTGTTGAATTTGTGGTTCTGGCCGACGTCATGGCTGGCCTGCTTGATGGCCAGGTGGATCGAACGGCGAACGGCTTTCTGCTCGTCGTTCAGGCCGGCGACGTCCAGTTTACCCGGCAGGCCCTGAGTGACGTGGGCTTGAGCCAGACGCCAGACGCGCTTGAGGAAGCGGTGCGAACCTTCGACGCCGGAGTCGGACCATTCCGCGCTCATGTCGGGTGGCGAGGCGAACATCATGAACAGGCGGCAGGTGTCGGCGCCGAACTGGTCGATCATCGACTGCGGGTCGACGCCGTTGTTCTTCGACTTGGCCATCTTCTCGGTGCCGCCGATTTCCACCGGCAGGCCGTCGGCGATCAGTTTGGCGCTGATGACCTTGGCTTTGCTGTCGCGTTCGAGTTCGACGTCGGCCGGGTTGTACCAGGTGTAGGCACCGTTGGCTTCGCGACGATAGTAAGTCTCGGCGATCACCATGCCTTGGGTCAGCAGGTTCTTGAACGGCTCGTTGGAGCTCACCAGGCCTTCGTCACGCATCAGCTTGTGGAAGAAACGCGCGTAGAGCAGGTGGAGAATGGCGTGTTCGATGCCGCCGATGTACTGATCCACCGGCAACCAGTGGTCAGCCGCGGATTTTTCCACCAGGCCGCCTTCATAGTGCGGCGAGGCGTAGCGGGCGTAGTACCACGAGGACTCGACGAACGTGTCCATGGTGTCGGTTTCACGCCGGGCCGGCGCGCCGCATTTCGGGCAACTGCACTCGTAGAACTCGGGCATGCGCGCCAGGGGCGAGCCGGCGCCGTCGGGTACCACGTCTTCGGGCAGGACCACGGGCAGTTGATCTTCCGGTACCGGTACGTCACCGCAAGTATCGCAGTGCACGATCGGAATCGGGCAGCCCCAGTAGCGCTGGCGGCTGATGCCCCAGTCCCGCAGGCGGAACTGGGTGCGGGAGGCACCGAGGTTTTTCTTGATCAGGGCCACTTCGATGGCGTCGAACGCGCCGGGGAAGTCCAGGCCGTCAAACTCGCCGGAGTTGATCAGTTCGCCGTGTTCGCCATAAGCGTCCTGCCATGGCGCCGGGGTCTGGTCACCGGCGCTGGTACGCACCACAGCCTTGATCGGCAGGTTGTACTTGTGGGCGAATTCGAAATCGCGCTCGTCGTGGGCCGGAACAGCCATGACGGCGCCGTCGCCGTAGTGCATCAGCACATAGTTGGCGACCCATACCGGGAGTTTTTCGCCGGTGAGCGGATGCTCGACGAACAGCGAGGTCGGCAGGCCTTTCTTCTCTTGAGTGGCGACATCGGCTTCAGCGACGCTGCCACCTTTGCATTCGGCAATGAACGCCTGCAGCTCGGGGTTGTTGCGGGCGGCAAGGGTCGCCAGCGGATGCTCGGCGGCCACGGCGACATAGGTAGCGCCCATCAGGGTATCCGGACGGGTGGTGAAGACTTTCAGATTGCCCGCTTCGCCAATGGAGGCGACGTCGTAGGGGAACTGCACTTCCATGCCCCGGGACTTGCCGATCCAGTTGCGCTGCATGGTCTTGACCTGTTCAGGCCAGCCGGTCAGCTCGTCGAGACTCTCCAGCAGTTCATCCGCGTAGGCGGTGATCTTGAAGTAGTACATCGGGATTTCACGCTTTTCGATCAGCGCGCCGGAGCGCCAGCCGCGACCGTCGATCACCTGCTCGTTGGCCAGTACGGTCTGGTCCACCGGGTCCCAGTTCACGGTGCCGTTCTTGCGGTAGATCACACCTTTTTCGAACAGGCGGGTGAACAGCCATTGTTCCCAGCGGTAGTAATCAGGCTTGCAGGTGGTGACCTCGCGGGACCAGTCCACCGCCAGGCCCAGGCTGCGCAGTTGGGTCTTCATGTAGGCGATGTTTTCGTAGGTCCACTTGGCGGGGGCCACGTTGTTCTTCATCGCGGCGTTTTCCGCCGGCATGCCGAAAGCGTCCCAACCCATGGGTTGCAGGACATTCTTGCCTTGCATGCGCTGGTAGCGGGAGATCACATCGCCGATGGTGTAGTTGCGCACATGCCCCATGTGTAGCTTGCCGCTGGGGTAAGGGAACATCGACAGGCAATAGTAAGTCTCCTTGCCTGGCTGTTCACTGACTTCAAAGGACTTTTGCTCGTCCCAGAACGACTGGGCGGCGGCTTCGATTTCACGGGGCTGATAGTGTTCGTGCATGGCTACTTTTGTACTGAATGGGGTGGCCCAATCCTCTTCGTTGCCATGCTGGACGCAGACGACGCCTGATGCGGCGTTTTCGATGCCCAGCCGAGCTGGAAGTGGAGTTACAGGAAGCGCCGTAGCATACATGACCGTGCTCTGCCGAGGGAAACCCTGATTGCGTGCCGGGGCATTGTCGATACCCGGTGACGGCCGCTGTTCAGGGCCGTTGGTCGCGGCGCCCTGCCGGTTTGCCCAGCGAAGCTAAGCTTCTCAATGGGGAGTGAGTCTTATCTTCAATGAGGTGAGGGATGGTTGAATCACAACGTAAAGTAACTACACCTGAGTTGTACGAAAAACTGATCGATCGTCTCGGGGTGGCCCTGGACGCTGCAAGAACCGCCGGTCGCTTGCGCGATGAACGCCCGGCAGAGCTGGAACTGCGTGGCTTGACCCCCGCAGAGTTCGAGCTGGTCAAGGCTTACCTTGAGCAGGTCGGGCATCAAGCCCCCACAAGTGGGGCTCAGCTACTCAAGCGCCTCGATACGCCCCGTTCGGCCAAGGTTGTATGGCTCAAGGATCGGACGCCCACCAGGGATGCTGTAAAAGTCCGGTCACTGCAGTTCAAGTAAAGCCGGATTCACGCTTGTCGCTTTTTTTGGTTCAAGGTTATTTCGAATCTGTTGTCGCTTTGCGTCAACCCACCTAGGCTTCGGGCATCTATGGAGATGCCCGATGCCGTTTCGCTATTTCATCAAACAACTTTTATTGCCGCCCGGCATTCTTTTGCTGTTGTTGGTGCTTGCCTGGTGGTGGCGCAACTCCCGGCCGCGCCTGGCTCGCCTGTGTTTCATTGCAGGGGTGGGCGGTTTCTGGTTGATGAGTTTGCCTGTGGTGGTGCAATGGAGCGCCAAGGCGCTGGAGCGCGAGCCACCGCTGCCTCGCAGCGAATGGGTGACGCTGGCGCAACGTGCCGATGCCATCGTGGTGCTTGGTTCGGGCCGCGATCGCGGTGACCTGGCCTGGGGTACCGACCAGCCCACCGGCATCGGTCTGGAGCGCCAGCGGTATGCGGCGCGACTGGCCAAGGCATCGGGATTGCCGGTGCTGACCAGCGGCGGCTTGCACTATGGCTCCCCGCCGAGTGAAGCGAAATTGATGGCCGATTCGATGCTCGATGATTTTGGTGTCACCGTGCGCTGGCAGGAAGGGCGCAGTCGCACGACCTGGGAAAACGCCCAGATGAGCGCCGAGATGTTGCTGCCGCAGGGCATCAGACGAGTCGTGGTGGTGACCCATGCGTCGCACATGCCACGGGCAGTCTGGAGTTTCGAGCGCTCGGGGTTTGAAGTGGTTCCTGCACCGGTGGGCTTTCTGGGGCAGGACAATGCCCGCCCGCTGGGCGGCTGGATGCCGGAGTTCAAGTCGATCTGGCAATCGGGGCAGCTGATGAACGAGGCGGTGGGGCAGGTGGGGTATAGGTTGTTTTATCGTTGAAGTGTTCCCGGATCGTTCCCACGCTCCTGCGTGGGCACGCCTCAAGGGACGCTCTGCGTTCCAAGGCGGGCTGGCGTCGGCCACCAATGACGCGGAGCGTCACGGGCTGCATTCCCACGCGGAGCGTGGGAACGAGCAACCTTAAACCGTCTTGGCCATCCGTCCCGCCATCAACGCCCAGCCCAGCAGCAACACGCACACGATGATCAGCGGCCACGAGCGCCATTGCAGGTAGGGCGTCAGCCCGTGCATCGGCACCACTTCGCCGTACAGCACGCCACGCTCGAATTGCGGGATCTGTACGGTGATCTGGCCGAAGGGGTTGATCAGGCCGGTGACGCCGTTGTTGGTGGAGCGGATCATCCAGCGACCGGCTTCCAGGGCGCGCATCTGCGCCATTTGCAGGTGTTGCAGCGGGCCGATCGAGGTGCCGAACCAGGTGTCGTTGCTGATGGTCAGCAGCAGGTCGCTGCGCGCCGAGAGGCCAGCGGCGAACTCCGGGTAGACCACTTCATAGCAGATGAACGGCGCGATCTGGTAACCCTTGGCTTGCAGCAAAGACTGGTCGGCCGGGCCCCGGGCAAAGTCCGACATGGGGAGATCGAAGAACGCGATCAACCCCCGCAGAATGTCCTGCAACGGCACATATTCGCCAAATGGCACCAGTTTTTGCTTCAGATAAGTGCCGTCACCTTCACCGGTCACGGTGATGCCGTTGAAGTAACGCTTCTGCTGGTGCACCAGTTGGCGAATCGGAACGCCGGTAATCAGCGCCGAATTTCGCTCGGCAGCGAAGGTGCCCATCATGTCCAGATAGCCCTGGGCAGATTCCTTGAGCACCGGCACAGCTGTTTCCGGCCAGATCAGCAGGTCGACCCGTTTGGAGGCAAAACTCATGTCGCGGTACAACGCCAGTTGCGCGTTGAGCTGCTCGGGGTCCCACTTCATGCTTTGTTCGATGTTGCCCTGGATCGCCGCGACGCTCAGCGCATCACCCGAAGGGCTGGTCCAGGCATGGTCTTTGAGCGCCATGCCGGCGACCCACGGGCCGATCAGCAGGATCACGCCCGCTGCGATAAAGCCTTTGCGCCCGGCGCGGATCAACCGTGGCGCGTTGTACAGCAGCGCGGCGGTCAGGGCCAGGGTGAAGGAAATCAGCCACATCCCGCCCAGCGGCGCGAGGCCGGCCAAGGGGCCGTCAAGTTGGCTGTAACCGGAATACAGCCACGGAAACCCGGTGAGGAACCAGCCGCGAAAGGCTTCCTGGCCCAGCCACAGGGCGGCGAAGGCCAAGGCGTCGGCCAGCGGGGCTTCGTTACGCCGCAACCATCGGGCCCAGAGCCAGGCGGGCAGGGCGAAAAACCAGGCAATGGCGGCGATGAACAGCAGCATCAAGAAACCGGCGAGCAGCACCGAGGCGCCGCCGAAGTTGTGAATGCTGACGTAGATCCAGCTGGTGCCGGCGCCAAACAGGCCGAAACCGAAGCACCAGCCACGGCCGAGGGCCTGGCGCGGTGAAAGCTCGCGCAGGCCGGCATAGAACAGCCCGACCGCCAGCAGTGCCAGCGGCCAGATGTCGAACGGCGCCAGGGCCAGGGTGGTGATCGCGCCAGCCGCCATGGCCAGCAGGTTACCGGGCCAGCCGGGGCGGGTTGTCCAGCGCATGTGTGTCCTTAGCGGGTCTCGCAGGGTTTATCGGGCAATGGGTGACAGGCGCAGCAAGTGAATCCGACGGCTGTCGGCGTTCAGGATGCGAAAGCGCCAGGAACCGATCTCCGTGGTTTCATTGCGCTTGGGCAGGTGCCCGAAAGCACTCATCACCAGGCCACCGACGGTGTCGAACTCATCGTCGGAGAATTGACTGTCGAAAAACTCGTTGAAGTTCTCGATCGGCGTCAGGGCCTTGATCAGGAAGTCGCCGCTGGGCAGCGGTTTGATGTAGCTGTCTTCCTCGACGTCGTGCTCGTCTTCGATGTCGCCGACGATCTGCTCAAGCACGTCTTCGATGGTGACCAGACCGGCCACGCCGCCGTATTCGTCGATGACGATGGCCATGTGGTTGTGATTGGCGCGGAATTCACGCAGCAGCACGTTCAAGCGCTTGGACTCGGGCACGAAGGTGGCCGGGCGCAGCAAGTCCTTGATGTTGAAACTGTCGCCGTTCTCCTGAAGGATCAGCGGCAGCAGATCCTTGGCCAGCAGCACGCCCATGACGTCGTCATGGCTCTCGCCGACTACCGGGTAGCGCGAGTGAGCGGAATCGACCACGGCGGGCAGGAATTCGCGAGGTGTCTGGGTCGCCTTGATGCTGACCATCTGCGAACGGGGGACCATGATGTCCCGCACTTGCAGGTCAGCGACCTGGATGGCGCCTTCGACGATGGCCAGCGCTTCGCTGTCCAGCAGTTTGTTCTGGTGTGCATCGCGCAGCAGCTCCAGCAGCTCCTGGCGGTTTTTCGGCTCATGGGCAAAAGCCTGGGTGAGCTTGCCCAGCCATGACTTCTGCCCGTTGCTCGATCGATCTTCGCTCATAGCGATTACTCTGAATCCTTTGTCGTTACAGGTTGATGTATCAGTGTTCGTCGCCGGCGTAGGGGTCGGGGTGACCCAGCTCTGCAAGCAACGTTCGTTCCAGCGATTCCATTTCCTCGGCTTCGTCATCTTCTATATGGTCGTAACCCAATAGATGCAAGCAGCCGTGAATCACCAGATGGGCCCAGTGGGCCTCAGCGGTCTTGCCTTGTTCGGCCGCTTCGCGCTCCACCACCGGGATGCAGATCACCAGATCGCCCAGCAGCGGAATGTCGAGCAGTTCGTCGGGCACGTCGGCGGGGAACGACAACACATTGGTGGCATAGTCTTTCTGCCGCCAGGTGTGGTTCAGCTCGCGGCCTTCGGGCTCGTCCACCAGGCGGATGGTCAGTTCCGAGTCGGCGCTGCGCTGGCGCAGGGCCAGCTCGCACCATTGGCGTAACTGAGCCTCGCTGGGGGCGGGGCGTTCGCTGGCCAGTTGCAGGTCAAGTTCAAGCATCGTGGCGATTGCCCTTCTCAGCGGTCGCCAGCTCATCCTGATGATTCTCGAAGCGCTCGTAGGCTTCGACGATGCGCTGCACCAATGGATGGCGCACGACGTCCTTGGGCATGAAATGCGTGAAACTGATGCCCGGCACGTCCTTGAGCACCTGGATCACATGGTTCAGCCCGGATTTGGTGCCGCGGGGCAGGTCGACCTGGGTGATGTCCCCGGTGATCACCGCGGTGGAGCCGAAGCCGATCCGGGTCAGGAACATTTTCATCTGCTCGACCGTGGTGTTCTGGCTTTCGTCGAGGATGATGAAGCTGTTGTTCAGCGTACGGCCACGCATATAGGCCAGCGGTGCGACCTCGATGACCTGGCGTTCGATCAGTTTGGCGACGTATTCGAAGCCGAGCATTTCGTACAGCGCGTCATACAGCGGACGCAAGTACGGGTCGATTTTCTGGGCGAGGTCGCCGGGCAGGAAACCGAGTTTTTCCCCCGCTTCAACCGCCGGGCGCACCAGCAGGATGCGGCGCACCTGTTCGCGTTCCAGCGCATCGACGGCGCAGGCCACGGCCAGATAGGTCTTGCCGGTACCGGCCGGACCGATGCCGAAGTTGATGTCGTTGCCCAGGATTTCCTTCACGTAGCGCTGCTGATTCAAGCCGCGAGGGCGAATCATGCCTTTTTTCGTGCGCAAGGCCACGGCAGGTTCCGACGGAGCGTGGTTCTCGAGTTCTTCGAGGGCCGACTCCTGCAGGAACAGGTGGACGGTGTCCGGCGACAACTCGCTTCCCTTGGTTTCCCGATAGAGGCGGCGCAGCAGGTTTTCCGCGGAGGAGGTGTGCTTGGGTTCGCCGATCAGTTCGAACTGGTTTCCGCGGTTGCGGATCTCGATGGCCAGGCGCTGTTCGATCAAGCGCAGATGCTCGTCGAATTGCCCGCACAGATTGGCGAAGCGGCGAGCCTCAAAGGGCTCGAGAATGAAACGATGTGGTTCGATGGGTGCGTTCAAGGTCGTTTTTAGCCGCCCTGGGGCAATTAAGATGAAATCAAGGATAACGCCAGTAGGCTGGGTGCGAAAGCTCTTAAAGAGGCGAATCTGATCACAGGGCATGGCACGACCACTGTGGGAGCGAGCTTGCTCGCGATGGGGGCTTCACATTCAACATAAGTATTGACTGTCATGCCGCTATCGCGAGCAAGCTCGCTCCCACAGGAAGTGCGGGGTCACTGGACCAACGAGCCGCGCAGGGAGTGCGGTTGCGCGGCATCGATGTGGACGTCGGCGAACTGACCGATCAGGGCCGGAGTGTCGCAGCGGAAGTTGACGATGCGGTTGTTTTCGGTCCGTCCTTGCAATTCGCCCGGGTCTTTTTTCGAGTAATCGGTCACCAGAATCCGCTGGACGGAGCCGACCATCTGTCGGCTGATCTCGAAACCTTGCTGGTTCAAGCGATGTTGCAAGGCGTTGAGCCGTTCTTTTTTCACTTCTTCTGGTGTCTCGTCCGCCAAATCGGCGGCCGGAGTGCCGGGACGCTGGCTGTAGACGAAGGAGTAGGAAAAATCGAAACCCACGTCTTCGATCAGCTTCATGGTCTGCTGGAAATCTTTCTCGGTTTCGCCGGGGAAACCCACGATAAAGTCCGAACTGATGCAGATTCCCGGCACCGCCGCCCGCAGTTTGCGCAGCTTGGATTTGTACTCCAGCGCCGTGTGGTTGCGCTTCATGGCCGCCAGGATCCGGTCGGAGCCCGATTGCACCGGCAGGTGCAGATGCTTGACCAGCTCAGGCACTTCGGCATGGGCCTGGATCAGGCTGTCGGAGAACTCCAGCGGGTGCGAGGTGGTGTAGCGGATGCGGTCAATGCCATCCACGGCCGCCACCACGCGGATCAGCTCGGCGAGGTCCGCCAGGCGCCCGTCGTGGGTCAGGCCGCGATAACCGTTGACGTTCTGCCCCAGCAGCGTCACTTCCCGCACGCCGTGTTCCGCCAGGTGGATGATTTCGGCGATGACGTCGTCGAACGGCCGGCTGACTTCTTCGCCACGGGTATAGGGCACCACGCAGAACGTGCAGTACTTGCTGCAACCTTCCATCACCGACACGTAGGCGCTCGGGCCGTCGATACGGGGTTCGGGCAGGTGGTCGAATTTTTCGATTTCCGGAAACGAAACGTCGACTTGCGGCAGTTTGGTGATGCGCGCGGCGTCGATCATCTCCGGCAGGCGGTGCAGGGTCTGCGGGCCGAAGACCACGTCTACGTAGGGCGCGCGGTCACGAATGGCAGCGCCTTCCTGGCTGGCCACGCAACCGCCCACGGCGATGACCATTTCCGGGTTGGCCAGTTTCAGTTCACGCCAGCGGCCGAGCTGGGAGTACACCCGGTCCTGGGCGCGCTCGCGAATCGAACAGGTGTTGAGCAGGATCACGTCGGCGTCTTCGGCACGGGCGGTGACTTCCAGGGCCTGGTGTTCACCCAGCAGATCGACCATGCGCGAGCTGTCGTACTCGTTCATCTGGCAACCGTGGGTTTCGATGTAAAGCTTC
>LNAP01001470.1_pt1 | contig 24831 bp, 27 predicted proteins | sample 602601 | NCBI WGS metagenome assembly LNAP01 (sample SAMN02440304, study PRJNA202911) | soil metagenome | biome: Subtropical and temperate rainforests or woodlands; isolation source: soil samples (1 kg each in a 20% v/v slurry with milli Q water) were... ...
CCGCCTGAACCCGGAATCTCGAGATTCCGGGTCTGGTCCTTCGGACCATCCCGGAATGACGATGGGATGGCCTACTACTTCCTCGCGACTTGCGCCCGAGGACGGTCTTCCTGGTCGCGCAATTCCGGCGTCAGCGCTTCGCCGAAATCCTCGGCATCGAAGACCTAGGCAGCGCGTCCCGTTCGTCATTCGTCGATCAATGCGACCGGCGTGCCCTCGAACCGACCACTTGCACACAGCATACGTCGTGCTCGTTCTTGATCAGACCCATTCCAACGCGAACCATTGATCCCACCGCTTGATACCCGCGGGGAGAAGCCATTAAATTATCGAGTTATCCTGAGAAACAAAGGCTTCTGAAGACAATGGCGCACCCGACACGATTCGAACGTGTGACCTTTGCCTTCGGAGTTTTAGGTCGAGCCTAATATAGGATTATCTTCAGTAGTATCGATTTGTAAAACCCTTGAGAACATTGCATTTCTTGTTTCTCCGGATATCCTACCTGAGCTACGTTTGGCTTTCAGTTGGTTGCAATATGGTTGCAACTTTTTGCCTCGGGTGTCGATATGCCGGTCGTTCAAAAGCTCACAAAAAAGGTTGTTGACGCGCTCACCTCCGATGGGACGAAGACGGGTACTCTCTATTGGGATCGCGAGTTGGCAGGCTTCGGCGTCCGAGTCACGATCACGAGTGCGAAGAAGTTCATTGTGAAATACCGAACAGCGGGCGGGCGTCAGCGATGGTTGAGCCTGGGCACATTCGGTCCGCTAACCTGCGAACGAGCGCGTGAGCTTGCAAAAATCGAACTTGCCAAAGTGATCGAAGGGGCTGACCCGTCCGCTGATCGGCAAGCGAAGCGCGAAGCCGTAACCGTCGCCCAGCTCTGCGACCTGTATCTCACTGCGGCTCGCGCTGGATTGGTGCTGGGGCGCGGAGGCACGCCAAAGAAGCAAAGCACGATCAACAGCGACGAGAGCCGCATCAACGCGCAGATCAAACCGTTGCTGGGACAATTCGCGGCCTCGGAAGTCACACGCCCCGACATTGAGCGCCTTAAAGCCGACGTGATGACCGGAAAAGCCAAACGCGACATTCGGACAAAACCTCGCGGGCGTTCGATCGTTAAAGGCGGCCTCGGAGCGGCGACCCGAACCCTGGGACTGTTAGGAGCGATCTTCAATTGGGGCGTCGATAACGGTCATGTTGTCGACAACCCGGTGCGCGGTGTTCGCCGTTTCAAGGATACGAAACGCAAGGCTCTCCTGACCGGCGAACAGTATCGCTGGCTGACGATCGCACTGGATCATCTCTCCAATGAGCGGTTCGAGAACGAAAGGCCACAGCACAATGCACACGGGCTTCGCGCGATCCGCTTCATTGCGTGTAGCGCGCTTCGCCGCAACGAAGCCGCGAACCTCCGGTGGGATGAGGTGGATCAAGACGGTCGTTGTCTCGGGCTCGGTGACACAAAGACCGGGTTCTCCCTCCGGCCTCTAGGTCGCAGCGCCTATCGGATCATTTCAGATCTCGACGATGAGGGCAGCGAATTCGTCTTTCCTTGTGAGAGCGGCGAGCATGGTTATCGCGGCCTGGCCAATCTCTGGCGCACAGTGAAGAAGACAGCGCGGCGTCTCGAAAAGGGCGCTAGGCGTGACGCCCTTTCGGCGCAGGCCGAACCTGGCCCGCTCGACGGACTGACCCTTCATTCTCTCCGGCACAGCTATGCCGGCGTCGCGGAGTCCCTTGGTGCGACGCTTCCGACCATCGGCGCTCTCCTTGGCCATACCGCCGGAAAGTCGCAAGAGGGTGTCGGTGGCGTCGGTGGTGTTACCGGCGGCTATATCCTCAAGCGGCTTGATCTGCCGCTCATCGACATGGCCGACCGTGTGTCGGATCACATCACGAGAGCGATGCTCGGTGAGCAAGTAACGGCCGAGATTATCAGCTTCCGGCCGAGAGCCATTTTCCGCAAGAAACAGAGCCGCAGCCTTCGGAAGAGCGACACCACCGCACGGCCGCAGCGAACGTCTACGTCGTGACCCCTAAATTCAAAGCGGCCAGCAAGCGCCCGCGTCACGCATGATAAACCTACTCAACGTTTGGCATTTTGCTAGCAAAGCGGGAATAGTAACCATCACGGGGGGCGAGATGGGAATGCCGGGTGAGGATTATAAGAGCTGCGTAGTAGAAACGTTTTATCTGAGTGGCTCTGGTATCCACGGCATCGTCCATGTCCGGCCAATAGCAGGCCAGCCCTTCCCACCGCAGTTGCTGGTTAGAGGTTTTAGCAAAAAGGTTCGGCAGGCACACCCGGTCGGTACGCGATTCAGAGTAACGGTGAAGCTAACCGACAAGGAAGGTAGCGCGCCGTTCTTGCACATGCATCACAACTGGCCTCACGTCGTGGTCGACTAACCCGCAGGCGTGGCCGACACAGACAACCTATCGTCACCTCAGCCTGCCACAGCTGAAGCAAGGTCCCCTTCAGCACGGAGTGGACAGAGAGTCGAATGAGACCGCGTGGTAGAGGGACCGCATCAATTTCCTGATCCGCGAATTTGAACGACAGCGGACTTGAACTGGCCTTAAAATCGAAGAGTCTGCACTCGTACGCGCGTGATGGCTGCGCCTCTGTGGCGCCAACGTAAAATTCCTAACTTGTCCACGTTTCGACCAGGGGAGAGATGGTCTCGGCCATCTCTCCCCCGCGACTACCGCCTACGCGATGGCAGGGCCGCGCACGCGCAAGGCGGCGCATCACTGTCAGTCTTCCGATCCTTCCAATCCACCTCGCTTGCCGCGCAGCCTGGCCATGCTCGCCGATAGCCGCCCCCCTCTCTGCCGAGCGCTCACGCGCCCCCGGGGAGGCATGGCCGGGGCCATGCCTTCGGCATGAACAGAGAAAGGATTGGAACAATGGCTAGGACATCGAAGAAGGCGACGGCCGTCCCGGTTGCGACGGTCGCGGCAAGCGGCGAGACGGTTTTCATTCCGCTCAACAAGTTGAAGAAGTCTCCGCGCAATGCGCGCAAAACCCCGCACAGTGAGGCGGACGTTGAAGCCTATGCGGCCAGCATCGCCGCCAAGGGCATCCTGCAAAACCTTGTGGTGGAGCCGGAACGGGACGAGGCGGGCCAGCCGACCGGCTTCTATTTCGTCACCATCGGGGAAGGCCGCAGGCTGGCGCAGTTGTTGCGCGCAAAGCGCAAGCAGATCAAGAAGACGGAAGCGATCCGCTGCGTCATCGACACGGCGAACGACCCGTTCGAGATCAGCCTTGACGAGAACGTCACGCGCACCGCCATGCACCCGGCCGACCAGTTCGAGGCGTTCCGCGAGCTTGCGGAAAATCGCGGATGGGGTGCGGAAGAAATCGCCGCGCGCTTCGGCGTCACCGCGCAGGTGGTGAAGCAGCGGATGCGCCTCGGCGCGGTCAGCCCGAGGCTGATGCAGGTCTATCGCAACGGCGGCTTGACCCTCGACCAGTTGATGGCCTTCGCCATCACCGAGGATCATGCCCGGCAGGAACAGGTTTACGAAAGCCTGTCCTATAACTGCGATCCGTCCTTCATCCGCCGCGAACTGACCGAGACGAATGTTCCGGCGACGGACCGGCGCGCGATCTTCATCGGCGCGGAAGCCTACACGGAAGCGGGCGGCAACATCATCCGTGACCTGTTCACGGAGGATCGTGGCGGCTACTTCGAGGACGCCGCGCTGCTCGACCGGCTTGTCATGGAGGAACTGGAACGCCGTGCGTTCCGCATCCGGGGTGATGAAGCATGGAAGTGGTGGGAAGCGCATATCGACTTCCCCCATGCCCACGGGCTGCGCCGCGTCTATCCGCATCCGGTGGAGTTGTCCGCAGAGGATGAGGCCGCCTACACCGCCGCGATGGAAGAATACGACCGGCTGTCGTCGGCGTATGAGGGTGCGGACGAACTGCCCGACGATGTTGACGAGCGTTGCGGGGAGCTTGAAGCCGAGATCGAGCGCTTAGAGGCTCTGCGTCGCGCCTACGATCCCGACGACATCGCGCGCGGTGGCGTCTTTGTCGTGCTGGATCATGACGGCAGGGTCCGCATCGAGCGCGGTTTCATCCGGCCCGAGGACGAGAAGCCGGAAGCGGAGGACGCCAGCGATGGCGAAACCGTCGTCGACGGCGTCCGCGTCAATGGCGATGGCGAGATCATCGAGGATGGCGAGGACGGGGATGGTGCATCCGCGCCCGATACCGAGGACGAGGAGGACGACGGCAAGCCGCTGTCGGACATTCTCATCCGCGACCTGAGCGCCCATCGTACCCTTGGCCTGCGGCTCGCCCTTGGCGCGCAGCCGGACATGGCGTTGATCGCCGTCACCCATGCGCTCGCCGCGCAGACCTTCTACCACGCTGGCGATGCGCATTGCCTCGATATCCGTCCGAACAGCGCGCACCTTGCGAGCCATGCGGACGGCATCGAGGACACCGCAGCGGCGAAGGTGGTGGCGGATCGTCATGCCGGATGGGCGGCGGACATGCCGCGCGACGTGATGGACCTGTGGGGCTTCATCGCCGGTCTCGACCATGCGAGCGTCATGGCGCTATTCGCGCATTGCGCGTCGTTGACCGTCAACGCGGTGAAACTGCCGTGGGAGCGCAAGCCGCGCGCCCATGCGACGGCGGACAGGCTGGCGAGCGCACTGGCGCTCGACATGACGGAGCACTGGACGCCCACGGTGCGGACCTATCTTGGCCGCATCACCAAGGCGCTCATCCTCGACGCCGTGCGGGAGGCCGTCAGCCACGAGGCGGCGGATCGCATCGCCAGCCTCAAGAAGCAGCCGATGGCGAAAGCCGCCGAGCAGCTTCTTGCCGGGATCGGATGGCTGCCGCCGCTGATGCGCACCGCGCAGCCCGCAGCGCTGGCTGCGCCGCAGGCGGACGCTGAGTCGGTTGCGGCAGCGGATGCTCCGGTCGCAGCCGATGACGGCGAAGGCTTCACCGTCGCCGCCGAATGAACCGCCACGGCCGGGACTGCCGTAAGCGGTCCCGGCCAGCTTCCCGACACCGCCCGAGGAAATTTCCGGCCGCGCCTGATCGGCGCGGCCGGGAGCCTCGATAGCAGGACACAAAACATGAAGCCTTACGCAGAACAGCGGACAAGGCTGGCCCGCGTCGCCCGCCGAGCCTGTCCGTCAGGACACGCCATAACCGGCGTGCTAGAATTGGGAAGCTTTCATATTCTTTGAGTATTCCTATGGCTGCGAAGGTCGAAGCAATTAAATGTAACTTCATCGGCGACTTCAAAGTTGGCGACAATATGCTCGTGAACGCGAATTCGCTTTGCCGCCTCAGCGAGGCTAACGACAAGGGCATCCTCAACAAGCTCATGGTTGTCCAAGCGGGCTCCATCATGGAGGCTGCACTGGATCAGATCATCTACCGGGCGCAGAACTATACGAAAGAGGGCGTGCCTAACATCGGCGCTGAAGAGCTAAAAAAGATTCGCGGCACGAAGATCGAACGATTCAACAATATCATCCAGGCGATGGAGACCCACAAGCTTCTCGATGGCCTTGGCGCCGGTATCTACAAGGAGCTTCATCAGCTGAGGAAATTGAGAAACCGTGTTCATATCCAATTTGACGATGAGCCGGAAGGTCTGGGACGCGACGACCATCAAGCTTTCACGGACAAAAACGTAAGCTGGTCTCTTGCGCTCTGCGTCAAGGTCCTACGGCGTCTTGGTGAGCGATTTCCACGCCCGGAGGCACTGGGCGTATTTGCGCACGACCTTTCAATTCCCACAGCGTAGGTTTCCTCTCGGCGAGGAGCGGAAGGCGATCGAAGGACGCGACCGTCGCCGCCAACTCGAACTTGCGAGCACGCAGACAGGCATCCGTAGCCGCGTAACCGGCTTTCAGCAGCAGATTGATCTCGCTTGGCGAGAATTTGTTCAGGCGCGTCCGCATGGTCGCGGTGATAATGGTCTCTTCGCGAGTTAATGGCAGGCTATCAGCGACCCCGTAGTCTTCAACTGGTGTGTCAATCCCCCAGTAAGCGACTTTACGTTGCCCGGCGTTATGTATGCCAAAAAGAATTCGCTTTCGGGAGCTCTCAGCTTGCTGTTGAACGAGCGCGAGGGTGCGAAGCAATTGTCCGCCCCATCGGCCCGTGGGTGAGCCGAGTTCGGGCGTATTCTTTCCGGCGTTGCTCACCAGCACCGTGCGGCATCGCCGCCAAATCCGCTCAAGCCCCAGATTGTCGCAGACGCCTCCATCTGTAAGCATGGCGACATCTTTGAACGGAGCCTTATGCAGGTCGGCTCCAGCCATTGGCTTCACCGAGCCTGGCGCAAACGCCAATCTTACCGGAGAAAGAAATGGGGGAAAGGCCGAGGACGCCGCAACGACACGCGCCAAGGGCAGATCGGGACGGTCAATTCTTCCGACGCGATGATCGGCGGCATAATCCTTCGCGAAACGCCACCCGCTGCCGGTTTGCAGGTTTGTCGCCATGAACGTGAACCGGGGCTTGTCCGGGACATCCTGAAGCGAAGCGCCATGGAAGAGATGGCGGTCATATGCGCTGGCGATGCCATCGGCCGCGGTCCTTCCGGGGAGCAGGCCGAGAACGATGGCCTTTACATCGATGGACCTGCTTGCGAACTCCAACAACGGGACCGCCACCAACTCAACGAAATTCGTCGCGACGCCACCATCGTCGAACCGCAACTCTTTCCACGCATGCGCCAATTTCCCCGCGGTAATCGATCCGCCGGAAACGCTGGCGACTTCCTGAATCTGGCTGAGCAGGCCGAGTTCATTGAGACGAACCAGCACACCCACATGGTAGATCATGGCCCGGAATCCGCCGCCTGACAGGCACAGGCCGATCGCGTCCTCGACCTTGCCCGCCGTCAGGAAGTCCTGCTTGTTCGCATGACCCTCGAACAGACCCTGAAGATCGCTAGACGGTGCCATTGCGCTTCTCCTTGTCCGGTTCGTCCGCACCAGCTTCATGGGTCACAATGACAGCCAGCCGGAAATCACCGTAATCCCCGGCAATCATCATGAGCCCCGGCAGCCCGTCCTTCATGAGTTCGCTGCCAAGCCACGCAAGTTGCAGGATGTCTTGGCCGCTGGGTGTTGCCAGCGAGTATTTGGGATGCGAGTGCCATTCGCCGACATAGCGTAGCTGGTGCATCGTAGCCTTGGCGGCTTTGTCGATGGCCCCGGCAAGACCGGCGATCCCGCGCTCGAACGCGGTCACGGATCCTTTGCTATCATCGGGTTGAGGCAGGCCATGCGCGATATGAATGGACTTGCGGCTCATGTCGACGATGCCGAGCAGAACGCCGCCGGTTTCATTCGGCAGTTTGGCATTGCGGCGTTCGGCCAGTTGATCCAGCAAGCCCTGATCGTACTGGACCACCCAATCTCCGGCCTTCACCTGAAAGACTTTCTGGCCTGGACGGGTGATGGCGTTTACACCGCCGTCGTCGGTACAGGTCCAAATCCGGATTTCGGCAGTCTCCTGCCCGGTGCTTTCCATGATGCCGCGCGCCACCAACGCACTGAGCAACGCAGCGCGGGTGGCCGGGATGCGGTTTGTGAGGGCCCGACAGGAACCACTGTACCGTACACCTTCACCGACCTCACGCAGATGTCCCTGTAGGGCGGGTTCGGAGAGAACAAGCCGGTGATACTGCGCTTCCAAGTCGCGCAGGGTGATGGAGCGCTTCGCGTCCTCCATCATCAGAATCGCGGACGTGCCGGGCGGATTGAAGAACACGCTGACACGGCGGGCCGAAGTGTCCGGAAGATCGCTGAGATGCCGCGAGACCGCGACCGAGGCCGAAGCATCGATGATAAGTTCAGCACCGGCAAAGCTGGCGGCCAGTGCGTCCCGCATACTGGCTGGCGATGCCAGCACGTCGCATTGATGGTGACTGAAACGCTCTCCCAGCAAACCGCCGAGCTCATCTGAAAGCGCCACCGCCTTCGGCGCGGCAAGCTGATCCTGAAACAGCGCATGGCGTCCGAAATTATGCGGCAGCAGCGTGTCGCCATCCACGACTGTCCACCGGAACATTCCTTCGCGAGCGAGATTAACGGCCAACTGCGACCCCAGCGACCCCGCGCCCACCAGCACGGCGGGCCTCGTGTCGGCTAGTTCATGGCCGCTGACAGTCGCTGCCATGTCGCGGTTGAACAGCAAGTGAACCTGCGCGTGATAAAGTTTGATCCCCTCGGCGGTGGACTCGCCTTGTATCAGCATTGGCGAGTACGCCTTGCCATCTACGTTCTTGAGCAGAACACCCAGCGCGACGCCGATCTCGCCAGCGGTCTGTTCCGTCAGGAAGGCGCGCACGTCGTTGGCTTTGCGGCCACCGCTCGTGACGGGAAACTGAACGACAATAATCAGGCGCTCGGCAAGGCGCCGCTTGTTGTTGGAATCGAACCCCGCCCAGCCGCGCAGACGCTTTTTTAGATCGGCAAAGAGATCGATCCCGCTTTTCGCAAGCTCTTCATGCAGAAGACCGAGCGTCGTCGGCGCGTAACGCATCCGCGGCATTGCCTGCGGCTGCAGTTGGAAGCTGACAACGACGAAGCCGCCAGCGCCGGAAGGTGCCTGCGCGTGCGGTACCGCGATGATGTAGCCGGGATTGTCGGGCCGGTAGTGCCCGGCCAGTTCGACCGGCTCCGGCGTGTCCGCAAGCACGGCAGAGGGAAGCAGGAGCGTGTCGCCGCCCGGCAGGAATATCGGATCGAGAGGCTGCGCGGGATCATGCAGTTCGCCCCGCGCAGCCTTCGAAAGCCACAGCTCGATGCGCCACAGGAAATCAGACGGTGTGTAGGAGAGCCTGGCCTCGGGCCACGGCCGATCATCGATACATAGGGCAGCGGGACAGCTTTTAGGGATCCAGTTCTGATGCGGGGTGTCCGGAAAATCATCGCGTGCCGAGAACACGCCGGGCCGGATGTCCGCTTGCGATGTCAGTATCGCGACTGGCTCGATCTGTCGGATCGGATGCGCGAGCTTTTGTGGGCGCTGCACTTCGATCCGGACCAGCAGTACGGTCTGGCCGGTAGTGTCGTCGTGCCTGATGCCGATCAGCTCAATCGCTGAATCATTCTGGGCACGAATGGCCTGCGCTAATTTCCTCGCGGAACCAGGCGGCAGGTCATCTTCGTCAACCGGCTTACCGAAGCCGCTCCACAGAGGGTGATCGGCCATATCACCCTGCGCGCGCCGGAGTAGAGACGACGGTGGCGGCACCGGCGGTCGAGGTTGCGATCACGACGAACTCTGCGCCGTAGGCGGTGATCTTGATGACGCTTGGCTTGGGTTTCGCCTTGTTCGGCAGGTCCATCGTCACCTTGTACTGACCGTCCTTGGCCTCCGCGACACGCTTGTAATAGTTCGCGGCCTGGCGGTGCGGCGGCTGCACGTCGTCATCTTCCTTGGTGCCCTTGAGCGGAATCGACCAGCTCGTGGACATCATGATGTGGCGCTCCTGGCCCTGCGTTTCGCAAAGCCACTTCACCTCTTCGGTCGGCTTGGTCTCGTCCTTGCCCTTTTCAGGACCGATCGCCGTGTACGAGCTGTGGTGCGGCACCTTGAAGATGTCCCATTCCAGACGATGCTCGTTGTTGTGCTTTTTGGACGTCTTCACGATCAGGTCGATGGCATCGTAGTCGATGTCCGACATGAACAGAGCGCGGGTGAGCTGGCCGTTTTCCTTGAAGGTCGCCTGAAAGACGATGCTGTCGTTGTTGCGGTCGATCACTTCGTTTTCGTTGATGCGCCACGCAAACGGCGAGTGGACGAAGAACTCGACGCTCTCCGGACCGTCAATGTTGTAGTCCGGCACCAGCTTGCCCGCATCGACGATGAGATGCGCGCGCGATTCCAAAGTCAGGCCCTGCTTCTCAAGCCACTCCTTGAGGTGGCCGGGCCGTGAGAAGACGCGGATACCGTAGCCCTCGCGCAGGCGGTGGCGGGCTTCCTGGCGGATAACGCGGGCAGCGTCCTCGCAGCCTTCTTCGAGCACGGCGCCGGCGGGCACCCACAGCGTCTTGATCTTGATGCGGCCTTCGCCCTGGTACTTCCTGGCGTGGTCCCACCAGAAGAAGTCGTCCGACCCGCAACAATGGTCATTGTCGAGGTGCGTGAAGCAAACCGTGTCGTAGTAGTCGCGCTTGGCGGCACGCAGATCGGCCTTGAGCTCGGTCGGCAAATCGATGCGATTGTCCCACTGGTCATCGCAGTTCCGCATGTCGGCGTAGTCGAGCAGAATCTTGCGGCTATCGGCCAGGTCGATCCGCGTGCAGTCGGCATTGCCGAGCGGGTGGAAGGTGAGCTTTGCAGTCATATTCTGTTACCTCTCTGTCGGGCGGGACGTCCGCTTGCCCGGTCTGGTTGTCCAATTTTCAGTTCTCGCGTACGTCTCATTCTCGTTCAATTAATCTGTTTAACGGCATTGAAAAAAAAACTACCCTATCCGGCAGTACACAAATTCAACGCCGCCCGTGTCAGCGGTGCTCTCGCGCCTTAGAAGGAATCCCTGCTCCCAAAGCTGCTTGAATTTCATGCTTGCATTCGCGATCGACAGTCCCTTCTCGGCTGCGAACTCCGCCGCACGAGCCTGGGATCGGCCCATCGCAAATTCAAATGCATGCCGCGTTCCCTCGCTGGGTTCGAGCCCTATGAGATCAGCAGATTTCTGCCCCCATACCAGCATGGGCTGTTCTTTCTTCTCACCAGCCGCGTCGATGTTCTCCATCATGTCCCTGTCGGTCAGATCTACCAGGCAGAAGCCCTTGGTCCGTCGATAGCGGCGCGCGAGTTCGACGATGGTTTCCGACGCAAAGGAGATGTCGATGCGCTGAACGCCCTTCATCGAGATTTTGAAGATGACGGTTCCCGGATTGGATTCAACGAACCCTAACAGGCGCTGATACACCTCTCGTCCCTGGCCTCGGCCCCAGCCTTCAGGGCGGTCCATGAATGTCGAAAGCTCCAGCACCTGCTTCGTCACCTCGTTCATTGAAACCAATTAACCAGATTCGGGCGCTCCGGTCAACTTGCCCCGAGCCCAAATCCGAAGCCAACGTGGGTTCCCCACAGCAGCGGCAAGCCTTCATAGCAATAGGCCCGATTCGGTTCATAAGCGCCACGGGCTGGTTTGAGCAGCACCCGTTGGGTCGGTAGCCGGACATCCAGCGTGGCGTCGAACTTGATGGCCTTGGCGGCGCAGCCTTTCAGGCCGCAGCCCCGGTCATTGCCGTGGCGGGAGACGCCCTGTCGGAAGACCTCGACGAGAAGGTCGGTATCGGAAAGTTTCTCCAGCTTGGGGAACTGCGTGCGCAGAGAGGGGCGCAGCGTTTCCATGATGCCAAGGCCGCTGTCCGACACGGCGACGGAAAGCCGGTTGCCGCCGGAGTAAACCTGCAAAGCCGCGTAGCCGTCGAGCTGCGTGGCACTGTGCGAGAAGATGTTGTCGATCAGTTCCGCGAAGATCGTCCAGGCCGCGCCCTTCAGTTCGTCCGCGTCCTCCCGGCTACTGCATGCGTGACCTATGGCGTCGGTCAGGCGCGTGGGCAGTTCGTCGTCGCGCCCATCCTTATTGATGCGGGCGATTTCGACGAGCATGCTGTTGCTGCCGCGATGCAGAACGGCGCCGGAATAGGCTGGACGCTCGGGAGACGTGTCTACATTGCCATGAAGATGGTCAAAGAAACCCATCCGGTTGAGATAGCCCATCGTTCCCGCTTCGCCTTCTTCGAAATTCAGATGAACGCGGCGGGTCGAGGCGATCAACTGGTTCGCAAGTGACAGCAGGCGGATGGCCCCGTCGACCATGATCTTGCAGCCGATCGGGAAATTGAACGTAACCTCGCGCGTATCAGGATCATGCGGGCCGCAAGAATCACGCAGCGCCGCTTCAAAGCGGTTCGCGTTGATCCAGTTCGCGGGGAAATCCACCACGCAGCGCACGGCCCGTCCTCACGCCGTCCTCGCCGCCTCGGCGGCAATATGTCCGGCAAGCGTTGTCACGTTTTCAGCCCTGTGAGCTCCGAGAGTTGCGCGTAATCGCCGGTCGTTGCGGCGGTACGGGGCGACGTCAGCACGCATGCAGACGTATAAAGCTGTTCCTGGACGAGGCGCTGGCAGAGAATGTCGTATCGTTTCAGATAGGACGCGCCCTGAAATTCCTTGAAGACGGGAAAATGCGGGGAACGGTCGGTGACGGGACGACGTGATTCCGGGGCATCCTCGACCATCATCATCCAGCCCACGAATGGGCGCGGCTGTTTTCCGAAGGCATTTTCGCGGTAGGCGGTCCAAAGATCATGGGCCGTGCCGATTGCTTCCTCAGTCCGGTTGTTGAAGTTGTTGCCGAATGAGGGGCCGACCTGGCTCTTGAGCTCGATGGCGGCAACCAGCCTGTTTTCCTGAGTGACCAGCACGTCCCACAATTTGGTGGGCCGGAAGTATCCCGGAAGCGTGAGCACGGCGCGTTGCTCGTGAATGGCAGCGCCGCGCAGTCCGTTCGCCTTCACGATATCAATGATAAGGGCAAGAAACCCGTCCATGTTCTTGCCCGCCGTTACCCCGGCGCGTTCGCCCTGGTCGGCTTTTCCTGACTCTATTTGCTTCTGCCGGGCTTTTTCCCGATTGCCCCAAAAGGCCATCGCGGCCTCGCGCGCTTTGCGCTCGTAGTCAGCAAGATCAATAGGCATCAAACACCATTTCCACCCAAAGCCGATCGCTCGTCTGGGCTCAATCCATAAAGTTCAAAAACAGCCTGATTGCACGCCATGGCATCATGCGATGCCGCAGCCGCGATAAGACGTTCGCGCAAAACCTGTGGCACATTCTCCCAGGCCGGGATGCGAATGCGACGCAGGTACTGAGCCTGAAACCGCAAATAGCCGCCGCGCATTTTGGTTGAATACACAGCGACAAAAAGACGGGCGATGCCCGACACCAATACGGCCTGCAATGCCCGCAGGTCCCACGTTTCGGACGTGATGTAATACAAATTGTGGTGCGGATAGAGGCCTTCGTTCTCGTAGACAATTTGCGCTTCACCCTTGATGTCGGGGATCAGCAGCTTGGGCTTCGCAGCCAGCGCCGGATAAATCCGGTCGATTGTGCGGTACCAGTTGGTGGGAGCTTTCTGGGCTACATGCCTGCGTGCAATCTGCTCGCGCCGTGCTTCGAGATGTCTCCGCAGGCGCGGGTATTCCCGCAGGTCAACCAGGCCGCCCTTGTCATTGAACGGGTTGATGACGCCCAAGCCGCGCCATTGCACGTGGCCAGTCACGATGTCGCGTGTCATCGCCAGCGGCAACTTGCGATCCTCTTCGACGTCAAGTTCATCCAGCTGTCCGATGAACGCCTGATCCGCCCCGGTCGCAACGCCGATGCCGACCTTGCATCCGGCGTCTTCGATGGCCGGAAAATCCTGCTCAAGGCGGCGAATAAGGGCTAACTGGTCGGACGTTTCCAGTATCCATGGCTCGGCTCCCGTAACGACGCGGTGGAGAACCTTGACGCCGGAGGCAGGATCCGGCTTGCCCGTACCGGTCAGGTGCCGCGAGAGCATTATCAGTTCCTGCGCATTGATGGCTGGCCGGTGCGCGATACGCGTGGTGTCGGACTTTTCCCGGTCAATGATAATGATCGCCGGATACGCAATCACATCACTATGAAAGGCCGGCGTGTCCACCATGTCCACATAGGCCTTGAGATGAAAATCGTCTGCGACGAGTTGGCGAAGCGGGCCGCCATAGCGGTTCTTCATCCAGCGGTCGGCACAAATAAAGCCGAGATGGCCTGCGGGCGACAGGGATTGCAGCGAGCGCTGAATGAAGGGAACGTAGATGTCCGCCCGGTCAAAAATGGTGTGATATCGGGAGCGGTATTCCGCCATAAGCGCATCAGCGATCAGCTCATGCCGGACATAAGGCGGATTACCGATAACGAAATCGAATTGGCCGTCCAAGTCGATCAGGAGGAAATCGCCGAACAGGAGCCACTGATCCGCAAGACTTTCCGCGGCAGGCCGCGCGATACCGGCCGCCACCAAGCGTGAGACCACGGCCCCGGACGTATTCTCGAAACTATGCCGATGCAGTTCGACGGCACGGATCGCATTCGCGAGTGAACGATATGGTTCAGGCCGCCCCGCCTTTACCCACGCTTCTAACAGGCGGTCGATCGCGGCAATCAGGAAATCGCCTCCGCCGAATGAAGGTTCAAGCAGGCGCATCTCCGCCAAGGGGCGATCCGGCGTGTAACCGGCCAAATCGAGGATGAACTCGACGACCTCCTTGCGAGTGAAGACGGCGCCGCGCTGCTCAATCCCCGCCGACGCAAGTGCGTTGACGGCCATTGTGACGGGGCAATCTCCGAAGAGATTGGGCCGCCGGACACTGATTGAGGGCGATAAATCGGTCATTTCACAAGCCAGAGCAGGAGGATAGCCATGCCAGAACAAAAATAGAACTGCGCGCGCCAGCGGGTCAAGGACACATCACGATCGATACACTGGATTGAGTCGCGGCATCGATTCTATCGGAACCGGGCGGGCGCGTGTACGAGTCGATGGGTGCAGGAGAGCGAAATCCTGCGCGTGGTTCAGCGGCAAGACGCTGGTGGCATTCAACCGGTGGACGGTTGGCCATGGGGTCTCGGGGAGCATGGAGGCTCGCCCGGGTGGTGATGGACCGGCCACCCGATCGCGACCAATAGTGGGAGGGAGGGACGCACTGGCCGATTTGTTTGCTAACAGCCGTTCTTGTGGACTCAGACAGCCTTCGCGATTCCGATCACGATGCCTTCCGTCCGGCCGTCGGCGGCAGCAAACGGCAGATAGAGCCTTGCGATGCGCGCGGGGCCGCCCGGAAGCTGTACCTGGTCTTCCATCATCAACGTCCGGCCCGATGCGAAGACGATAGAAGCCTCATTCTCTGCATCTTCGCGCGACGGCGTGAGCCGCCCGACAAACTCTCCGGCCAATGCCGTTCCATAAAGCTGGTCGACAACTTTGCCGCTGCGTTCGATCCTCAGCACCCCATCCGATTCGGCCGAACGCCGAATCAGCACGATCACATCATCCAAGTCAGCCAGACGCCCGGTGATGGCCTCGGCCTGCGGCATGGCCGCACCTTCAGCGCGCGCAAGCCAGACCCGATAAAGCCGGCCCAGAACCGGGTGTCGGTCCGCCATCAGTCGAGAATCCATTGCTGGAATTCACCGTGCCAGAATTAACCAGATTTTCTGGTTATCTGTATTTCGGTTTAATTGATCTGTCGGCTTCGTCAATGGCCGGCAGCGCATATGCAAAAAACACTCAGGTCTCCCAGGCATGTGCGCCTCATTCAACTCATCGTCGATAAACGTCGGGAAGCCGGCATGAGCCAGGCCGACTTGGCCGAGGCGCTTGACCGATATCAATCCGTCGTCGCGGCGATTGAATCCGGCGGCCGTCGCATCGATGTTGTCGAGTTCCTTGAACTGGCGGAAGTGATCGGCTTCGATCCTCATGAAGTCCTTCGTGACGTGGCGCAGATTACCCCTAAGCACAAGACAACACGCAAGTCGTCATAGTTCAGAATCATTTTGAACAACGTGTGTCAGTGTTGAACGGTGTTTTGGGCGTCGCCCTTCGGGCCGGGCTCTACGCGCCGCCTGCGGCGGCTTCCGAAGCCCCTTGCGGGTCTTCGCCTGCGGTGACGAACCCATGACGCGAAGAAGGGGCGGCGGACATCTCGCCGGATGCCCCGCTTTGTCGGGGTCTCGGGCTGGCCGGTATCAGTCCGCGCACATTTGTCGGACTGAGATGAAGCGACGTCCTGATCTTCGTTCTCGGCCATGCCCCGCATAGTGTCGATCGAGGCCGCGAATGACGGGTCGTCGCAAATGGCTTGGGCGAGCGGCCATCGCGCTGTGTGTCATGCTGCGATCTCACGGCGCCGAACACGGTGATCGTGCGGGCAAGGGCGGAGGATCGGACGCCTTCCGGGTTGTCGATGACGGGACCATTCAAAACTTCACCCGGCGTTGAGGTTCGGGTCTTTGCTTGATCGAGCGCGAATGGCCGGTCGGTGCGAGGTGGTGAAAGCGTTTCTCCGATCGCTGCTGCCACATCGCGGTTTCCTCTGTCTGTCTGTTGCACACCGCGACCCAAGGGCGTCCTCGATTGGTTTGGTCTGACCGAAGACCGGCGACGAAGCGCGTCGCCTCGATCTTAATCCCGCAACGTCCGTCGCCAGCTTTTTTCCGCCGCCTTCGGCTTTGCATCGCGAAGCAAAAAAGCCGTCGCCAGCCGCCCTCCACGTTGTTCCGGCCCCGAGGGGTGCGGGCCGATCGTCCCCGGTCGGTCGACCACCATCGAGGCCGCGATGGTCGCGGCACGATCAGCAGAAGGAAACCACGACATGGCTACGATCGGCTCTTTCACCCGCACCGACGACGGCTTCGCTGGCTCGGTCAAGACCCTCACGCTCAACGTCAAGTCGGTGAAGTTCGTCCCCGTCGAGAGCGACAACGAGAAGGGTCCCACCTTCCGCATCCTCGCCGGAGCCACCGAGTTCGGGGCGGCGTGGAAGAAGACCTCGCGCGACCTGCGCGACTATCACTCGGTCAAGCTCGACGACCCGTCGTTCCCGGCCCCGATCTATGCGAGCCTGGTCGCGACCGACACCGAGGGCGAGTTCGCACTCATCTGGTCGCGACGCGCCGCCGACTGACACCGGCGCAAGCGAGGCCCCGCGCAAGCGGGGCCTCATCATGCTCATGTCCGCCGCCGCCCAAACAAATATCGAGAGCTGCGCTCCGGTTGTCCTAATCGTCTGCGGCTGAAGCCTTGCCGATCCGATGGGGAGCCAAGGGGTCTTACCCCTTGCTCCCCGCAAATGCCGCCTGTTGCGGAGCAGGGCCGCGGTCTCGCAAAGCGGCCGATCATCACGACCGCCTCACATCGTCATCCGCTCCGCTTGTCCCGCAGCCCGGCCCCGCGCGCCGGCATGTGCCCCCTCCAATCCCCGCGCGCTCTCGCGCCCCCGGAAGGCATGGCGGGGGCCATGCCTTCGGCATTAATGGGAAAGGAACAGGACAATGAACTTCATTAGCAGCAGCCAGAACAGTCAGCCGGTCAACAGCGGTTTCCGCGTGGACATCTCGCGCGGGCAGCGCATCGGCCGGGTTTCATCGGAATGGTTTTCGCGTCCCGATGACGAGCGTTATTTGTCGCTCACCGAGCTTTATGACGCCGTGAAGATGCGCGCGGATCACGCGAAGGCCCGCACCGTGGAGAGCCGCGCCGTGCGGGTGGAAGCGAGCCGCGAGAATGCGGAACGGCTTTCGCTTATCGTCCCCGGACAGGAGCAGCCCGTCGCCCCGACGCATTGGAGTTTCGGGCAGTTGTGCAGCCTTGTCGGCGCACCGGCCACGTACATGCGCCAGCTTCCCGCGCCGCTCGCAGGCATCAATCTACAGCATGGCTTGCTGTCGCATCGCGCGGAATTGGTGAAGACGCTGGAAGCCGAGGACGGGCGCATTGAATTGCGCGCCGTCACCGGCCCGGATTACGGCCGCATCTGGGATCACGAGCTTGTCGCCGCCGTGATGAAAATCGCGGGCAATGGCGTCGGGGATACCATGTGGAAGGTGCCGGGCGTGCTGGACTGGGCAACGATGACGCACAATCCTTTCGTGGACATCACGAAGGACACCACCACGCTTTACGCTTCGGATAGGGACGTGTTTCTTTTCCTTGTCGACGACACGCACCCCATCGAAGCCGGACGCCTGCCGAACGGCGAGCCGGATTTGTATTTCCGGGGCTTCTATTGCTGGAATAGCGAAGTCGGATCGAAGACGCTTGGCATTGCGTCGTTCTATCTTCGCGCGGTTTGCATGAACCGCAATCTTTGGGGCGTGGAAGGCTTCGAGGAAATCAGCATCCGGCACAGCAAGTTTGCCGCGCAGCGTTTCGCCCATGAGGCCGCGCCCGCGTTGACGAGCTTCGCCCATTCTTCGCCCGCGCCATTCGTCGCTGGCGTCAGGGCGGCGCGGGAGCGGATTGTCGCCCGCACCGATGAGGACCGCGAAACCTTCCTGCGCAAGCGCGGGTTCAGCAAGGCCGAAACCGGCAAGATCATCGAGACCGTTTTGTCGGAGGAAGGCCGCCCGCCGGAAAGCATCTTTGACTTTGTGCAGGGCATGACGGCCCACGCCCGCACCAAGGCGCATCAGGATACGCGGCTTGAATTGGAGGCGAAGGCAAAGACCTTGCTGGAAAAGGCGGCATAACGCAGATGCCGCGCGGTCGGATCATCGGCCGCGCGGCTTCCACATCCGGAATTTTTCGCCGATCCGTAAATCCGGATCGGCGGCGCGACCGCACCTGGACGGCACGGCCGCCGCTCGCCGGGCTGCGCCCGGCTCGCGGATTCAAAGTCCAACAGATCAAATTGTCCCGAATGTCGTCAGGCTTTCTTAGCCGGGTTCCCAAATGCAACGCCCTAACCCTTGGTTGCCGCAATTCATGAGCACACTTTTTCTCAGCAAGGTTGCGATGGAGGCAGCCACAAGCGGAGGAAACATGCAAAACGCACAAGGTTGGATGGCGAACGCTGCGTATCTCTACATTCTTGCTCTCGATCGCCCGGCTGTTGCGTGGGAGCATCTGCGACGCAATCCCGACTATCGCAACGACTGGCTTCGTTTCGGCGCGCGGCGACGATCATCGTCGCCGGACCGTGCGCTGAAATGGGGGTTGCGATTTCTTTGAGAATCCTGACGACGATGCCCGCGAGGCGCTGCCGTTCTGGCAGCCCGATCCCGACATCGCACTCTCGATCGTGCCGGACGACGAGCCGGAAGCCATCGCGCCGGTCTTCGACCCCTGGGCTATGCCGGGACGCAAGGTACTCGGACATGACGGCAGCCGCCTTGCGCTGAAGCTCTGCGGGCGTGGCCGCTCCTGGCATCTCCATATCGCCGGCGCGCTCGACGCCGGTATGCCCTTCACCTTCGTCATCGCGCCCGACGACAGGGCCGCCGCTCGCTTGCGCGAGGCGCACGAGATGTTGGCTGTGATCGCCGGACAGCGTACGGACCTTGCTGGCCAGCGCGGCGCGACGGAAGCGATCATCACCATGCAATCCTTGCAGGCGCTCGACGGACACCTGGCCGGAGCCAGCGAACGCGACATCGCCATTGCGATCTTCGGCACGCGCATGGTGACGGAGAAGTGGCACGGCGACAGCGATCTGCGCGCCAGAATCCGCTACCTCATCCGGCGCGGCCACAATCTGATGAACGGCGCCTATCGCAATCTGCTGTGGGGCGCGGTGGCGCGCAAAGCCGGCGAGTTTTCCATACCGGCGACGGGCACGGCAGGGAGAAAACGCGCGTACAACAATTCTCCATACCGGGCGGGATAGGGTTTTCCGACACTGCCTCCGAACCGCTGGACCGGGCCTCGCTCGGCCAGCCTGAGACGGAGGCAGTTTCGTGGATCGCACCGAATCCAAATCGGCCAGCCGCTACCTCACCAATGAGGAAGCGGCCGCCTATCTCAAGCTCTCGCCGCACACGCTGAACAAGAAGCGCGTCATCGGCGGCGGACCGAAGTTCCGCAAGCTCGGCTCTCGCGTCGTCTATGCCATCGACGACCTCGAAAGCTGGATCGAGGCGCGGGCCTGCGACACCACCTCCGATCCCCGCTACGCCCAAGCCCGCTGACCACGCCGGACCAACGCATGGCGGCGCGCAGACGCACATCCGAGCGTGACCAGCTCGAACTGTTCCGATCACGCCCCGGCGACATGGCAACCCGCGACTCGCAGGATCTCATGGCCTATCCGTTCTTCTCCCTCGCCAAGTCGAAGCGCATCGCACCGATCCGCTTCGAGGCCGGCAATGTCCGCATCCACGTCGAGGCACCGGCGGAGTTCGGCCTGGCGACCATCTGGGACGCCGACATCCTGATTTGGGCCGCCTCGCAGATCGTCGACGCGCGCGACCGCGGCCTGCGTACATCGCGGCTGATGGCGACCACGCCATACGAGATTCTGACCTTCATCGGTCGCGGCACGTCTGCTCGCGATTATCAGCGCCTCAAGGCCGCGCTCGACCGCCTGCAAGCCACCACCGTCGCCACCTCGCTACGCCAGCCTTCGGAGCGGCGCCGGCACCGTTTCTCATGGATCAACGAATGGAAGGAAAGGCTCGATGCTCACGGTCGACCGCTTGGCGTCGAACTGATCGTGCCGGACTGGTTCTACGAAGGCATTCTCGACAACGCACTGATCCTCACCATCGACCGTGATTACTTCGACCTGCTCGGCGGCATCGAACGCTGGCTCTATCGGATCGTGCGCAAACATGGCGGCCGCCAACCCGGCGGCTGGAGCTTCGATTTCCGCCATCTCTATTCCAAATCCGGAAGTCTCTCGCGCTTCTCGAACTTCGCCTGCGACCTCCGCGACATCGTGCGCCGGCAACCGTTGCCAGGCTACCGGCTGCACATCGATCGACGCGGCGACGGCCGCGAGCGACTGATCTTCGCTCCGGCCGCATCACGATCTTCCATTCATTCACAGGGGGCTGTGCAAAAGCAGTGAAACGTCTCGTGCTATCAAAGGCAATCGGGCTCGTGCTATCGAAGGCGCGACTATCGTGCTATCAAAGGCGCAGACATGCGTTTAGCCGCTGCGGCGCAGGGCGAACTCGCACCCTTAACTTCTCTAACCGAGAATCTAACTTTGTTTTTGGAGTCGGCGTCGCTTGTGGATACGCCGTCGCGGGACATCCATCCCGAAGCAAATCAATATCAAACCCTACGATAGAATCCGCTTGCAGCCAATCGCATACGACAATCGAGCGCGTCGCAGCGACACGACGACACCGATTGCAAGCAACGACACGCGGCGCTGATAGAGCCGTCCGCTCCCGCTGGGAGCGTGCGTCATGATCGTCGCGCTTCTCAATCAGAAGGGCGGCGTCGGCAAGACGACGCTTGCCACCCATTTCGCCGGTGAGCTGGCCGCTGCCGGGGCGCGTGTCACCGTCATCGACGCCGACCCGCAAGGCTCCGCGCTGGACTGGTCGCAGCGACGGAGCGAGAGCAGCCTGCCACGCCTGTTCGGCGTCATCGGCCTGCCGCGCGAGACCCTGCATGTCGAAGTCCCCGACATCGCGCGCGGCGCCGATCACGTCGTCATCGACGGACCGCCGCGCGTCACCGCGCTCGCCCGGTCCGCGATCCTCGCCGCCGACCTGGTGCTGATCCCGGTTCAGCCCTCGCCCTATGACGTCTGGGCCATCGCCGAGATCGTGGCACTGCTCGGTGAGGCGAAGCTGTTCAAACCCCATCTTCGCGCGGCCTTTATCGTCAACCGGCGCATCGTCGGCACCATCATCGGCCGCGACGTGCGCGCGGCCTTGCCGGAGGGCCTGCCCGCGCTCGCCGCCGACATTCACCAGCGTGTCGTCTTCGCCGAGAGCGTCGCCACCGGCCGGCTGGCACGCGAGTTGGAGCCCGACGGCGCAGCGGCGCAGGAGATCGCCGCCGTCGCCACCGAGATCGTGCGGGGCATTCCATGAGCGGCAAGCGCATCGCCTTCGGAGCGAAGCCCGCGGTGCCCACGGCCGACGCCTGGGTGCAGCGAGGTAACGGCGCGGAAACGACCGTCGAGACGACCTCGCAAGTCGCCGCGCCGAAGGCCGATATCTACACCGCGCGTCTCACCATTGACGTGACGCCAGAGCTACGCGGCCGCATCAAGGTCGCCGCGTTCAAGCAGGGCGTCACCGTTGCCGAGATGGTCCGCGACCTGCTTGAGACTCGCTTTCCGGACGACGGAGCGGACGCATGACCACGCGCCGCTACACCAGCGTCCTCATCGTCTTCGAGCGTGACCGCATCAACGTCCGGCTGCGCTTTGCAAGGCCGGTGCGCGAGCGGCGGCTTGACCACCGCCGGCGGCTCGCACTGTTCGCGCCCGACAGCACCTTCGCGCTGCTGCGCTGGGAGCGCGGTCCCTACGGTACGGCCATCTCGCACATCACCATCATGCGCACCGTCACACCCGGCGAAATATGCTGTGTATGGCCCTATGTGCATCCCGGCGCGGAGACGCTGCTGTTCGTCTCCGGCTGGCACAAGGTCGAGCGCGCCTTGCAGGCGATCGACGCCGTCGAAGCGCTGGGTGTCGATCCATCTGACGCCGCGCCGGACTATTGGCAGCATGTCCATAACAGGCTGTGGATTGGTCAGCCGTACCACGCCTATTCGATCGCGCAACATCGCGCCTGGCTGCGCCGCCGCGAGTTGCTGTCATGACCGCGCGCAGCATCACCTTGGCAATGATGACCGGCGGCGCGTTGCTGGTCGCAGCCCCGGTCTGGTCAGGACATGCGCCGCGATTCATCTGGAATGCCTCCGCGAGCATTCCGGTCGGCCTCTACAGCGTCGCGCCGGCAGTTGGAATCGCGGTCACAGACGTCGCCATCGTCAGGCCGCCGGCTGAACTAGCGGCGTTCCTGGCAGAGCGCGGCTATCTGCCGAAAGGCGTGCCGCTGCTCAAGCGCGTGTTCGCGCTCGGCGGCGACACCATTTGCCGTGAGGGTCGGATCATCATCGCCTATGGCGGGCGCTACGCCGTCGCCCGCGAGCATGACAGCCGCGGCCGATCGCTGCCCGATTGGCGGGGCTGCCGGACGCTCCACGACGGCGAAGTCTTCCTCTTGAACTGGGACGCGCCGGACTCATTCGACAGCCGCTACTTCGGACCGCTTCCCGTCACCACCATCGTCGGCCGCGCCATTCCCGTTTGGACCACCGACGATACCGATCCGGCCACGGATGACACATCCGCCCGGCCGGCCGACAGCGGACCGTGACGGTCCGATTTCAACCCGCATGCAGGAGGACACGATGACTCAGATCGGCACTTTCACCAAGACCAAGACCGGCTTCAGCGGAAGCATTCGCACGCTCTCGCTCGACGTCGAACTGACGATCCGCCCGGTCGAAAAATCCGACGCCGAGAACGCGCCGGACCATCGCATCTTTGCTTCCGAGGACCGCGAAGTCGGCGCCGCATGGAGTCGCAACGGCGAGAAGGCCGGCGACTATCTCTCGATCACGCTCGACGATCCGATCTTCAACCAGCCGCTGCGCGCCGCGCTGTTCCAGTCCGAGGCCGATGCCAAGGTCTGGAACCTGATGTGGAATCGCCCATCCAAGCGCGACGACAAGGGTTGAGGCCCGATCCGGCTTTCATCCGAACGGAGACCGACATCATGGACCAGCAACTCGTGGCGCGCATCAAACGGCGCAGCAAATACTGGGGCCAGACCGAACCGAACGAGTGGTTCGATATCCGCGTCGTGGATGACGCCGGCTATCGCCTCAGAGGCAACAACAACAACTACCGCTTGGGCGACGTGGTGATCGGCGTGCGTCTCGCCAACGGCTCCGTCGTCGATCTCGCCAATGGCAGGACCAGTCCGCGGAGGCACGGTTGAGATGATGCGCGCGTCCCTTCGCTTCTTCTCCTCCGTCATCCCTCTGATCGATCGGATCGCGGATCATCCCTCCGACCCGATCGCCCGTCAGGCGGCCATCGCGCGCAGCGCAGGTCAAGGGCGGCCGCATCGCGGCCGGCGCAGCCTTCTCCTTGACCGAAGTGAGCACGATGGCAAGCTGACGGCACTCGGGCGGGATCGCCTGCGGCCGTTGCACCAGCACCTTTGGAGTATGATGCAGGCAGGTTCCGTCTGCATCATGCTCGCGCTATCGAGCGCTCCAGCTTCGGCCGAATCCGCGGCTCAGCCGCGTCCCAGCGACACGTTCGTAGAACGCTTCGCCGCGGCCGACGTGTGGGCGGCGTCGATCACCGAAGCGTCGCGCCGATTCGACATCCCCGAGACCTGGATACGCGCGATCATGCGCGTCGAAAGCCACGGTGACGCACGCGCGGTCTCTGCGAAAGGCGCGATGGGGCTGATGCAGATCATGCCCCCGACCTGGGACGAGTTGCGCGTGCGTTACGGGCTCGGCGACGATCCGTTTGATCCGCACGACAACATCATCGCCGGCGCCGCCTATCTCGGCGCATTGCGCGATCGCTACGGCATGCCCGGAGCACTCGCGGCCTACAATGCCGGACCCGCACGCTACGAGGAACACAGGCTCCTCGGCGTGCCGCTTCCGGGCGAGACGACAGCCTATCTCGACAAGCTCGCGCCTGTCTTTGGCGATGCCGCACCAAGCCTGTTTGCAGGCGCCAGCAGACGCACGGTCGGCGCGCGCAATGCGTCACTGTTCGCGATCGATGAAGCGGCGCGCTCCGGCGCAACAACGTCACCAGCGCAAAGCCTGTTCGCCACCGACAAGCGCCGCGACAGGCCAACCGAAGCACCCGTGACCGATATCCCCGACGTGCAGAAAGATTGACCACATGACAACGCTGAAGCAGCAGCACAGAGCGCCTGGGGCGCACGGCAAGATAAAAGCGGACGGCACGCGACCGTCCGAAAGTTGTTGTCTGCACGTCGGTTGGGGCGGCACGCGGCCGATGGGGCCGCGTGCCTGTGAAGTAGTCAAGCCGTTGCTCCAACAGCAGCAATCGCGTGCTTCGTCGCATCGGCTTGTCTCGGCTTGTCCGGAGCGCCGTCATGGCGGCGCGTGACGACGACCGCTTCCGGCCGAAGGTCGCGCCGCCGAAAGCGCGCGGCAGCGCGCGGGCTCCGAAGTTCACCAGCCGCGTGCTCAAGGCCGCGTCGAAGATCGGGCCGACCAGCGGCGGAACGCT
>LNAP01001471.1_pt1 | contig 24830 bp, 29 predicted proteins | sample 602601 | NCBI WGS metagenome assembly LNAP01 (sample SAMN02440304, study PRJNA202911) | soil metagenome | biome: Subtropical and temperate rainforests or woodlands; isolation source: soil samples (1 kg each in a 20% v/v slurry with milli Q water) were... ...
GGCCTCATGTCCCGAAAGTTCGACCTGATCGTCGCCAGCATGGCGATCACCGAACAGCGCCGCCAGCGCGTGGCCTTCTCCACCAAATACAAGGAAACCGTCTCACGGTTCGTCGCCCGCAAGGATGCCCCTGCGGAAGTCAGCCCCGAGGCGCTCAAGGGCAAGTCGATCGGCGTGCAACGCGGCTCGATCCAGGCCGGCTACCTGAGCCACGACTACAAGAACTCGGACCTGCGCTTCTACGACACCCCGCAGGCCGCCGAACTCGACCTGGTAGCCGGACGCGTCGAATACATCTTCGGCAACATGGTGACGTACTTCGTGGGCTTCATGAAGACCCCCGAAGCGCGGAACTTCGCCTTCGTCGGCCCGGAGTTCAAGGGCGGGCTCCTCGGCGAAGGCAATGGCATCGCCGTGCGAAAGGATGATCCGCAGACGCTCACGAAGGTCAACGCGGCCTTCGAAGCCATCCGCGCCGACGGGACCTACGACCGCATCACGGCGAAGTACTTCCCCTTCAAGCTGATGTAGCTCGACGGCAAGAAATATGGAGATTTTTCACGGCTACGAAGGTCAGTTGCTGCTGGGCGCCCTGACCACATTGAAGCTTGCGGCGGCCGCGCTTTTGCTTGGCACGCTCCTGGGCATTGGCGGCTGCTGGCTGCAGCTCTCGGGATATCGACCCTTACAGGCGCTGGGCTATGCCTACGCCGCGGTCGCCCGAGGCGTACCGGATCTGCTGATCGTCTTCGCGGTGTTCTTCGGCGGGTCGCTGACGCTGGCCGCCCTGACTGGCCGGCACGTCGAGATCGACACGTTCGTGGCAGGTGTCGTCGCGTTGGCCCTGTCCTTCGGCGCCTACGTTGCCGAGATCGCCCGCGGCGCCCTGCTGTCGGTACCCACCGGGCAACGAGAGGCCGCGCGAACGCTCGGCCTGTCCCGATTCCAGACGCTTTGGACGGTCGTGTTGCCGCAGGCCGCCCGTGCGGCGCTGGCTCCCTTCGGCAACCAATCTATCGTGCTGCTCAAACAGACGTCCATCGTGTCCATCGTGGGATGCGACGAACTCATGAGAAAGGCGGCCGAAGCTTCTGGCGCCACGCGCCAGCCGTTCACGATGTACCTGGCGACGGCTTGCATCTACCTGGCACTGACCGCCTTGGTGACGCTCGTCCTCGAATGGGCCGAGCGCAGGACGTTGCCCCTGGCGGCGAGGTGATTCGACATGTTCGACCTCGCCCTCCTCTGGTCCATCTTTCCTGCGCTGTTGACCGGCGCCAGGCTCACGCTGGTGCTCACCGCGTTGGTCATCCTCGTAGGCATCGCACTGGCGTTGCCGGTCGCCCTATGCAAGAACTCGGGGTTCCGGGGACTGCGCGCTGCGGCCAATGCCTACGTGCTGTTCTTTCGGGGTACCCCGGCGCTAGTGCAGCTGTTCCTTCTTTACTACGGCGCAGGTCAGTTCGAGTTCGTGCGCGATTCGCATCTGTGGCCGGTCCTGCGGGATCCGTTCTGGTGCGTCGTGATCGCTCTCGGCCTCAACTCGGCGTCCTACGCCGGCAAGACCCTGGCCGCCGCGCTCGACGCCATTCCAAGGGGGATTCGTGAAGCCGCCTTCGTGCTCGGGCTCAGCCGGGCGCACGCGTTCTGGCGGATCGATCTGCCCCTGGCCATGCGGACAGCACTACCGGCCCTAGGCAACGACGTCATCCTGACTTGCAAGGCGACCTCGCTGGCCAGCACCGTGACGCTGCTCGAGCTGACTGGCACCGCTCGCCTTCTCACGTCCGAGACCTATGCGCCGTACGAGGTCTTCTTCGGTGCCGGCCTCGTCTACCTCGCGATCAACTATCTCCTGATGTCCAGCCTGCGCAGGCTGGAACGCAATCTCAACCTCCAGGCATCCCCACAGCCATCATGAAGTTCATCACCCTTGGACCCGCCGGCAGCAACCACGAGTTCGTGACGCTGCGCTATCTCGACTTCCATGGGCTGCGCGACCATGCCACGGTGACGCTGGCTGCCGACTTCGCGCAGTGCGCCGACGCGGTGTTGAATGGCAACGCCGATTTTCTGATCCAGTGCGCCGTGCACCCGGCCTGCACGGCGACGATGGGAAAATTCTTCGAAGGACTGTTCGCGATCGACACGTTCATCTCGCCCAGCCAGGATCTGGCGATCCTCCAGCGCAACGACGCCGTTCAGCCTCGCTCGCTGGCGGTCATGCGTCCGACCCTCGACTACATCGATGCTCGCCAGTGGGAGCGCATCAAACTGGTGGGGACCGTTGCCGAAGTGACCAGCGGCTTGCTGGCCGGCAAATATGCCGCTGGCCTGGGCTATGCAGCGGCGGCTCAATCGCATCCGGATATCCTGCACGTGACGCAGTTCATCGGAACCGTGGACGATGCGTGGATCGTCTACGGCCGGGCCCGTGTGAGCGGAGGAAAACTTCTGGCATGGCGCGACAGCCCCGCCAGCCAGCTCTATGGGCAGGCGGCATGATGATGATGGCTGAACCCATCCGGCCGCTGGTGGTCAGCGTCGCAAAGGTCTCGAAGCACTTTGGGACCCATCAGGTGCTCCGCGAGGTCGACATGACCGTGAAGGCCGGCGAGCGAGTTGTCGTGTGCGGGCCTTCCGGATCGGGCAAGTCGACCCTCGCGCGCTGCATCAGCGGCTTGGAAGGCTATGGCAGCGGCACCGTGAGCGTCAACGGCACGAGGATTTCGCCGCAGATGCGCCACAAGGATCTGGTCGCGGCCAGCATCGGCATGGTTTTCCAGCAGTTCAACCTGTTTCCGCATCTGACGGTGCTGGAGAACTGCACCCTGGCGCAGACATGGGTGCTGCGTCGAGCCAAGAGCGAAGCGCGTGAGACCGCGCTGGCGCATCTTGCAAAGGTGCGGCTGGCCGACAAAGCCTCGGCCTATCCGGCCCAGCTCTCAGGTGGCCAGCAGCAGCGCGTCGCTATCGCCCGCGCGCTGTGCCTGAACCCGTCGGTCATGCTCTTCGACGAGGCCACCTCCGCGCTGGACCCCGAGATGGTCAAGGAGGTGCTGGAGACCATGATCCTCCTGGCACGCGATGGCATGACGATGATCTGCATCACGCACGAGATGGGCTTCGCACGTGCGGTCTCGGACAAGGTGGTGTTCATGGACGCCGGACGCATCGTGCAGGAGGCCTCGCCAGACACCTTCTTCACTGCAAACACGGACCCGAGGATCCACAGGTTCCTGAGCCAGGTCTTCTGAAATCATGCGGAAGATCGCGTTGACTCATGAACTGAGACTACCGCTTCGGCTGCGGCGGATCGGCGTGATCGCGCGAATCGTTGGGATCTCTCGCGCTGCTCGCTCGCCATCCGCGCCCCCTGAATGCGTCCGCATTGAGCCCGTAAGAGCATCTACGCCCCAGGCACATCCTCTGACGTTCATACCCTGGCCTGATCCGGCAGGTCAGCGAGCCTACGTTTCCCCCGAATCACTCAAGGAGTTCTATGTCGAAGTTCGATTTCTCTGATCTAGCCCGCCGTGCGGGCATGACCGCCGCCTGCATGTTCCTGGCGTCCTGTGCCGCCGCGCAGCCCGCACCACCCAGCGACTTCTCGCGTATCGTCGACTTAAGTGCCGCTCGCCTCGAGATCTCACGCCAAGTCGCGCTCACCAAATGGGATAGCGGCTTCCCGGTCGCCGATCCACCCGGTGACCCACGCGAGCAGCAGGTCATCGCCGCCGCAGCCGCTGAAGCGGCGAAGCGTGGTGTCTCGCCGGAACTCGCCAGCGCGTTCTTCGCGGACCAGATCGAGGCGAGCAAGCTGATCCAGATCGCACTCATGACCAGTTGGCGGCGCGCCGGTGAGGCGCCGACGGAGCCGCGCGCCGACCTGAGCGGGCAGCTGCGCCCGGCCCTTGACCGGCTACGGCCGATGTTCATCGAAGAGCTGAAGACGACGCAGCGCCTTCGCGAGTCGCCCGAATGCAAAAGCCGATTGGCGAACGCCACCGCCGACCTCGCCAGGGCCCGCCACATGACGCCTCTTTTTGTCGTGGCACTGGACCGGGGACTGGCCCGCGTATGCGGTGATTGAGCCTGCGCAGCGTCGCTACCGTTCAGAGCCCGTTCTCGACCTTGCCCCAGAACGAATCGGCGCATTGCGCAGCCACGTACCGAGTTCGCGCGCCGCGGCGCCCCTACCTGATCGAGCAGTTGTGCATCAGTGCCGAACGGCAAACGATGGAAGTGCCCCAACTTTCAAGAGAGACGGCCATGCGCACCCTCCTCATCGACAACCACGATTCGTTCACCTACAACCTCTACCAGTACCTTGCTGCGGCCAACGACGAGGAGCCCCTCGTCGTCCGGAACGATGAGATGCCCTGGGAAGCCGTCGAGAAGTTCGGGTTCGACAACATCGTGATCTCCCCCGGTCCCGGCAGACCGCAGCGCGCAACCGACCTCGGCATCTCTGCTGACGCGCTGCGATACGCAGACGTGCCCGTGCTGGGTGTGTGCCTGGGACACCAGGCGATGGCGCATGCCTGCGGCGGCACGGTGGACCTGGCGGTGCGGCCGATGCATGGCCGCCTCGACCGGATCTCCCATGACCAGAAGGATCTGTTCCGGGGCATTCCGGACCGCTTCGAAGCCGTGCGCTATCACTCACTGGCCGTCACCGAGCTACCGAGTTCGCTGGAGCCGCTGGCGTGGACCTCGGATGGCACCTTGATGGCGCTGCGGCATGTGGCTCGCCCTTGGTGGGGCGTCCAGTTTCACCCCGAATCGATCTGCACCGAATTCGGCGCCCGGTTGCTGCGCAACTTCCGTGACTTGACACAGGAATGGCGCAACGCGTCTCATCGCCCCTCCGCATCGGCCGGTCCCGCGTACGCCATGCCCTTCGGTGAAGGCCGCCTGCATTTGCACGTCGAGTGGCTCGACACGGTTGTCACGGCCGAGGACATGTACGTTGCTGCGTTCAGCGCATCACCGACGTCGTTCTGGCTCGACAGCAGCTTGACAGACAGTGGACGGGCGCGCTTCTCCTTCATAGGCGACGCTTCCGGACCGCGCGCCGAAATAGTCGCCTACGACGCACAGCACCGCTGTGTCGAAATTCGCCGCGGCACTGCATCCGAGGTGCGGGCAGAAAGCGTGTTCGACTATCTGCAGACGCAGTTGGCGTTGCCACGTCCCGTCGCCCCTCTCCTCCCCTTCGATTTCCATGGCGGCTTCGTTGGGTATTTCGGGTATGAGTCCATGTCCGATCCGACCGAGCGGCCGCCTTGTTCGAACGCCATGCCGGACGCAGCCTGGATCAGGGTCGACCGATTCATTGCCTTCGATCATGCGGAGCAAGTCACGTGGGTCGTCTGCCTCGACACGCAGCATGTCTCCGAAGCGAACCGAGAATGGATGCGGCGAATGCGAGAGCAACTCGCCGCTCGGTCCAACATGCCACCGGATGCGCCCGAAGCGGCGCAGCCGCCGGCCGTAGGGCTTGGAGCGCTCGCATGGCGGACCTCGCTCACCGCCTACCGAGATCTGATCGTGGAGGCGCAGACTCAGATTCTGCAGGGCGAGACCTACGAGGTCTGCCTGACGAATCAGTTGCAAGGAATTGGGGTGATCGAGCCCCTCGGCGTCTACCGGCTGCTTCGTCGCCGGAATCCGGCGCCCTACGCCGCCTTCTTGAAGCTGGCCGATCAGGCAGTCCTGTGCGCCTCGCCCGAGCTGTTCCTGCGCATCGGGCAGGATCGCTCTGTCGAATCCAAACCGATCAAGGGCACGGCGGCGCGGGGCGCCACAGCGGAGGAGGACCAGGCGATCAAGGACGAACTGGCCCAAGACGAGAAGACCCGAGCCGAGAACCTGATGATCGTCGACCTCTTGCGCAACGACCTCAACCGCGTGTGCGATGTCGACAGCGTGCACGTTCCGAGCCTTTTCAGCGTGGAAACCTACGCGACGGTGCATCAATTGGTCAGCACGATCCGGGGACGCTTACGCAAAGACCGCACGGTCATCGATTGTGTGCGCGCTGCCTTTCCCGGCGGCTCGATGACCGGCGCGCCCAAGGAGCGCACGATGCGTATCCTCGAAACCCTGGAAGAGGGACGTCGCGGCGTCTATTCCGGCAGCCTGGGCTACCTGTCGTTCGGCGGCGCCGCACAACTCAACATCGTGATCCGGACGATCGTCAGCACACCCGCTGGGATATCAATCGGCACTGGCGGCGCCATCGTTTCGATGTCAGACCCGGACGCCGAAGTCATGGAGATCGTTCTCAAAACACATGCGTTAACCGATGCGCTGATAGCAGCTGGCGCAGCGGCCACCGAGCCCGTTCCACCGAGCGCCCCTGTTCCGCCCTCCACCACGAACACGCTCGACCACGGCGACCGCTAGTGACTGATCCCGCAGTGAACCGTCGAGGCATCATCCTGATGCTGATGGCAATGTTTGCCTATGCGCTCAACGACGCCTTCGTCAAGGCAACAGCGCATGCATTGCCCGCCGGTCAAGTGCTTGCCGTGCGCGGCGTGTTCGCGACGGTCTGCGTGCTTTTTGTAATGCAGGCCAGGCGACAACCGACATGGCAGGGGCTCCCATTTCACCCACTGCTGGCATTGCGTTGCGGTCTTGAGATCACGACGGCACTTTCGTCGGTCCTGGCGCTCACTCGTGCGCCGCTCGCCACGGTCACCGCGATCATGATGTCTGCACCGCTCATCGTCGGCATAGTGTCCAGTGCGCTCGGCTGGGAATCCTGGCAGCCCAGGCGCTTGGTGCTGACGCTCATTGGTCTTGCGGGCGTCCTTGCCATCGTGCAGCCCTGGAGCTGTTCCATTGCAACAGGCTCCGACACGGGTATCGGCTTTGCGGCGATCTGTGCACTTTCGCTCGCCGCCCGTGACCTGGTCACTCGACGCCTGCCGAGCGCGATCCCCTCGAGCAGTGTGACGATGCTCATCACGGCGGCTGTCTGTGCTGCAGGCTTTCTGGTGGGTCTGAGTGAGCAGTGGCCACCTCTGCGCGCATCGAGCGCAGGACTCCTTCTGCTGGCTGCCGTTGCCACGGCCGCCGGGAACCATGCGCTGCTCGCTGCGTGCCGCAACACTGACCTGTCCGTGGTCGCGCCCTTCCGCTACAGCATGGTGCTGTGGTCGATGCTGTTGGGTATGCTTTTCTGGAACGAATGGCCCACCGATTCAGCCGTTCTCGGCATCGCCCTCGCAGCCACTGCCGGCATCCTCGCGAGCCGCCGTATGGAAAACCGTTGATGCCTGGAATCCAAGACCGGCTTCAAACACCGGCCCATCAGGATCCGCCACAGTTCGGAGATCGATCCATCCCGAGCCAGTATTGGTGAGCCACAGGACTATCGCGCCAGACAACCGCGTCCCCTTTGTCGACCGCTTCTCGTCCATAGACAATCCACGCCTCACAAGTCGTTCCGATCGAAGCGAGCACCTGCCACTCGTCACAATTGGCGAGCGCGAACGACATGAACACGATCCCCGCTTCATACCGACGAGCCCGAAGACCGTTCTGCACAGCGGCGACGCTGGATTCAAAAATTACTTCGCTCCAGCAGGAAAGATCAGCATCGTTCTGGGAGGCGGGCTGCACAGCGACGCGCTCACGCCCATCTCCGGCCTTTCGGGCCCGAACCAGCGCCATGGGTCGGCTCGGAGAGATGAAAGCATCCACGACAACCAAGCGAGGGCGATAGGTGCTCGCGATCTCGGCTGCGGCAGGATGGACCGCACATTGCAGCAGGTAGTCCGCCCTTCCGTCGACCACGTCACGCGCACCACAGTGGAAGTCGTCAAAGACGATCAGGCGCGACGCCTCCGTGATGCCGTGCGATGCGAGGTACCGCTGCAACACGAAATGGTGATCGCTGCCCTCGGGACCGAGCGTTGCAAAAGTGAGCATGGTGGTCTTTGAGCGTAGATAGGTCAGATTCGCTGAGAGCACATCTCGATTGCCCCGCATCCGAGGGGCCGTCCTCAGGACGCTGTACCGCCACCGGGCCGTTTTGCCGACGCATGAAAGTACGCTGAAAGCGACCTCAAGGCAGGAGCGAGGTGGTCAGCCGGCCGCATCTTTGCCGCTAAAGCACTCGAGCGCAATGGATGTTTGCGATACGCAGTCTCGCCCTTCCCACCGATTCATCGCTGTGCATTGGCGCGTGCCGTGAGCGACCGGCGCACCGCAAGCAAAACACCGGAGCCTCGTTGCACGCTTTGCATCGCATAGATCGTGGAGTTCCTCGTCGTGAAATCCGCCACCAACCGAGCAACCCCTCCTACTTCAGGTAGTACCCAGTCAGCCGTCGGATGCTTCTAATGCCTCCAGGGAAAAGGAGCGCATCATGAGGATCATTGCCGGAACAGCGCACAGCATGCCAGCAGGACTGCTCTTCGACATCGCGAGGTATCGCCATCGCGTCTTCGTGGAACATTTGGGCTGGCAGTTGCACACCGCTGGTCGACTCGAACTCGACGAGTTCGACCATCGCGACACCTGCTACATCGCGGCCATCGATGCGGGTGGTGCAGTGATCGGAACCGCGCGCTTGTTACCGACCGACCGCCCGTACCTGCTTGCCGATGTCTTTCCCCAGTTGATGGGCGACGCGCCCTTGCCGCGCTCCGCCACTGTTTGGGAGATCTCTCGTTTCTCGGCCATCGACCCACGATCGCCCATGACATCGCCGGCGTCCACCTTTGCGTCACCGCTTGCGCTGGACATCCTGGCTGCCGCCATGCGGATGGCGTCGGACGCAGGCGCGCAGCGTCTGATCAGCGTGTCTCCGCTGGGCATCGAACGCATTCTCCGGCATGCGGGCGTGAAGGCAGAAAGAGCCAGCGCGCCAAGAGAGGTCGATGGGCATCTGCTTTTCGCGTGCTGGATCTCCGTGGACAGACAGTGGCGGTCGCTTCCAGACATAGGTCGTCCGATCCCGGGAAAAGACTGCGCGGAGACGTCGTCTCACCAACTCGAATCCAGTGCACCCGGCGCGCCCTGATCCTGCCTATAGATCACCCATCGAGCAATCCCAGACGCGTCGCACGTGCGGCAGCAGCCACCTTGTTGGCCGCGCCCAAACGCGCGATCGCGTTCTTGACGTGAAAGTGAACCGTGTGCTCGGAGACGCCAAGAATTCGCGCCACCTGCGCGGAGGTTTTTCCGTCGGCCGTCCACCGTAGGACTTCGATTTGTCTGGCCGTAAGCTGGATCTCGCCGTCGGCCTGAGAACCCAGCAGACGACTCGACAGTTCGAGATGCGCCACGTTGGCGAGCCAGCGCCAGAGGGGGTCGTTCGCTCGAATCTCTCGCTGGGAGATTTCCTGGTGGGATCGAGCGATCGACAGCATGCCGATGCGACCGCCACCATCGAAGCATGACTGCGCCCAGCCGACACGCAGCCCAAACGATTGCGCTTCGTCCCAGAGTTGTGGTGTCGTTCTGAACGTCTGGGCACTCCATACCTGTGGGACTGGCGTTCGACTCCCATGGGTCACGGTCGGATCGATTGAGATATAGCCTTGCTCCCGGTATCGCTCAACCCATCGATCCTGATAGTTGCTGAGCGTTATGAAACGCGGTCGGGTGAAAGGAAGGGGCAGCCGCAGCCCGTATGCCCAACGCTCGAAACCGAGTTCACGCGCTCCGTAGCCGATCAGATTTCCCACCTCCTCCACAGTGCGGGCTGCGGCCAGGCGGGCGGCCAGCATTTCAAAGAATGGCCTCACGACTACTCCTCAACAATGCGCGACGTTCTTTCGCAAGAGAAGGTGCTGCAACGAACTCGCGCGTCGACTCCGAGGACTGGACAGGAGTCGGCTTGCACGAGGGCCGGCGCTTGGCGCATACGCGACGGCCCCCTCCCCCAACTGCCCTGGCGCGCGGGTTCCAAAATTCTTCGGATGCGCTGGGCGCGGCGAGCGCTTGCAAGTACCGTGCCGCGGTGAAGAAGCGGGCATGACGCGCTTCAGACCGAAGGTCCATGTTGCTGCTTCGCGCCGATTGGCGATGGCCGCCGGCGCCCCAACCTTGATGCGCATCCGTGTCGAACGCCTGCACGAGCGGGCCCAGTGCATGAGTGCGTGCCTTTCGGACCTTGGACGCCCTTCGTTTTCCGGGAGAGATCTTCTGCGCCTGCGGCACCGACACGTTGAAGACATGGGCCAGGCTAAGGGGCTTAAGGCCGAGACGCTGCTGCATCCGCGTCAGTGGTTTCCCGAGCACTGCGAGTACCCGCCAAGTTCGAAGAGGTTATCGTCTCGACGCGTCGACATGAACCGATCAGCGGAAGAGCAAGCACGAACGGGACGCCCGCTTGCTACGCGTTGGCGAAGACGACAGGCCGATCAGCGCCGTACGCTGGCTTCTCGTTGCGCACCCCAGAATTGCCACCACGGTCGTGTCGCTCGGGGGATCTGTAGCAGCGCCAACTGGCTGGGCCGCTGCCTGCGCCTCAGTTCGACTTCCAGCGCATGAGCGATTCCGAACGCCTCGCGATCGCCATGGCTGGCGCGCGAGCGCCACAAGGTCGCGAGACGAACAAGCTCGTCATCGGATACATGGGCGAGATGAGCAGGAGGGCTTTCAGGACTCATGGTGCGTACGATACAGATCTCGCGACTTGGGTGCACTCGAGGTTCCCACAGGTTGCCGACAGCTTCAACTTCCTACTTTCGATAGTGTCACGGCGGAGTGTGTCGCACGCCCAGCTCGAGGCTGGCAGTAGCAATGGCTCTGACAACATTAGCGAGAAGGGTTGCGCTGCCTGCCAAGGTTCCACGTGACCGACGAACCGCGCGCCACGGCCGATACTTGCTGCCCCAGGCGCCGCTCGATCACCGGCCGCCACGGCACCAGGCTGAAGCCCATGCCGTCGTCGAGCACGGCAAAGCGTCCGCTGGCAAGCTGGATGGACTGGCGATAGATGCCGCTGACCTGCTGGTCGTCCCGCAGCGGCCTGTAGGTCTGGCCGGTCTGTTCCTGCAATGACTGCCCGGCGGCTGCCAGTTCGCGATCGCGCAGCGTTGCCAGCAGGTTGCGCGCGAGGACCACGCGCTGCCCGCGGCGTTCGGCCAGGCCGTGCTCGGAAAGGAAGTCCGCGCGGGATCGCATCGCATCACGCACCTCGGCGCCGAAGCCCCGATTCGCGACGTCGGCGTCGGTCACCAGGCTCCGGTCCAGCCAGGTCGCACCGATGGCTCGGACCTGTTGCTCGATGGACAGATGCGAGCGCAGCTCGATCACCCATCCATTCGTTTTCCGCGCGTCGTGCTGCTGGGCGCTCTGCATCAAGTTCGCCGGAATGTTCCAAATCCCATCGGCCGTGCGCTCGACGATACCCGCGCGGCGCAAGGCTTCGAGTCTGCGCACATGAACCGCGACAGCGGTCTGTGGATCGCCGTCACCGGCTCGTCGAAGTTGGCTCACATGGTCCGCTACCCGATAGGTGCCGTTCTCCGTCACGGCAACAATCGCCCGATCCACTTCCCTTCCCAGCCGCTGCTGCTTGGCCTCCACGATGGCGTACATCGGAAGCTTGGCGAGGTCGGCGCTGGGCGGCAGCTTCAGGTAGTGCGCGTGACCATCGATACCGTCGACCACCAGATAGCCGCGCTCGCTCAGTTCATCGGTCAATCCCTTGCCGACGATGCGACCGATCACAGGCACGGCGCTCGCCTCCTCTGTGCCATGCACCACGAGTTCACGCCGCTGGCCATCGAGCGCGCGCCGCATGGCGTCCAGAGCGTCCTCGCGCTCGCCCATCGCGCCGAGAGCGGCCGCCATGCCGGGTTGGAGCCTCCAACGATGGCCGCTCACCCGCTCGGCGAGTCTCATCCCCTCGAGCCGCTGCAGCCTGGCGCGCAACGCGTTATGGCGCTGCCGATCCGAAGAAGAGCCCGTGAGGTCGATGCTGCCTTCTCGGCCGGCTTGCCGCATCAGCGCCCGGTCCAGGCCAGTGAGGCGCTGCTGATCCACTTCGCGCATCAAGCTCTGCCGAATCTCGAGGTCGGTACGCGGGCCCAGCCATTCGGTGGCGATCTCGCTGGCGCGCATGCGCATTCCGTGCGCCATGTAGTCCGGGGAGATCACCAGATCCTCCCCGCTGGCGGTCCTGCCGCTCAGCGCGATGTGGGTGTGCGGGTTGTCCGTGTCCCAGTGATCGACGGCGACCCAGTCCAGCCGGGTCTCCAGATCGAGCTCCATCCGGCGCATGAGCTGACGGGTGAATCCCCGGAGGTCTTCCAGTTCCAATCCGTCCTCGGGCGCCACGATGAAGCGGAACTGGTGGCGGTCGCCCTGGCCACGTTCCTGGAATGCCTTCAGGTCGACCTGGTCAATGTCGGAGGCGTAGGCCTGACCCTTCTGGCCATCGCACGTGACACCATCGCGCTCGATGTAGCGCAGATGGACGGCGACGGAATTCACACCAGCGCGCTTGAGCACGACGAAGCGGCTCTTGATGACGACACGCCGGGCATTCGGCCCGAGGCGCTGTCCGGCCGTCGCAGCTGCGACCCTCCCCCGCCCAAAAGTGCTCTCCGGCCGCCCTTCCTGGGTGCGTGAACGCTTCGCTCCTGTCTTCGAGACTTCCTTGAGCACCTGCGCGATGAAGCGCTGCGAGCGTGGCCCGCCCCGCGACCTCGGTGCCGCCGGTTTGACGCGAAAGCGGTCGTCGTCACGGCTCGCCATGACGAAGCCCCCAGCGCACCTCGGCGTCGTCAGCCGCAAGCGGCACGCTACAAACGCCGCAGTCATGCTGGGTCCGGTGTCCGCAAGGCACGCGCGAGGCCCCTCGCGGTGCCGCGTCAAACCCACGTGCAGACTGGGTTTCGGGGGCACGACGTGCCGCCCCTTTTATCTGGCCCGCCGTCTCCGGACCTTGCATCCGCCCCCTGCTCCAACCCGCCACCAAGGTCGCACGAGATGCACAGCGCTGCTCGAGAGGCAGCACGAGTGCTGCGAGTGCTGCATGCCGTCCTCCGGCGCTTTGCACGACAGAGTACAGCCTACGTGCATGCGCGGGTGCAGTCCGGCGACACGAGCGGCGCACGGGTTCGCGCTGCGTCGGCACGTCACCAAAGGAGCTTCGGACCATGCTCGGCCGCGTTGTTGGCGACGAACAGAATACTGATTCGAAGACGCACCGCAGCTTGTCGATGTGCGCACCAGGGTCGGATCTCATGGCGCGCGCCATGTCCACATCGGTCGCGCAATGCCCACCACGGCAGACGTCGCGATAGGACCGAAATAGCGGCTATCGAACGACGCCGGATGGGTCACGCCGAGCAGGAACAGCTCATTGTCGGCAAGAGCACGACACTGCTGCCAGACGAGCAGCGGCCGCTGGTTGCCGTCAAGCGTCCGCACGGTGGCCACGGCGATACCGTCGATGCGCACAACGTGTTCTCGAACGCACACCGATTGCGGCGCCACGGCGCCGATGCGCTTGAGGATCGGCACACCAGCCGGCAGATAGCCGCGCTGCGCCGCGAGGGCCGACGCGTGGGCGGGAAGCCTCGCGAGCACGATGCTGCCCACCTGCAACACGTCGGCATGGTCGATGTGACCGACGCGATACCAACCACGCGGCACGCTGTCGGTCGGGTTGTAGACGATGCTCACCGGTAGCGTCATGAAGGCTGGCAGGCCGAGCGCTGCCAAGCCGAAGCCCATCCACGCGAAAAGCATGCGGCGCTTCATGGCAGCGCTGCGCGCGCAGGATGCGCCGGATGCCGCCCTGCCGTGCATTCGGGGCACGGCAAGCGTGCGGCCACCCTGTTGCCGATCATGTGCCAGAGAGCTGCCGCCACCGCGCGAGGATCGATGCCCAACGTCGCGACGGCGTCGAGCCCTTCGAGGGCCGCCTTGACCTGCGACTCGTCATCGACACGCAACAGCATGCGCGCCCCTGGCATCACGCCTGCAATGCGCGCGCTGTCGTACGTACCACCGATCGCCCTCGGCGTTCGGAGCGCCACGAGCGTCCAGAGACTCGTCCCGTCGTCGCTGCCGTTCCACTTCAATCGGCAGCAGACGGCCACCGGTGCAACCATTGCCATGCGTCGCCGGCGCCGAGGAATGGTTTCGCGCACCGTCATCTCTAAGTGCCGCTCAACCTTCACACGATGCTCGACAAATTGGCGTGGAGAGGTTGACCACGGTTTCGGGCGCGCTGCGCGAATGGAAGTGCTCAGCGCACCGAGTTCCGCTGCACGTAGCCGGGATCAGAGGTCATGCCGTAGGTGTGGTTGTCTGCCCAGGCACGCAGGTCGGCGGTCGCGTAGACCACGCGTGCGCCGAGCTTTCGAAAGCGCGGCCCACCGCCCAGCACGCGCTGCTTCTCCAGCGTGCGTGGCGACAGCCGCAGGAACGCGCCGGCCTCGTCGGTCGTCAGGAACTCGGGATTGCCGGGTGCAGCGGGAACCACGGCAGGCTGCGGCGCAGCCGCTGCGGCCGAGCGTGAAGGGAACGAACTGCCAGTTGCCATGAGGGCCTCCATCGCTGTGGGTGGGCCGCAAACCACTCGCAACCCGATGCAGGCAGTCTCGGGATCGCAGTCCGATTCGGGGAGGGAGATCTTCAGTGCAGCGTTTCGTCTCCGGACAGGTTCGCTCCCGTGCGTTGGATACCAGCGAGCGCCAGATAGCCTCCGTCCCGGTACGCCCGGGCGCGTCGCAGCAGGTGCCGAACCTGCGCGCGCAGCTCGCCGTCCGCATGCCATCGCAGCACGACGACGCTCAGACCGAAGAGGATCTGCGCAATCTCACGGTGCGACGCTCCGGCCTGCGCGGCATCGAGCGCCTGCAAGGCGCGCAGGTGCAGCAGCGCCGAACGGGTGACGGCGCGCGCGGATGGAGCGGGTGGGGCATGGCCCGCCAGGGCCCGTGCCTGCACATGGAAGTGGGCGATCTGGCCACGCAACTCGGGACCGAACGGGACGGTACATGCATACACAGCCCCATCGGCAAGGTCATCGGCCAGCGCCATCTGCAGGCGCCGCGTGGAAACATCGGCCGCCACCATCAGCCCAGTGGCGCGAAGCGCGAGGCGCTTGCGGCCCGGCATTCGCCAGAGATCGAAACCGTCCCGCACCGACCGACGCGCTGCTGCGCAGGACGCGTGCGCAGCGCGCACGTGCAGCAGTTCATCGGCTGGGATGTCCCATAGCGGCTGGACCTCTCGTGCATCGTGATGCGGGTCTTCGGCGCCATCGCAACCCCCAGCGCTCGAAACATGCCGTGCGTCGCCGTGCTACCCATGCAGCCCGGTACTGCGAATGGCGGCGCAGATACTCCCAGGCGAGTCCTGCCCCGTCGAGGTCCAGGATGTACAGGTATGCCGCAGAGACGCCCCAGGGCTCGCGTGGCGGATCATCGACATCGTATGCGGTCATGAGCGGCCTCCTGCTGATCGCAGGAAACTGTCACAACGCAAAGTCGATCGGGTCGCCTTTGCGGCGATGCGACGTCGCGCGAGCGACGGCACGGCGTGCTTGCCTCAGTCGTTGAGCGACCCGTCGCGCAGCGCATCGGCCGCGTGGGCTGACAGCGGCTGGCGCGCCTTGAACTGCGGATCGGCCGCGATGCGCCGGCCCTCCGGGGCCGCGCCGGTTCTCGGCCTGGACAGGCTTAAGGTCCTGTCTCAGAGAGCCCGTCCCCGCGTCGCTCAGCCCACAGGCTGTGTCGCATCGCGTCGCGTCACAAGCAACCAGACAGGTCCATCGAGCGTGTGGAGCCTGACGACGGACACGGTCGACGGTTCGCAGCGGCGCACGCACCTTGCCGTTGGCATGCAACTGGCACCCAACCAGGGCGCCCCCCGGCGGGATGCCCAATGGGGGCACTGAGTCAACCCACCGCAACAGCTCGTGCGCTATTCCGCAAAGCGAGGAATTTCGGGTCGCAAGACACCATTTTCGAGGCAGCGTTGTGAGCAAGGTCCTCGCTTAGAACGAGCGCAAGGTGCACCATGAAGAGCCAGGCCCCGCTTGGTTCTAAACGAAGCGAGCAAACTACATGGGAAGAATTCTCCGTACCTGGACTTTTTGGATTCACTCCCACCTGCGAGAGGAATGCCGTGAGCACCTCGAGGCAACCAAGCTACAGGAAATGAGAGCGGCCCAAGGAAACAGGCGGGCTGCGGCTCTTTTCCGTGATCGCAACGATGGCACCACTGTCGTCGTCGTCATGTCGATCTGGGACTCGATGGAAAGCATCCGTGCTTTCAGCGGCGGAGATCCCGAGCAGCCATCCATCGATCCTGCGGACCTTCCAAAAATCTTCGATAGAGATCACAAGGTAGGCCACTACTCGATGTCTGATGCCAACGTCCGCGCCTTGCTTCCTCCCGAGTGGCAACAAGACGTCGATCAGTGATCATCGGCTTTGTCCCTTCTCAGCGGTCCACCAGCGAACGGCGCATTCTCGAAGCAGCCATGCCGTGCTCGATCGACGAAGATGGCACCAAGCGCCATCGCACGTGGGCTGCGCATTCCGGTAGTCGGTCGCCCTTTCCAGCCACACGGTCTGGAGGAGACCTCCGCCTTGTCATCGGCTGGGCTGCTTCTGACCGTTCGCGCTCCGCGCAGCTGCCCCGAACGCCAGCCGCTCAGGCGGCGCGCAACCCGCCACGCCTGACTGCATCACCGGTTTGAGCCACTCTGCGGCAGCCCGGGTAGGTCGCATGGCCCGCAAGTGGCCGTCATGACTGAGTTCGGTCGCGACGGCCTCCAGCTCCGCTGGGTCAACGGTTCGCCAATGCCGCTGCAGCCCATGCGCACAAGCAGCGATCCATTCGGTTTCAGGCATGTCGTCCATGCCACAAGCCTAGCAAAAAGCTGTATATTCGTACAGTCATTTCGATATCCGGCGTTCCGTGGCGAGACGGCTTGCGTGTGCCCCACGAACAGTGAGGCCCCTTGCTGCTCGGCACGCCTCGGATCACCGGGCCGGCGTGTGGCAAGACCCGATGCCTGGCTTGGCTTCCGATCCCTTGCTGCTGCACGACACAGGCGACGGCATTTCGATCGTGGGGACCAAGCTGGAGTCCACCAAAGGCGGCCACAAGCGCTGGGAGCACCGGCTGCGCTCGGTAGCGAGGACACGGAGGCGGAATGAGAGCGCACGTGATGACGAGCGCCACTGAGTAATCACCGACAAGGAGCAGTGATGGAAGATGCCGTGCAAGTAGACCCTGAGCGTGCTGCCGCCCTGCGATGGGTCAAGTCTTTCATGAAGGCATGGGGCCAGATCGACCCCGCGCCTGAAGACATCGACACACACGCCGTGGCTGCGCTGGCCTGCCGCCTGTACTCCCGCAACATGGACTTTGACGCACGAGTCGTCGCGCAGCGCGAGTGGGAAAAGGACGGCGGCGTGTCCTGCTACGGCGCTCTGTCATGACGCATCCGACCCTTCTGCGCATACCCGCCTGGTACAGCAAGACGACGTTCGAAGAGATGCCGTTGAGCCTGCCGCAGGACGCCTATGCGATCACCACCATCGGCGACCGCGTGCGCGTCACCGAGGCAGCCACCGGCGAGCTCGTCTATGCGGGTATCGGACCGGTCGAGATCGTCAAGTCACCCACGCCTTTGTGAAAAGGATCCTCATGACGTTCACCGCCAAGCTCCGAGAGTTTCCAGGCCTGCCGCCTGACTACATCGCGACAGCCGAGAAGCGTTTCCGCGCCACCCTTGAAAAGGAACTGGGCGACAACGTCGGGCGCGTTCTGAAGGCGTACTCGAGCGCGGCCGAGTCCGGCATCGAAGAAATGAACGAGGACGAACGCGCGCTGGCGAGCGCCTGGCCCAAGGCCTACGAGAAGGCCAAGAGCGCCGGCTTCCGCGATCTGGGGGCGGCTGACGAAGCCTACTTCGAAGTGCGCCTCGGCTAAGGTGGCGCCGTGTTTATTGCACACCTCGAAACCACCACCGGAAAGACGACCATCGGTCTGGTCGACCTGGACCCCGACGACATGGACAGCGCGTTTCATGCGCTTGTCGGCATGTTGAGTCAGGTCAGCGATCCGATCGTCATGACCAACGACCATGTCGAGATCTTCGAAGCGCCGCCCGGCACGGCGGCGAACCTGACCTTCAAATATCTGGGTCCTCGGTCTGCCGAGTTCGCAGATCAGGAGGCTTTCGCCACCTCGATGAACGAGAACCTTCTCCTGAAAGTCTTCCAGTGCCCGACGGCTTTCGACGCCGCCGAACCGGGCCGGATCAAGGCAGAGTTCGAGTGCTTCCTGCAGGTCGAAGAAGGCTCTGTCGACACCACCGCATAGCAAAGCGATTCACCGTTGGTGGTGCGTCGCAGGACGCTGTCGTCTAGCCGACGAACTGATCCAGGCTTGCGCCGGCAGCCAGTGCATCCTTGAGCCAACGCGGCTTGGGGCCCATGCCACTCCAGGTGTTGCCGTTCTCGTCCTTGTAGGAAGCCTTGGCTTTCCGTTTCGCCGCGGGCTTTGCTGAGTCTGCGGAAGGCTTGGATGCCGTGACGTCGGTGGCAAATTCCTCGAGCGTCTTGCCTGCGGCCAGTGCATCGCGAAGCCAGTGGGGCCGAGGACCGCGACCGAGCCACTCGTTGCCTTGACCGTCGGCGTACTTTGCTGACGTTGGCGACTTCTTAGTCTTCGACGCAACACGCGTGCGGGACACCAGCAACTTTCCCTTGACCGAGCCGGTATCGAACCCGAGTTGCTCAGCCGTCAGGCCATAGTGTGTGATCGCCACCTTGATACGCCCGACCACACCTTCGACCTCTTGATTGCGAAGCTTCTCGGCCTGGCGCTGCAGCGTTTCGATCTGCTTTTGGATTTGCTTGTAGGTTTGGGGCATTCGTACCATTCTGAAGAATCGGAGGCGCTACTTTAATGCGCGTGCAAATGCGGGGGCTTTCAACACGCTCAACTGCGCAGGTGACTACTGTCTTTGGGAGGCAGACGCAGCTGTCGGGATTGAGGACGACCGCGGGACGTGGGCCTGCACCATTCGCAGGCCTTGATCTCGAGAACGTCGTGCCACGACGAGGGAACAGCAACCTGCCCTCCCCTTCGGAGACGCCCCACGCAAACGCAGTGCGCAGCGGCGAAGGCGCGCAAGCGTCAGCGATCTGCGCCCGCCGGGGTCGAGACGCCGCGAGCGGCTCGATGCGCAGCACGAGCGCGCGGTCTGGCATTCCCGGAGATGCACAAAACCGGGAATCGGGGAAGTGCGTCCACGCAGAACCGCACTGCCACAGATCCGATTCATGTATTGCCGTACAGCCGAAAACAGGACATCGTCGAAGTTAGCTATGCAACGAAGCACACAAGCGGAATGCCCCCGCGCGTGCATCCGCCATAACGTGCGCCCGAAAGAAGAAGTCAGGCACCCGCCGAGACTCGCAACGTCCGGCCCGTCGGCACGAAGAGCACAAGAAGGCACCCCGCCCGCGGGGGGTGCCGAGCGACCTCAGTCGCCCTTGCTGCGCGACCAGATCAGGCTGTATTCGCCAGGCTCGCCCTCGACCAGGCGAGCATAGAGGGTCGCCGGAAACGACGGGTCATCGAGCGTCACCGACAGGTAGGGCCGGTCGGCCTTGCTGATCTTCTTCCACGCCGCGCCGATCTCGAGGCCGTTACCCGCGACGATGCGGAAGTCCGGCGCGCTCTCGCTCGTCTTGTCGCTGGTGGCGATCCTGACCTTGACGTTCAAGGTCAGGGTGCGAACCGTGCCGATGTAGCCGTTGCCCGAAGCGGTGAAGTTGCCAATGGTGCTCATGATGAAGTCCTTTCGAGGTTGACCAGGTCCGCGCCCATCGCGGCCTTGGCGTGAACCGGACGGCGCGGTGCCGGGCGCGGCGCACCCGCCATGCAATGAAGGGCCGCAACGCAGTGGAGGACCGGCAGGACCGAGAAATTTGGCTCGCGAGGAAGACCGCAGGTCGGGGAAATTTGTCGGGCAGGCCGGTTGCGGCGAAGAAGCCCGAGGCGCACCGAGCGCAGAGAGCGTGTGCCGTGCCCGTGCCAGGATTCACGGCAAATACAAGGCCACGGGGCCTGGCCCTGTCCTCGCCAGGACGCATGAGCCAGGCCTCCTCCCGCAGCAGGAGCCCTCCTGCACGGATTCGGCCGCGGCCCAAGGCCAAGCTGCCGAACAACGGGGAGACGAGAACGCCCTGCCACAGAAGCGGCGCACAGGATCGACATCGGCTGCGCAAGCTCGAATCGCATGGTCAGAGGTCCTATCGGCGAACATCCCCGTTGTTCAAGTGGCATGACTGCCAGCATGGGGGTCGGCGCCGATTCCCTCCACCCAGCGCAGCATGGTCCAGCGTAGACGCGGACGCCTACAGCCGGCGGTGACCCCAGCGAAGGGAACCTGAGATCGATCACGCGTCCCGCCAGAAGATCAGGTCGGACAGAACGCGCTCACGCGTCCGCCGAGGGCCCGCGCCATTGGTGCAGGTACGGTCCTTGCTGGGACAGCGCATGCTCAGTCTCGACCACAAGGCCGCTCTGCTGCGCCGGGCGGGCTTCCCCGTGCCTGCCGCACCGGTGAACTGCACGGCGTGGTCCTCCGCGGCGTGCAACGACACGGGCTCAGCACGCCCGGCGGCAGGCGGTGACGCCTGCGACCGGTGGCGCCAATCGATCGATGCCCTCTTCGTGGCGCATTCGATCGCGCGCGCCATGCGCAGCCTGCAGCAGGAGGAACTGCGCTTGCGCGACGCGATGGCGCACTATCTGCCGCAGCAGAGCCGGCCCACTGCGCACGAGGACCTTTGAGCCTGCGGCGAGGAGGGCCGACTCGCGCGGCCCTCGCAAGGGCTCGCGCCCCTCACTGCTTCAGAGCAGCCCGCGCTGAGCGAAGGACAGCGACGCGTTGCCCGCGATGATCAGGTGATCCAGCACCCGCACGTCGATGAGCGACAGCGTGCTGCGCAGGGTCTCGGTCAGCATCTCATCGGCACGCGACGGATCGGTGCTGCCCGATGGATGGTTGTGCGCGAGGATCACCGCCGCCGCGTTGTGGTGCAGCGCCCGCTTGAGGATCTCCCGCGGGTAGACGCTGGTCTGCGTCAACGTGCCCCGGAACACGTCCTCCACCACGATGAGCTGGTGCCGCGCATCGAGGAAGACCACCACGAAGCTCTCGTACGCCTGCCCCGCGAAATGCAGCTTGAGAAAGTCGGTCACCGCCGCTGGCGAGTCGAACACCGGAGCGCTGGACATTGCCTCGGCCAGCAGCGCCTGCGCCAGGGCCAGCCCCGTCGAGAGCTCCTGGCAGCCCGGCAGTCCGGAATCCCTGGCGAAGGCGGCCAGCCGCTGCAGCGAACGCCCGTGCGCGTCGTAGAGCGGTGCGGCCTGCTCGCCGAGGAAGACCCGCAGACAGCCGAGGATGCGCTGCTGGATCGGCGTGCAGGAAGGCAAGGTGGAAGCAACTGCGGCAATGGGAGCGGCAGTACCTGCGGGAGCGGTGTTGGACGACATGGCGACCTCCGGATGAAGACGCAGGGCGGATTGCCTGCGCCACCGAAGGACCTCGCCGCAGCGCAGCGCTCAAGGTCGCCGCAGGCGCGCGGAGACCGCGCCGAGCACGCATAGCGCGCGCAGGGCCTTGAACGCGAGAACGGTGAGGTAGCGTGAGCGCACACAGGCAAGCCCACCCCACCCTCTCCTCCCCGGACCCGTGCCCGCTCCTCCTTCGCCGAGTTGCCTGGAAGGCTGCGCAGCAGTCCCCGAAGGGGATGAGCGGCCAGCGACACCTGCAAGGGAACGACCGCCGCAGGCGGGCGGCGCCAAACCACTGCGCCTGCCACATCCACGTGCCAGCAAACACCGGCGCGGGACGGGCCCATTCCGAGCAACACGAAGTTGCCCGGACTGCAAGCCTGAATGGCTAAAATGGTCATTCCGCACCCACCCGAGTCCGATCATGCAAGTCAGCGCCACGGATGCCAAGAACCGTTTCGGCTACTACCTGGGCCAAGCCGAACGCGAGCCTGTGCAGGTCATGAAGAACGACCGTGTCGCGGTCGTGATGATCTCGGCTGCCCGTTACGCCGAACTCGAAGCACTGGAACAGAAGAAGACGCTTGGCCAACGCAAGCGCGAATTCAACGAAACCTACGCGGAATGGATTGCTGCCCAGAACGGGCTCGTCGAGCGCGTCGGCGTTTTCGGCGAAGACTACCGTCCCTGGTGATCGTGCAATGGCCCAGTTCGATGTCTATGCCAACCCGTCCAAGACCCAGCGCGGCGAGATCCCCTGGATGGTGGACATCCAGAGCGACATCCTCGACAAGCTCCCGACCCGCCTCGTGATACCGCTGGCACTGCGTGCCCACATGCCGGCGGCGATGCCGCGGTCCCTTTGCCCCAGCATCGGCTGGAACGGAACGACGCTGGTGGCATTGCCGCATCTGGCGGCCCCCTTCCGGGTCAAGGATCTGGGCCCCGTACACGGCAGCCTGCGACCTCAGGCCAGTGAATTCGTGGCTGCGCTCGACGCAGTGATCAGCGGAATTTAGGCGCTCCCTGCGCGCTGGCTCGCCAGAGCAGCGCTTGGGTATGCGACAGAAATCCAATTGGCGGCATTGACCGCCGATGCTCCGATCAGACCAAGCCGGTGACCGGAAGTGCCACGCCGTGAATGGCGCGAGCGCCTTCCCATGCCAGGAACATCACCGCATTGGCAAGTTCACTCGGCGCGACCCACCGCGTCGGATCCGCCTGCGGCATGTCGGCACGATTCTGTGGTGTGTCCAGAATGGTGGGAAGCACGCAGTTGACATTGATCCGGTGCTCGCGCAGTTCCGCGGACATCGATTCGGTCAGTCGGATGATGGACGCCTTGGAGGCGGCATAGGCCCCCATGCCCGCCCCTCCGCGTAGCGCCGCGTAGGCGCCGACATTGACGATGCGACCACCCCCGCCATCGAGCATGGCGGGCACCACCGCGGCCGACATGTGCAGGACGGACCGGACATTGACGTCGAAGAGAAAATCCCAGGTCTCGGGTGTCGTCTCGTGCACAGGGGCGCCCATGCGAAAGCCGCCGGCGAGATTGCACAGGACGTCGATCCGGCCGAAGCGTGCAAGCGCGGCGGCCACCGCATCGGACGCATCGCCAGGGCGTGTGAGATCCGCCTGAATCACGAGCGGCTGACGCTTCCCGGCGGTCAGGGCGGCGTCGAGGCTATTCTCATGACGATCGAGGAGGACCAGTTGAGCGCCCCGATCGGAGAACGAGCGAGCGACAGCGCGCCCGAGGTTGCCGGATGCACCTGTGAGCATCACGATCTGGTTGTCGAAATTCATCAGCTCTTGCTTTCGGATGGGTGCGGCGGGACATCAGGCGGATTCGCGCTGGGCAACAAGGCCGCGTAAACGCGGTCGATGAGGGAAGACAGCGTGGCATCGTGCGTCGACAAGCCGTGCACATCATGCGTGGTCAAGACGATCCTCACCCGGTTGTAGACGTTGGACCATTCAGGATGATGGTCCAGCCGTTCGGCCGCCAGAGCGATCTGGGTCATGAAGGCGAAGGCCTCTGCAAAGCCTCCGAACACGAACTCCCGGGTCATCAGCCCTCCTCGATCCGAACTGAATTCCCAACTGGGCGATTGCCCGCGCAAGCGGGCGACTGCTTCGGCATCTAGGCGTCTCATGGCGGTGGATGTTAGAGACGCGCTGCCGCCGCATTCATGCAAAGTAGCGCCGCTAAAGCCGCTCGAACGCAGGATTCCTGCGTCCGATAGATACCAGGCTCGTACGCTGCAGCCATCTGGCTGAAACCAGCCGCGGACGATAAGCGTCTGGCTGCGTCTCAATGGAGCAACTGATGACCAGACCGTCGACGCAGTCGACAATGGGCCAAAGGTCATCTTGGTGACGGGGATCTGGAACTCCGTGGTGTGGGCGAGCCCCCTTCTCATCGGGGTCGCTACCCGAAAGTCGCGATGGATGAGGTTCCAGGGAGCGGGACTGATCCCCAGGATAGGAGCCGTGCCGACCCCGCTTCGATTGGGCCACTACAGGCGCTCCTGCCTCATCGACCGCTGCACAACCTTCTGCGAAAAGGAGACGCGCTGCCTGGCCAGCGATGCCTGCAACCTGCGGTCGCCGTCGCTCTGACGTGACAGGCGCGTGTTGAGCCGCGCAACCAGATCGCGCTGAATATGAGCGGATTCGTCCGTCCGCGGATCACCCAACAAAGTCGCAGATGAACACGAGCCGACGCTCCTGCAGCGCTGCTGCTAGAAGATGCGCAATGCCGACACCACGCGGCGGCGTTCTCGACCGTTGATCAGGTGAATGCGCATTGCAGCACGCGCGGCGTCCACGTCCTGAGTCCGGATGGCTTCGACGATCCGGGCATGTTCTCGCAGCACTTCGCTCCCCCAACGGCGAGGTTCAGGCCCGGCACTCCCCGCCTCGATCAGCGACGACGATACGCAGTGCGGCCCAAAGGCTTCGAGCACAGCCGCGAAATGCGGGCTGTGGGCCGCCCACGCAATGCCAAGGTGGAACTGGAAGTCGGCCGGCGCCGTGTCGACACCTATTCCAATGCCTCCCGGAAAAGCCGAAGCGATGTGTCGGGAGCGTCCAGGTTGTCAGACGAACGCCGCTGAGCAGCCAGCGCCGCCGCTTCAGACTCGAGGCCGGCGCGCAGTTCCAGCATGGTCAGCGCCTCCGCCAAGCTGTCGTCCGGCCCCGTGTCGGGTGCGAAGGGCTTGGCACGGGTGGCACCGACCACGAAGGCGCCGACGCCTTGCCGCGTCTTTACCATGCCTGCCGCCTGC
>LNAP01001562.1_pt1 | contig 24824 bp, 22 predicted proteins | sample 602601 | NCBI WGS metagenome assembly LNAP01 (sample SAMN02440304, study PRJNA202911) | soil metagenome | biome: Subtropical and temperate rainforests or woodlands; isolation source: soil samples (1 kg each in a 20% v/v slurry with milli Q water) were... ...
GTAGGCCGCATCCACGCGCTGCGGCGGATCGCTTGGGACGCCGGCGCCAAGGCCGAACAGCCCCTCGCCGAGCGCCTCGCCGCCCAGGGCGGTCGCGACGTCGTATCTGTCCTGCAGGACTGGCCCCGTCCCTGCGACGGGCCGCCTAGCCCGCGACTCGTGCCCGTGGGCAGCGCTCAGGGGGCGCAGGCGATCTCAACGACCTTCCGCGTGCTTGCCGCGGCCCCGCCGGCGGATCCCCGCGAAGCTGCCGATTTCGTCGTCGTCTGGGAGTGCGACGCACCCAAGTGAAGCCGTGGCGCAGGGCTGCGAGCGAACCGTTCTGGTCCATCCACTTGCACAGGTCGCCGAGGACCTGCTCACCGGTCCCCTCGGCGTGCAGCGCCTCCCGCTTGGCCCACTCCTTGGGCCGTGCCTCGCGGATGAAGGCGAGCACCGCTCGGGAAAGATGGTGCGCTGGCGGACCATCAGATCATCCGGTTGTGCTGTGCATGGTCCCGCCAGCCGGCTTTGGCGGGCGCCTTGCGCAACCGCTTCTGGATCAGGATGTCGCGCCGGTCGATCTGGCGCTGCAGGGCCTGCAGGGCGGTGCGGACGGCTTCACTTCGCCGCCACCGGGGCGCTGGCGGCCGGCTTCACGAAATACAGCACCTTGCCCTGATGAAACACGACCGGGAAGGGTCCGTTCCTGCCGGCTGAGTCACGAACGGCTCAGGCAGCTCGCTCGTAGCGGCCGAAATGAACGCCTCGTTGACGAACCGCAGCGTCAGATCCTCGGCCTGCGCCTCGGTAGGGGCCAGCGACTTGTGGATCCAGGCACCCGAGACGATGATCGCCGCGCGCTACCTGGCCGAGGTCGATGCGGATGGCGTTGTCGATCTGACTCGTCGAGCAGCCGCCGGCCGTCTGTCTCCCTACTACGACAATAACCGGGCCTGTCCCTGGTTCGTAAATAGCCCCCAAGGGCGGTCATTCGCCGCCTGGCTTCCTCTTGGTCGTGGGCTTGACCTCGTCCGCCGGCGGCGCGATCCGGGCCAGCAGCGCGGCCGATTGCTCCTTGAGTGCGTCGAGCTGCCCGGCCATGTGGGCGGCTTCCTCGCGGGCCTGCGCGGCGGCGACTTGCGATGCCATCAAGCGTTCGGCCATATGCTGCGCCTCGGCCGCTGCAGCCTTCTGCTGCTCGGCCAGCGCCTGGCGTACCTGATCTGCCTCCTTATGCGCCCTGTCCAGCTCCGTGCGCAGCTCGCCGGCACGGCGCTCGATCTCTTGGGCGCGGGCCTCGGCCGTGTGCGCTTTTTCCTTGGTGGCGGCCAGTTGGCCGCGCAGCTCTTCGGCTTCCCTACGTGCGGCGGTCTCGGCGGCCTCGATGGACGCCACGCGGGATTGCAGTTCATCGATCTGTGTGGCCAGACGGTCGGCCAGGTCGGTTGCCTCGGCCCGGTCGGCCTCCAGATCGGCGCGGGCCTTGTCCAGCGCCTCACGCTCGGCCGCCAGGCGAGTGTTTGCCAGCTCCAGGGCGATGCTCCAGACCTCGGTTCCAACCTCGGCCAGTCGGTCGGCCACAGCCTGCGGCGGCGGCTCGCGTAACGGCGAGGCCTGCGCGTGTCGGGCCTTCCATTCGTTCAAGGCCGGGGAAATGGTGGTGTAGCTCCCACCGGTGATCTGGCGGATAGCCTCCAGCGTTGGTCGCTGGCCGGCGGCGACCAGCTCGTCGGCAGCGGTCCAAATCTGCTCTTTGGTGACGGCCATTCTGTATGCTCCTGTAAATTGTAATATTATTTATTATACTACTACATATTACAATTTACGATCCTTGCAGAAAAATACTAGGAACCGGGCCAGGCTCAGGCGGGCCGGGAGCGCGTTGGTGGGCGAAATTCGGTCCTGTGCGGGCCGTGGCGGCGTTTTCATGGGTTAGCAGCATAAAACCCCTTGCCTGTCCTATTGCGTGGATCCTGGGCGCTCCTGCGCGGCCTGGTGGCGGTTTTTGGTCGGTTCGGCCGTTGTGGTCATCGCCTTCCATTGGCGTTCAACCGTGTGGCCTTTGTCATTCGATGTGGGGGACGGCCTTCAATAACCCGCTTTTCCTTTCCTTGCGAAATTGCTTTTCAACGGTCTTTGAGTTGCTGCAATGCTGGATGTGGGCGTAGGCGGTGAAGCTGGCACCAGCGTGACGTGTTGCATCTTGCGATGGGGTGAAACTGCGGGGCGTAGCCCCTGAGGATGCTGGGTGGGAAGCGCTGGCGGCGCGTTCTACGGACTTTTGGAGTCACCCAGGTGCGCAGGTTATCCACAGGGTGAGGCGTTATGCTGACGTTAAAGAATTTATATTGTTAAGAAACGCGCGCGCGCGTTACGGGGCGGAAATAGGCTGTTTTTTTCTTATTAATCAATCTGTTCATGACTTGCTGCGTGGGTGAAAACACGTGTCAATCCACAGATAAGCGTGGGTGAAAACACGTGTCAATCCACAGATAAGCGTGGGTGAAAACACGTGTCAATCCACAGATAAGCGTGGTTAGGTGAGGGTCGGGCGTGTGTGAAAACACGATAGTGACGGCCGTGGGTGAAAACACGTGTTACTGGCCTCCATCGAGGCGCCTAGCGATGCTGCGCACCAGCTGCTGGGTGTCCCGGACGTAGAAGATCACCCTGTCATCGTGCCCAAGGACAAAGCGGTACTCGGGCAGGCTGTCGTCGTCCTGGATGGCGCGCAGCGCCCTGCGGAACTCCCTGATGGATGATTTGCTGCCCGCCTTTTCCTGGAGCAGCTCCAGGCTGATCGTCCACTGCGCCTGATGGCCGCAATGTTTGCGGGCGATCTCGTACAGCCGCCGTGCCAGTGGCTTGCGCAGCCGGAAATAGTCCGGGTGGATAGTCAGCACCTCGAAGGCCTGCACGGCGTTGTAGAGCCATTCCGATAGCGTGACCTCGACGGCGATCATGCGCTCATCGGTTGGGGACTTTTCGATGATCTTCCAGCGGTCGATGACGCCGAAGCCTTCCCGAACTCGTGTGCCGCCCGTCCGTATGTCGGTCGTGATGGTTGTGCCGCGCAGCCGCTCGAAGGCCTCGTGCAAACGCTGATAGCCAGTACCGCTCGTGTCACGGTTGGTCGTCACCAGGAAGTCGTACACCGTGAACCGAACAGTGCGGCAGTGCGCATCCGCCCTGCCGCGGTTCAAGCCCTCGACAAGCTGGCTCACGACGTAGATCAGCACGTCCTTATCGTGCTGCGTGGCGCGTCCAAGCACGGACGGAGCGACTTTGACGTACTTGTTGCCGTCCTTGCTGCGCCACTCCCATATGCTCAAGTCTGGCTTGGTCGAAAGCGTGAAGATCGGCGCCTCCATCGAAGCGCCGTCGTCCTTCATCGCGTAGTCGAACAGGTCGGCCAGGAAGAAATCCCGGTTCGGATGGCGCACCTTGACCAGCCCGCCCTTATCGCCACTGCGCGGTACATCGGCAAGGCGGCGCTCCAGGCTCTGGAGCGCCTTCAATTCGCCCTGCGACCTGGCCTCGATGGCTGCGCGCCGCTCCTGTAAGGCGCGCAGATGTGTCAGCAGGCCCCGGGCCTCGGGCGTCTCCATGCTCTGTGATTTGGCAGCGATACGCGCCAAATCGCGGTTCACACCCACGATGAGTTCGGACAGCGCGCGGTGATGCTCGCGCAGCCGCGCAATAGCCTGCAGATAGGCCTCTTCCGGCGATTCCGGAATACGCTCCGGCGTGTCCTGGCTGTCCAGCACGCCTTCGAAGCTCAAGGCGTCCTCCTTGAATGCGCCCATCCTTTCGGCTTCCTCTTGGGAGAACTCCACGGCCACGCCCGGGATGCCCGCGTGCCGGGGATCGTCGGACACGATGTAGTCGAACAGCGAAGGCTGTCCCTTCTCGGCAGGCTTGGGCGCAGCGGGCTTGGCTGGCTTGCGCGGCATGGTGGAAACCTTTAGCAGCAAAAACTCATTTACGTTTTTACGATTAACCGTATTTCTGCAAAAGAAGTTCGCGCACCTCATCGGCGATCTTGGTGCCGCGCATGGCGCATTGGGCCTTGATCGAGCGATGCAGGCTTTCCGGCACGTCGATGGTGAGGCGCTTCATCGGCTCCGGCTCGTCGCTATGAGCGCGGCTCTCCACCCAAGCATCGGCGGCCGCGGGCACTGGATTGGCCGTTGGCTTGGCTCCAATTGAAATTTTCTTAGTGCTCATCGTGCGAACTCCATCAGCTCGGTCACTACGGCCTCGATCTCGGCCGCTGCCGGGCCCTCCTGGTCAACCTCATGAACGGCCAGCCCCTGGGCTGCCGCCTCCGCGAACACCACGCGCTGCGTGACGCTGGCCGCCAGCACCGGCACCGGGTAGACCGCCAGCGCTTCGCCCACGTCGCGGCCGATTGCCGTATTTGCGATTTTGCGATTAATTACAAAGGCGGATTTCAGTGCGTCTTTATAGACGCGGGCCTCCTCGATCAGCTTCACCACTTCGTCAGCCGCCCAAATGTCGTAGGGCGATGGCTGCACCGGGATCAGCACCACGTCGGTGGCCATGATGGCCGAGCGAGCCAGATCGGTAACTCGCGGCGGGCCGTCGATGATGATGTGGTCGTAGCCGTGGCCGATCTGCCCGATTTCCTTGTGGACAGTTGGCCGGGACAACCCCACCACGGAAAACAGCGGCTCGCCCTGCCGGGCGGCGGCCCAGTCCAGGGCGCTGCCTTGAGGGTCGGCGTCGATCAGTAGCACCCGCGCCCCGGTGCGGGCCAGGCTGGCCGCCAGGTTCACGCTGAGGGTGGTTTTGCCGACGCCGCCCTTTTGGTTCAAAAGCGCAACGATCATGTTTTATTCCTTTCCGATTTTGCGTTATTGTTATTTTACTGAATATCGTAAATCATGCAGGCGGGGCTGGGTCTGGCCTTTTTCAGCCCTCGTCCTGTTCTGCTCTTCCCGTGCTTTCCTGACACCGGCCTCGGCCACGGTTTCACCGAATCGCAGGCCGTACAGCTCGCGGGCGGTCTTGGTAACGATCAGGGACGCCGACGGCGGCTCGCCCGGCCCGTCCTCCTGGCGTCCTTCGACCAGGTCGGCAGCCGCCAGGACGTCGGCCTCGCTCATAGCGTCCTCGATGAACGCACCGGCGGCCCGGGCCTCGGCATGACTGGTTTCCTGGCCGCCAAGCGCCCGGTAAAGGGTGGCCCGATGCACGCCCAGCAGCTCGGCCACATCCGCCACGGTACGGCCCTCGGCCAGCAGCTCGCGGGCGTGCTCGATCTGCGCAGCCGATAGGGCAGTAGGGCGGCCAAAGCGCACGCCACGCCGACGGGCAGCCTCACGGCCGCGCCGGGTGCGATCCACGATCAGGCTGCGCTCGAACTCTGCGATGCCCGCAAGCCCCGTCAGGACCATGTGGTCGGCCGGGCTGGTCGTGTCGGCCCACGGCTCGGACAGGCTGCGCAGGCCTGCGCCGGCGGCTTGCGGCCGCTCGGCTATGTCCAGCAGGTCCACGGGTGCTGCGGGCCAGGCGGTCCAGGCTCGTCACCGCGATGCGGCCTTATTATGTGGTCGCAATGTGACTACAATATAGGCGCCTGAATCGTTCTCGGAGAATTGCCATGAGCACCGCCGATACCTATGTCCGCGCCCGCATCGACACCAAGACCAAGGAGCGCGCTGCCGATGCGCTCGAAGCGATGGGCCTGTCTATCTCGGATGCCATCCGTCTGCTGATGCTGCGCATAGCCGATGAGCGCCGGCTGCCCTTCGACGTGAAGGCCCCCAACCCGACCACACGCAAGGCCATTGCCGAGCTTGAAGCCGGGAAAGGCAAGCGTTTCGCCAGCGTCGATGACTTGATGGCGGACTTGCATGCGGACGATTGATCGTTCCTCCGCGTTCAAGCGCGACTACAAGCGGGAAGCCAAAGGGCGGCATCGCGCCACGCTCGATGACCAGCTCAAGCCGGTTCTGATCGCCCTGGCGACGGATCAGCCTTTGGATGCCCGCTACCGCGATCACGATCTTTCTGGCGATTGGGCAGGCTACCGGGAATGTCACATCAAGCCCGACCTGCTGCTGATCTACCGCAAGTCCGACTCCGACACACTCCGATTGGCGCGGCTCGGCTCACACAACGAGCTTTTCGGCTGATGGGCCGTTGCCTCGTCTGTCCGTCAAACGATCATTAGTCGGCCAAAACGGACGCCTGTCCGATAACCACTTGTTTAATGGGTTGTCGGACATTAAGATAGGTGGACGGAATGACGGACAAAAGTGGTGGCAATGGCACTGATCGGCTACGCGCGGGTATCGACGGCGGAACAGGACACCGCCTTGCAGACGGACGCGCTGCGCAAGGCAGGTTGCGAACGGGTTTTCGAGGACACGGTTTCCGGGGCCAAGGCCGACCGGCCCGGCCTAGCTGCTGCGCTGGCGTATCTGCGCGACGGCGACGTGCTGGCCGTCTGGCGGCTGGATAGGCTCGGGCGCTCCCTACCGCATCTGATCGAAACGATCAGCGCATTGGAAGCCCGGGGCGTCGGGTTCCGTTCGCTGACCGAAAGCATTGATACCACCACGCCGGGTGGGCGGCTCATCTTCCACGTCTTCGGCGCGCTGGGCCAGTTCGAGCGGGACCTGATCCGCGAGCGCACCAAAGCCGGGTTGTCCGCTGCCGCTGCACGCGGAAGAAAGGGCGGGCGCAAGCCGGTCGTCACCGCCGACAAGTTGCAGCGGGCACGAGAACTCATCGCCAATGGGTTGAATGTCCGCGAGGCAGCCGCACGCCTCAAGGTCGGGAAAACCGCCCTCTATGCTGCTTTGCAGGCGTCCAGCTCCGACAGTGCGGCCGACTCCTGATAATTCGAGCTATCGCCTTCTGAAAATGACAGCCGGCCGGGTGTGTCGCGCAAGGCAGTACTTATGCGACACGGCAAGGCAATTCCAGCGTGCCTCGCATTGTGTTACGGTGTAGCTATCCTGTAACACACGAGGCGCCGTTATGAGCGAAGCAACTTTTACGTTCCGGGTCGATGAAGCCCTGAAATCCGAGTTCTCCACCGCAGCCAAAAACTGCGACCGGAGTGCCGCGCAGCTCCTGCGCGACTTCATGCGTGACTTTGTTCGGCAGCAGCAGGAAGCCGCAGAGCATGACGCCTGGTTTCGTCGCCAAGTGCAGATCGGCTTGGACTCCGCCAATGCCGGCAACCTGATTCCCGCGGCCGATGTCGAGGCAAAGTTCGCTGCCAAGCGGGCGGCCACGCGCCGCCGACTTGAAGCCTCGGCCGAATGATGGAGCTATTCTGGACGCCAGAGGCGACTCGAGACCGCGACGAAATCTATAACCACATCGAGGCCGACAACCCGGCCGCCGCGCTGGCTCTCGATGAATTGCTTGCAGAAAAGGCCGGCCGCTTGGTTGATCATCCCGGCCTTGGCCGGCTTGGTCGTGTCGCTGGCACCCGCGAGCTGGTCGCTCATCAGAACTACATCTTGGTCTACGACGTGGCCGGCGACCTGGTGCGCATACTGCGCGTGCTGCACGCTGCCCGGCAGTGGCCGCCATCGCGATGATCTGAACGCCGACGACACGCCGGACCTTCGACAAAGCAGCACCAGCGGTGGTCGCAGTTCGTTGTATTCGATCATCCATGCGTGACCCGCTGGACACCCATTTTTTATAGTCGTGACAGCCTTTCCTTGTCATGCTTTCGGCAGCGAGGGGTTGATCAGTGTTTCCTTAGGCCTTACAGCAGCACACGGAAATGCCGCTTGTCCGCATCGGACGACTTGAAGATGCGGTACTCCATCCCGCTGGCCACCGCGATCTGCTGGGCGAAGTCTTTCTTGGCCTGCACCACGGCGTTCTCGATCTGGTTGTCGGCCTTCACCTCGACGATCACGTACTTCAGGCTGCCGTCCGGCTCTTCGCGCTGGAAAATGAAGTCGGGGTAGTAGCTGCGCACGGTGCGTGAATCCGGGTCGATGTACTGGATGAAGAAGTCGGACTGCCCGTGGGTCAGCATGCCCGTGAAGTAGATTTTCTTGACCCGCTGCTCGTGCAGCAGATCCCAGAACAGCCAGTTCTCAGAGCCCGAGTCGAAGCAGTAGGTGTCGAGGTGGAAGCTCTTGGCGCGCTCCTCGTCCTTGATTTGCGGGTCGTCTCTCCGGACGATCTTGTCCTTCGCCGCCGATACCTCGTAGTAGCCGTTCGGGGGCATCTTGATCAACTCGACCTCGTGCTCCTCGGTTTGCTGCGACTCGTCCAGGTCGTAGAGCTGGCGGAACAGGCGCGGGATAATTTCGTCGTAGAGCAGCTCGTTGAACTCGTTGATGATGGCCACCAGCTCGTCGGCGCCTTCCTTCGTCGCATCGAGCAGTGCCTCGATCTCCAGGGGGCTTCGGTTCAGGTAGCGTGACACCTCGGCCACCAACGTAAGCCGCGCGAAGGTCCGCTTTTCCCGGCGCGCCGTCAGATCGAAGGTGCGACTGACGGATGCGCGCGCCGCGTCGGCGGCGGTCAGGCCGTCCTGCTGCGTTTCGATCAGGCGGTACTTCTCGACCAGCTCGCCCCACTTCTGCTTGTCGGCCCGCTCCGGCATCAAGGCTTGCCCGGTCACCAATTGCTTCTCGCGCATCTGGTACTGCTTGCGCACACGCACCAGCTTGATCTTGACTGGTGGCTCCACCACGCGCACTTCCACGAGTTCCTTGTCCTTGCCCGTCTTTTGCAGCTCGTCGGCGCTGATGCGGAAGTTCTGCTGGAGCTCGTCGTTCAGGGTGTTGAGGTTGTCGTCGGAGAGGAATACATGACCGGTGTGCTGAGCCTGGCCGATGGCGCGCAGGCAGCGCATCGTGGCCTGCAGAACAAATACTTTCGACTTCGGCTCGCGGAACATGCACACGCCGAACAGTGAACGGCAGTTCCAGCCCTCGCGGCCTTTGTTGACCAGCAGGATGAACTGCTTGTCCGACCCTTCTGTATCCAGCCGGTTGAACTCCCGGATGTCGTCGTTGGTGGTGAGCTTGTCGTCACCCACGTTCACCAGGATGCGCGAGGTCGGGATGCCGTGCTTGAGCAGCGCGCGCGCCACCGCTGGTTGTAGCTCGTGGGTTAGCTCGTCGATGGTGGCGGCAAAAAACGCCAGCTTCGGAGAAAGCCCTTCGGGTCGCAGCCCGTCCGTTTCCTTCAGGAAGCTCTCGATGGCGATGTTGACAAACTCGTCGGTTCGAGTGTTGGCGTAGCCGTGCAGCGTCACCTTTTTGAGGAAGCCCTTGTCGATGGCCTCCTTCAGGCCGTAGGCATAGACCACCTCGGGCAGCACTTCACGCCCAACGTAGGGCGTGCCGGTGTAGTTGTAGCAGGCCACCACGCGCGTGCCCGCCGCACTCAGGCTGGCGGCCAGCTTGTCGATGGTGGTGCGCAGGCTAGTGTCGGTTTCCTTGGACCCAACGCCCATATCCTTGGCCAGCGCCTTGCCGAAGGCGTGGTGGGCCTCGTCCACGTAGATGCCCAACTGCTCCAGCCGGCGCAGCTTTTCAAAGCGCTGGTTGGTAGTCAGCTCGCCTTCTTCCTCGGGCTGGTCAAAATTGTAGAGGTCGGCGGCATCGGCATAGACGCCAGTGGCGGCGAGGGTTTCTCCGGTCGCGCCGAACAGCTTGTCGACCGAGGTCTTCTCCTTGTGCTGGCGCTTGAGGATGATCTTCTGCGTGTTGGAGACGATGATGTTGAACCGTGAGCGATCCAGCGTGTCCAGTGACGTGCCTGCTTCCTCCAGGTAGTGGAAGCGCAGGTGCGTGGTCAGGAAGTTGACGTACTCCGGCGGCACGACGCGGGTCAGGTCGAACGCCTCGATTTCCTTTAGCGACTGCAGCACCGTCTTGTCCGGCGCGAACACCAGCGCGTTGTGGCAGTAGCGCGCGTCTTTCTCAAATTTGTTGCCTAGCAAGAACTCGTAGAAGATGCAGGTCGCCATCAGGATGGTTTTTCCCGTCCCCATCGTCAGCGCGAAAATGTAGTTCGGGTAGGCCCGCGAGTTCTTACGCATCGCCGCGAACACAGCTTTGTACTGATCCTGCGTGATCTTGTCGAACAGGCCGACTTGGCCCGCATTGCCGGACACCACGCCGCCCTCGGCACGGTCAGAAAATCGCCCTCGCTTCTCAAACCACTGCTGGAAGACTTCCTCGACCTTGGCGTTGCCGAGGAACTCCTTGAGGAAGACGTATGTTTCCAGCGCCTCGAATTGAGGCTGGCGCAGGAAGGCCTTGGGATTCTTATCCGGGTTGTTGAAGTCGAGGAACTTGCGCGTCAGTTCCTTGTAGTGCGAGCGGATGGTGCCCCTGTTGGCCTGGTAGAACTGCCAGAGGAATTGGAAAAAGGCAAAGTCGAGCGACGCGCTGATCGCCTTGGCTGCACGATTAGCCACCATTGCTGATGCTCCCTTCCCAGGACTCCGAAAGCAGGTCGGTGATCTTCACGCGGATGGTGCCCGCGTCCTCCGGCACTTTGTACGAGCCCTTGACCAGATCGTTCTTGCCGGGGACGTCCAGCACCGCCGGTTGCAGCACCGCGCCATCGTAGTTCCAGTCGATCAGCACACTCTCGACCAGTTCCTTCCAGTCCTCAACCGACTCCTTCTGCAGCGAGAGCTTCTGCAGCAGGTTCATCGGATAGAACTTCTCGATGACCAACTCACCATGCTTAATGGCAACCTTGGCCTCGGAGTCGCGCTTGAACTCCAGATCGGCCTTATCCCGCAGGATGTCCACCACCTCCACGTCGATCTTGAAGGGTTTGGCGGCAAGCTCCAACTGCGCCGCCAAGTCTGGCTCGTGACCCATGCAGACGAGGGTGATTCTCTCGACCGGGCGGTTCGGGGACTCTTTTTGCTTGCGCTCCCAGGCCTTGTAGTCGAAGCCGGCGATCAGCTCGTTCAGGTCGGCGCGAGTAGCGATGCGGTTGACCGGCATGATCTTGACCATGCGCCCGTCCTTCTCGCCGTCGAACACGGTGCTAAGCTCCAACTTCTGTACTTCCAACGCCTCGATCAGCAGCTCTTTGGCCTGAATTGGGTTGCGGAAGATGTCGTAGTGGTTGACGTTGTATACCTCGAAGCCTGTGTAATACTTGGTTTCTTGGTCGAGTGGCTTCTGGCGCAGCTCCTCGGCCAGCTTGATCAGCCGCTTGGTGGTCGTCTGGACTGCGCCGAGGTTGATGTCGGCCCCGACGAAGCGGCGCCCGAGCTTCATGGCGACGGCTTGCGTCGTGCCAGAACCCATGAAGAAGTCGAATACGATCTGACCTGGATTAGATGAGTTCGAGATAATTCGCTCCAACAAGCACTCTGGCTTCTGGGTCGGATAGTCAAGCCGCTCGTTCGAAGTGGGGCTAACCCGATTCAAGTCATCCCAGAGATCGGTGACCGGAGTGCCCTTCGCATCCTTCAAGAAGCGCTTTCTGCTTAATGATCGACCAGTCGAGGAGAGGACTATATCCCCCTTCTCATAGAGCTCCTGCATCGTTTCCTTCGAATAGCGCCAGTAGCCGGTGACTCCGAGGAATTCGTAGTACGGGTTGCCCTTGGCTGCTCCCCCAGGCCCATCAACCGGCATCAGGCGGTATCTCTCTCCCGTCTTATCATCGGTGTACTTGTAGTCCCTTTCTAGCACGTCTTGGGTGTAGGGAACGTACTGCGGGTTCCAAATCGGCTTTCCGCTCTTTGAATATATGAAGATGGTGTCCGAAACGCGTCCAAAATGAACTGCGCCTTGACCGGTGTTGCCCTGGGCGTGCGACCGCTTCCAAGTGATGACGTTATGGCAGTTTTCGCTACCAAAGACCTCATCCAAGATGCATCTCAGGTGATGGGATTTGTGCCAGTCGCAATGAAGGTACAGCGTGCCTTCTTCTGAAAGCAGCTCACGCGCAATAACGACTCGCTCATACATGAACTGCAAGTAATCATCATTGGCCCAAATGTCTGTGTACTGCTTTTCTTCGAATGAAGAGCGATCATTTGTCGCGGACGTCCCCTTCATCGAGATTTGCTTCTTATAGTCGGCCTTCGAGTCGAAAGGAGGATCAATGTAGATGAGGGAAACCTTTCCGCGAAACCCCTTGAGCAAGTAACTCATTACCTGCAAGTTGTCCCCCCAAAAAATCTTATTACGCCAGCCATCCACCTCCTCCCCATGAACTTCCTTTAACTGTGCCGGGTAATACTGAGTCGACGTGAGCGGCCGCTTTCCACGCCAGTTCAGCATCGGGTAGCCCTTGATAGGCTCGAACTGGTACTTTTCGACGTTGGTTGTGCCGACCTCGGTCTCGGGAAGCTGCAGGTTGGCCTGCGCAGGTTGTTGGTCGCTCATGGTTGCTTTCTTCGGCGGATGGTTGAATATGTTCGGATGGCCGATCGACGGCCGGAGCGGCGCGGGCGCCGGAGCCGGTGCAGGCGATGCGGCTTCCAGCAGACGGGCGATCAGCGCGTTCTTTCGCCCCCTCGAATCGACGCTCGCGGCCTCGCACACTTGCTTGACCTCCGGCTCGCCGAGGTAGCCGAGCAGATCTTCCGGCTGGCAGCGCCGCGCGGACGAGATCGCGTCGATCAGCGCCTGACGCTTGCGCTTGTCGGCGACCGAGAGCTCGAAGTCCTCGATGATCTGCCGAAGGGTCGCAGTGCTTGCGACGGTGAGGATATGCGGTTTGAGTCTCATCGTGCTTTGGTGAAGGTCCAGTTTTTGTTGTCGCAATAGGCACGCATGTCGCAGTTCTGGCACAGCTTGGCCGGGCGTGCGGCCATGCGGTAGTCCTGGTGCTCAATGCGCGCCACGATGTCGTCGAACTGCGCGATGGTCTTGCCGATGGCGCGCTCGTCCTTGGTGAAGCTCACATACGGATTGCCGCCGTCCTCGCCCGTGTAGTACAGGTGCATGCGGCTGACCTTCTGCCCGGTGCGCTCCTCCACGAGGTGCGCGTAGACCTCAAGCTGGTGCTGGTACTGGCGCAGCCGCTCACGGTCCTTCTCCATGTCGGGCTTCTTCTCCGACTTGAAGTCGATGATCTCGACGGTGTCGTGCTCGCCCCGGATCAGGTCGACGCTACCCTTCAGGATGTACTGATCCTTGACGAGGGAGATCTCGACCTCGGCCTCCTTGATGCGGTCCCAGTTGCCGTTCTCTCTACTGTAGTAGCCCAACACATGCTGTTCGACGGCCTTGAGCGTTTGCGGTGCGAGGTACTGCCGCTCCTTCTTTGAGAGATATTGGTAGTTGACCGCCATCCACCCCATGATCTGCTCGGGTGTGATTGACGATTCCTCCCCTCTCAAGACCGCCTTGTGGATGTCTTCAATGGTCTGGTGAACCAACGTACCGAAGAGCTGCGCCCCAGCCCGGACTGGATTGAACTCAAGTTCCTTGAAGAACCGGTACTGCTCGGCGCAGTTCTCGAACAGGGTAATGTGCGAGGTGAACGAGTACTCGCGCTTGAGGTTGATCTGCTTGACGGCCTCGAAGGTCAGCGCTGACAGATCGATGTCACGCCAACTGGGCAGTTCGTAGAACAGGCGCTCGAAATACTTCGACGGCGACTTGCCAAGCCCCCGGCCGTTGCGCTCCTGCGCCGCCAGCACCAGCAGGTTCTGCGCACGCGAGAAGGCCGTGTAGAACAGCCGCCAGAAGTCGAAGTTCTTTATGTGGTCGAGGGGCTCGAAGCGTTCCTTGGAGAGGTAGCCGCCATCCTCCAGCAGCACATCAAGCGCGTTGTACTGCTTGCGCGGCACCGCCTCTAGCGAACCGCACACCACCACCGGGAACTCAAGCCCCTTGGACTGGTGGATGGTCAGAAACGAGATGCAGCCCTTGGGCGCGTACTCGGCTTCGTCCTCGTACTCGCCGATGCCACCATCCTGCAGGAAGCGCAGGAACTGGTTGAACAGGTCGCGGATGTTCTTATCCAACCACTCCGGATTCAACACGCTGACGAAGTGCAAGTACTCGAACTTGGTGAGCAGTTTGGAGAAAGTGCCGAGGTTGCGCGCCGCGCGCCCCTTGTCCACGCCCTGCATAGCCTCGTCCGAGAGGAAGCGCGAAAAGAGCGGGAACTGCAAGAGCTGGTAGAACAGGCCCGAGAAGGCGTAGTCGGTGTTCTGCGTGAGCACGGCGTGGCGCTTGGCCCGCGGGCGTGCCCAATCCAGCAGCGGCTTGTTTTCCGGTTTGCGCAGCTCGTCCGTGAAGGGCTTAAAGCAAAGCTGATCGTAGTAGTCCCAGATGGGCAGCGTGACGCCTTCGGCCCATGCCCGCACCCTGGGGAACTGGGGGAACAGGAAGATCAGTGCGCCGATCATCAGGCGGATCTCTTCGCGCTCGAAGAACATGTTCGAGCGCGGCGAGAAGACCGGTACCCCCTGACCCTCTAGGAAGCGCGCCAGCGCCACCACGCGGTCGTTCTTGACCGAGCGGAAGAGGAAGGCGACCTGGTTCCAGTCCGATAGCTTGCCGGATGCCTTCAGGCCGTTGAGGAAGGCCACCACCTCGGCGTGCCAGTTGGTGGTGTCCCCCTTGTCGTCGCTGGCGGCCAGCCGCACCGCCGTGGGCATGTCGGGGAAGCCGTCCTCGCGCGGGACGATCTGCTTGGAGAAGCGGAAGACGCGCGTGCCGTCGTCCCAGGTCTGTTCGCGCATCCACTCGTTGTAGAAGCGGATGATGTCTGGGTGCGAGCGGTAGTTGACGGTCAGCTTGACCTGCTTGCACTGACCATCAGGGAACAGCGCCGGGAACTCCAGAATGTTGCGGATGGTGGCGCCGCGGAAGCGGTACAGGCCCTGGTCGTCGTCACCCACGACGCACAGATTCTTGTTCTCACCCGCGAGCAGCAGGAGGATGCGCTCCTGAATAGTGTTGGTGTCCTGGTACTCGTCCACCATCAGGTGGGTGAGCCGTTCGCGCAGTTGCCCCAGCACCTCGGGGCGCCTTTCCAGCAGTTGCAGCGCCTCGTACTGGATGCCGGAGAAGTCCAGTGAGTTGTGCTCGTGCAGCAGATCCTGGTATCTGGCAAAGCAGGTGGCCAGGGCACGGATTTCCGGCTCTGCGGCCGCCGCCAAAGTGGTGGCGTCGAGCGCCTCTTCGCTGACCTTGTTGACCCACTTGAGCAGGTTTTCCGACTGAGCCCAGCGGCCCGTCTGGTCATCGCCCATGACGAGCTGGGCGTCGGGCAGCGCGCGGAAGTCCTTGATGTGCTGGTAGAGGAAGTACTGCTGGTCGAACTGGTCGAACAGCGTGAAGCTGCGCTTGAGCCGGGTGAACTCGCGGTAGTCCTCCAGCAGCCGCAGGCAGATGGAGTGGAAGGTGCCGAGGTACATCTCGTTCAGATTGAATTGGATGTCCAGCTCGGCCAGTCGGTTGGAGATGCGAGTGGTCAGCTCGCGCGCGGCCTTGTCGGTGAAGGTGACGACGAACAGCGACTCCGGCGCGACGCCTTTCTGCGTGATGAGATAAACGATGCGTTCGACCAGCGTGAAGGTCTTGCCGGAGCCGGGGCCCGCGATGATGAGCACCGGGCCATCTGTGGCCAGAATGGCTTCAAGCTGCTGGGGATTGGCCTTGGATTGGAGGGCGGTGACGCTGGATGTCATTCTGCCCCCACGCCGTTATCCATCGTCGCCTTGCCGATGCGGCTGGCGATCCACTCGTCCAGATCGCTGCGACGGAAGCGCCACGTGCCGCCCAGCTTGAAAGCGGGGAGTTTGCCGCTGGCGACCAGTCGATAGACCGTGCGCTTGCCTGCCTTCAGGTAGGCAGCAACTTCGTCAATCGTGAGGATTTCGTCCGGCTGGCCGCTCATCGGCTTTCCCGCGTCATTGGCGCTGTGCTTGGTTTACGGCCACATCTGGCCATAATATTCCACAAATGTGCAGACTTGAGCAAACCTGACATCGAATAGGTGCCTGACTGAGAGGAAGCAGCAATGGCGTCCAACTACGAGGCAATTTGCAAGGAAAACCGGGAAAGCTACGGCACCAAGGGCGCCCAGAAATCCGGCAGGCTGGCCGCGGGGCTATATGACGACCGCACGCACTTCATCTTCGAACTGCTGCAAAACGCGGAGGACGCGCTCGGCCGGCGTGGCGAGTGGCACGGACCATGCGAGGTTTCGTTCACCCTGACCCCGACTCGCCTGACACTCTCGCACTTCGGCAAGCCGTTCGACGAGGCCGATGTCCGCAGCGTCTGCGACATCGCCGAGAGCACCAAGAACGAGTCCTCCATTGGCCGCTTCGGCCTTGGCTTCAAGTCCGTCTACACCGTAACCGATCTCCCGGAGATCCACTCCGGTGATGAGGACTTCGCCATTGAGAACTACGTCTTCCCCAAGCGGCTGGAATGCTCCGCACGCGCCCCGGATGAGACGCAGATCACCCTGCCCCTGAAACCGCACGACACGACGGCGGCGCAGGAGATCGCGGCAGGGTTTCGCCACTTGGGCCCGGGCGCGCTGCTGTTCCTGCGCCATATCGACGAAATCAACTGGAGCATCGAGGGCGGCCCGTCCGGCTTCTACCTGCGCAACACCCCCGAAACGCTTGGGCCCAACGTGCAGCGCGTCACGGTGATCGGCCAAGAGAGTGGGCGGCCCGAGGTCGATCAGAACTGGCTGGTGTTCCGCCGAGACGTGTTTTCTGCCGAGGGAAAAAAGGTCGGGCGGGTTGAGATCGCCTTTTCGGTGGTCGCGGTCAAGGACGCCCCAGGGCGCTGGACCGTACAGCCGCTGGCCAGGTCGCCGCTGGTGGTGTTCTTCCCGACCGTGGTCGAGAGCCACCTTGGTTTTCTCGTACAGGGGCCGTACCGCACTACGCCCAGCCGCGACAACATCCCTCCCGGCGATCCGTGGAATCAGCATCTGGTCAAGGAAACATCGAGCCTGCTGGTGGAAGCACTGCGCTGGATGCGGGACGAGGCGATGCTGGATATCTCGGTGCTGCGCTGTCTGCCGCTTGACCGCGACAAGTTCCCGAAGGATTCGCGGTTCGCGCTGATGTTCGATGCCGTCAGGCGGGCTTTGCAGGAGGAGGCACTGCTTCCGGCTTTCGACGGCAAGTACGTCTCCGCCCACCAGGCCAAGCTGGCGCGCACGCAAGAGTTGCGCGAGCTGTTCAGCCCGGAGCAGCTTGCCGCGCTGTTCGGATCGGAAGTTGCCGCATGGCTGTCTGACGACATCACCGAGGTCAAGACGCCTGAAATTCGTAAGTATCTTATGCGCGAGCTCGATATCGACGAGATCAGGCCAGAGAGGGTCATGCCCCACTTGGGCGCGGCATTTCTTGAAGCGCAGCCTGACGAGTGGATATCACGGCTGTACGAGTTCTTGAATAGCCAAGGTAGGGCTGTACGTGCTCACCTCGACACTATCCCGCTCGTCCGTCTGGAGGACGGCTCGCACGTTGTTGCCCGCGAAAACGGGAAAGCCCAAGCCTTCCTGCCCGGAGCCATCGCCACCAGCTTCCGGACCGTTCGCCGCGCGGTATGTACGACGCCCGAGACACGCCTGTTCCTGAGCTCGCTGGGCATCACCGAGCCAGACCCCGTAGACGATGTGATCTGGAACATCCTGCCGAAGTATCAGCAGGCAGACGTGGGCGTGGACGATCATGTCTACGCGGCCGACATCGAGCGCGTTCGCGCCGCCTTCAGTACCGACTCAACCGCGCAGAAGGAAAAACTCCGCTCAGCGCTACGCGAAACCATCTTTGTGAGGGTGATCGACACCGGTGACGGCAACGCCCATTTCGCCAAGCCTGGTGAGGCCTACATCGCCACGGATCGCCTGCAGCAGCTCTTTGCCAGGGTGCCTGGCATCTTGATCGTGGACAACGAATACGACTGCCTGCGCGGTGAAGAGATCCGTGACCTGCTGGTGTCGTGTGGGGCAAGCCGCTACCTCATTCCGGAAGCAATGCCGTCGAGTCTGGACGATTCGGAGAAGGAGCGAATCCGCAGAGAAGCTGGTCTTGAGCGCGCAAGCTGGGAAAACCCGCCGGAGGACTTCACCCTTCGCGGACTGAAAAAGCTGCTGGAGTTCCTGCCCACACTGAAATCGGCGGAGGCCGCACCTAGGGCGAAGGTGCTATGGGAAGCACTGGCCGATCTGGAAACGCGCGGTACAGCCGCGTTCTACGGCTCCTACAAATGGGGATATTCCTACGAGACAAAGACCGCCCGATTCGACGCCGCCTTCGTCCGGATGCTCAATCAGGTCGCTTGGGTTCCGAACGCCGACGGTGAGCTTGTGCCGCCGGGCCTTGTTGTGTTCGACACCCTCGGCTGGAAGCCCAACCCGTTCCTGCAGACCAAGATCGCCTTCAAGCCGCCGATCATCGATCAGCTTGCCAAAGAGGCTGGCATCGATCCGGCGATTCTCGAACTGCTACGAAGAGACCCCGCTATCGTCGCAGAGTTGGCATCCCGCTTGAGTGCAAATCCAGCTCCAGAAACTGAGCCATCGACAGCACCCGAACGGGAGACCAGCGAGCCATCTGATGGCGACGTGTACGACGGTGCGAAAGATCTGTATGGCGACATGCCGGATATTCCGCCCAGCCCACCTGATCCGGACGGCGGTGATGGCGCGGGTGCGGGTGCGGGACGTGGCGGCCAAGGCCGCTCTGGCTCCGGGACTGCGCGCGGCAGTGGCCGGGGCAATGGAGGCGCGAACGGCGGCTCAGATCGCCACGGCTGTTCGGGTGACAAGGGCAGTGGCAGCGGGAAAGGCGGCGGTCAAGGAAAGACGCCAGGCCACGCGGGGGGGCGGCCATTCATTTCCTACGTCGGCACGCGTCCCGATGATGAGGGCCCCGATCCCGATGGCCTCGATCAGGCTGAACGGATGCAGATCGAGGCGCATGCAATTGACCTGATCATTGGCCTTGAGCCAGCGCTGCGCCGCACTCCGGAAGGCAATCCAGGCTTTGACCTCTTCGAGGTCGACAGTGATGGCAGGCACACCCGATGGGTCGAAGTGAAGTCGATGACTGGCGCTTTGGAAGATCGTCCGGTGGGGCTGTCACACACGCAATTCGAGTTCGCACGCGAAAATGGCGATGCGTACTGGTTGTACGTCGTCGAGCACGCGACCGATCCGGCAAAAGCGCGCGTGCTCAGGATTCAGAACCCGGTCGGCCACGCCCGCACGTTCACGTTCGACCACGGCTGGAGCGAGATTGCTCTAACTGACCCGCCCCTTTGATGGGCAACTTGGCCCAATCGTCGAATTCGCGCCATCAAGGCCAACGCATTATTATCTGGTTCTGAAAGCGGACGCGGGTTCAGTTCCGTGTTCAGCCTCTCGCGGACAATTGGCCGAAACAGTGCCAATTCGTCCGAAACCGTGGACATCTATTCGGACTGCTGGTGGCAACCGAACCGTTCTCCGTCCATCGCGCGGGCCAGCTCGTACCAGCGTGGCACGCATGGCGGGGCGACTTCGATCGGTTCTGGTGCTGGCGCGGATTGCGGCTCCGGCGGTCGACCAACCACGCTGTGGGCCTGTTCCCACGCCTAGATCGCTTCCAGCGAGTAGCGCACGTTACCGACCAAGGCGATGTGCGGGATGCGTTTTCCAGCATGTGCCTTCGGTTCGGTGAACCAATACCCAGGCAACCCGGTCGCTTCGGGCGAACGGACAACATGCTCACTTCAACATGGTCAGACGCGGAGGTTTTCTTATCGACTAGTCGGTGTCTTTTCGAACACTTTGGGCGGTGGCACCCTTTTCATTGCGAGGCCCTTCTAGAAACAAAACCTTTAGGCCAGAAAAAATCTCTCTAGAGTCAAGACCTAACAAGGCACTAACATGAAAAAATAACTTCTCCCTACCACCGGTTGGCGTTATAAAACCAAATCCTTTATCAGGGAAAAAAGAATGAACAACCCCGGTTTTTTCTACATCATCAGCATTCGCATGGTTTTGTTGAGGCCGCTCATCCAAGCTCGGGGAGTCATTTTTATCCACGAAAATTCCATCGATAAGAGGGTCTTTTCTACGTTCCCGGGCGTCAATCTCGTCATTCATCATGATCGGATAGTTAACTCGATCGATCAGTTCGGAGGCTGTATGTGTAACGTAATTTCGGCCATCTCTCTCATAGCTAAAGTCCCAAGCAATAAGCATTACACGTGATCCAAGTGTGTTAAGCTTGTTGACAAGGGGCACGAAATCTCCATCGCCGGTAACAAGAACGCATACGTCATATTTTTTCAAGCTCGCCATCTCATAAGCCTCTAGGGCCAACCAGACGTCAATGCCTTTCTCTTCAAAACCACCATCCTGCTTCATCCTGACATGTCGTTGGAACATTGTGACGTTGGCTCTCATAAGTACATCTTCGAACAACCGGTCGGAGTACAACCTTTCTTGATCCTGCGCTTGTCGCGCAGACAAACGACCTCGGAAATACGCAGAATCAACAATTTGACAATGGCGAGCATCCATACCCTCTCTCTTTGCCACTTCAGATAAGATGAAGTCGTGCAACCCCTTGAACGATATACGAGCCTTGCGTTCATGCTGGTAAAGATAGTAATTACTGGCCTTGAAGAAGTAGGTGCCATCGTAAAAAACGGCAATACGACATAACTTGTTTTCCATATTATTCTCCTTGGTAGTTGAAGTTGTGCTGCGGTTAGGGAACCGCTGAAGTATTCAGCGGTTCCCGCAGTGCAGGAACGCGCCGCCAAGATCAGCAGCTTACGGCTGCCGATCTTCTGGTTTCGTCTTCCGTGCGCTACGATCCAATCGTTGTTCGGAGGAACTCCATGACAAACAATCCTGATCGGCCCGTGCGAATGACCGTAATCGAAGGACATCGAGCGCGGGTCGAGAAAGAGCTGGTCGAGCTCTTCTTCACCCCGCGCCCCGATGTTGGTAAAGCAGATCGTCTGTGCACGATCCTTGCCCCGCGACTCAGGCGCGACGCGCTGACTCTATGCGAGCCAGCACCTCCTCCTCGATGAGCCGCAGGTCCGTAGCCGGTTACGGGCCGGTGGCCGAACGCCGAGGCGTCCAAAGTCCACTTGCATCATCGCAAGCATCTCACCTCCTAACATCGGCAAATATGCCGTCTATGGAAAACGCTAAAGTATTCTGCGTTTCCCGCAGCGCAAGTGCGCGCTGTCAAGATCGGCGGCTGCACGCTTCTGATCTTGTGAGCCATCGGAAAACCACGGTTTTTCGATGGCGGGCACTGAGAAATCCAGGATGGATTTATTCAGCGTATCCTTAACTTTTACTAGTAGAAGCGACAATGCCTCCAGAGACAACGGCGCCAGTAGTAGCGCCAGCAGCAGCTACTACCATTGTTCCACCTGCCATACCCGCCCCCCCGGCAGCCAATGCACCACCACCCAAGGCGGCCAACGAAGCATTTGTAAGAGCGGCCCCAGACAAGGCACTGATTGCTGTTCCGGTGCTAGCTGAACCAAGAAGTCCCGCGCCACCTGCGACAGCGGCAAGGGGGCCAGCGAATGCTAGTGCCGCTCCTCCGGTAGCTACTGTTGCCGCAATAGCTACCGCGACTTTGAATGGGTTCTCCGAAACATATTCACGTAAGCCATTAAAAAAACTCATAACAGACTCCTAAAGTTGGAAAAACTGACCTGCCCCCAATGGCCGTACCAGTGATTACTGATAGAGCCCGGATTGTTGAGAATACTGCGTTTTCGTCGTGTTGTGTCCTGTAAGTTGGCGGCGAACTGGACAGGAGGCAAGCGACCGCAACCACGTCCCGTGCCTGCGCCAGCGAGGTGAACCCGTGCTCGTTACGGAAACAGGCGCCTGGTCCAGCAGACGGACCACATAGGCGCCGCTGATGCCATGGTCGACGGCAAGGTCCACGCACTCGCGGGTGAAGTCGTCAGCGACGGTCAGGCACTTGATGTGGCGGCCGTTGGCCAAGGCATCGCTGACGAAATTCATGCTCCACACGGCGTTCGGCGCTGTGGCCTGAACCCGGCGTAGGCGTTTGCTCGCGGGGCGCCGGGCTGGCGGCGCCGCCGCACCGCCAGGTTCGCCTCGCGATACAGGCGGTAGACCTTCTTGTGGTTCACGTCGGGAAACTCCGGGCGCACCAAGTCGTGCAGCCGGCGGTAGCCGAATCTGCGCCGCACCTGGGCCAGTTCGATGATCCGCGCCGACAGAGCCTGCGTGGCAGCGGTCGGCTCGGGGCGGTGGCGGAAGGCATCGCGGGATAGCAAGCACCACAAGGCGGCGCCCGCCTCGCGTCTGCGTTGCGGGGCTAGCGTTTTACCCCGAAGTTCAGGGCCTCGATGCCCTGGTGGGCCTCGTCCAGCAGCCTCTTGAGCCGGCCGTTCTGCGACTCGCGCTCCTTCGGCCGCTTGGCGTCCTCGACCTCCATGCCGCCGTACTTGGCGCACCAAGCGTAGATGCAGGCTGGGCCGCATCCGTTCTGTCGGGCCAGTTCCGCAACGGCCATACCGGCATCCACCTGCTTGACGAACCAGATGATCTGCTCGGTGGTGAATCGACTCTTCTTCAGGGCCGTCCTCTTGGGTGACGAACTTTACAGTTTCACTTGGTACGGTTCAGTGGGGGCAGGTCGGCGGATCACGGAATTCGCGGCGCACTCCAAGGACTGTTGAACGGGCATGGGCTTTCTTCGGGGGTGGACGAGGTCAACGCCACAATGGATGGGGCGTGGAATAGGGGGCCAGTCCGCTGCAATCGAAGCCGCTTAATTTTCTTTGGTTTTCTGGATTTTTGTGTATAAGAATTCTGTAACTCATCTTGTTCTTTATTGTTATCGGAGGTTCTGATGAGTAACTCATCGCACCGATTCGTGACGGTGATCGTCGGGGTTCCGCTTTTCCTGACCATGGTGGTGATGCTGAGTCAACGGCCGGCCACCAGCCTGCTGATCCTGATGATCTGCGTGCCAATGGCGATCCGCCGGCGCGGACGCGCCATGGCACGCAAGCTGATACCGGAGCCGCGCCGGGCGTCGGCGGTGTGGCGGGTTCTGGGCACGGTGTTCGTGGTGGCCGGCGTGGCGGCCGGCGCTACCTGGTACGTCATGCGCTGGCCGCTGACTCCATGGATGGTCGCGACCTACTTCGTGTGGGGCGTCATCGCCTACCTGATCCTCGACCACGCGATCGATCACCGCTTTCGCAGTGGCTGGCTTCGGAATGTTGTGCGGATGCTCCTGGTGGCATGCTTTGCATGGACGCTGGTGGCGCCGTGGCGGCTGCTCGGCCGGCTATCGGACTGGTACTTCGAGCGGCATCCGCTTGGATCGTTCCCGATGTTTTCGCTCGCAAGCGCGGACGAGATCAAGACCGAGTGGGAATTTGAATCGATCGGCGATAGTTTGTCAGACAAACACTTGATGGGAAACATCAACTACGAGGGCTTTAACGGCAACGGCATCTGGGGGGACTGAACGCGGGACTCGCCGCGCACCGGGTCAAATCCTCAACGACGCTCAAGCCTGTTCACACCCTGGCCAGGGTCACCACGACCTTGCCGACGATGTTCTCCGGCGTGAGCATGTCTTCCGGCATCTCGATCGGTGGCAAGGCGGCACTCCCCATCAGGGCGAGGATTTTGCCGTCCGGGCGCACGCTGAAATGTCGCAGGAATGGCACGCCGGCCATCCTTACGATGTAGAGACCATCCTTGATTGGCATGCCGGCGGCGCGCCGGTCGACCAGTACCCAGTCGCCTTCGCGCAGTGACGCGCCGGGCGCGGCGCCAGCCGCTGGGCGCCTTAACTCATTAAGACCTATCGTTGCCAAGAGTCGCATGCGTTCCGCTCGCTCCGACTGGGGAATTGAAAGACGGTGGTCGAGTAATTCCACGCATGCCGCACCTATCCTGACATTGATCCGACACGTCCGGTCGTCGCTGGTCATTGTGGCATCCACATTGCAGAATCAACCATAGAGCCAAAAACCAACCGCATTCGACATGTGAGCGGCCATGCTCTGCGGATATTCGGCGGCGAAATGACGCAAAAACATCCCGCTCCCGCCGGCAGTCATAATGATTTGGTGGTTGTTGCTCTTCTGACCGTCGCTGGTGATGACGGCATGGGTAAGGCCAAGATCTATCCCAACTTCTCGCTTGCTGAACGGAAGCGCTGCCACGTCTTCCTCGACGAGCACTGAGATGTGATAACGCCCCGCCGTGTCGCGGCTTACAGTGACGCTGGATGGCGTACCGGTGAAGCGGCGGCTCCAGCGAATGTCCAGAGGCTCCTTTTGCTTGGCCAGTTTGATCTGACCGTCTCGGTAGAAGAAACCACTGGTGGTGTAGCGTACCGACTGTCGCGCTGTCTTCTTCTTGAACGTGGGGTACTTGGCTCGGCCCTGGAAGAAGTTCTTGAATGCCGTATCCAGGTTGCGCAGCGGCTGCTGGAGACAGACGTTGGACACCTCCTGGAGCCAGAGGGTGTCTGGCTCCTTCTTGAGCGCCGTGAGAAGCGTTGCCGTGTCGTTGTATCCAACCCGCTCCTGGCGCTCGTACCATGCGTCCGTGCGCAGTCGAAGGAAGTGATTGTAGACGAAGCGCGCACTTCCGAAGGTCCGTGCAAGCTGCTCGGCTTGCTCGTCCGTCGGGTAGAAGCGGTATTTGTAGGCACGCTGTACGGTATTCATGATTCATAGCATGACAAAGCGAAGGTTTGCGAGTGAAAACGCACGTAACGGCGACGCCGACGAGCACATGTGAGAGCAAAAATGGTGGCCGCGAGCGGCGGACGGAACAACAAGCAGTCCGACTATAGGTGGACCGCAACAGGTTCGGTCCGCCCAATAGTGGAC
>LNAP01005634.1_pt1 | contig 24816 bp, 22 predicted proteins | sample 602601 | NCBI WGS metagenome assembly LNAP01 (sample SAMN02440304, study PRJNA202911) | soil metagenome | biome: Subtropical and temperate rainforests or woodlands; isolation source: soil samples (1 kg each in a 20% v/v slurry with milli Q water) were... ...
ATACGGTCGACTTCTTTACCGTTGAACATCCAGACGTGATAAATCCGTTCGGCCAGACCTCGCGGGGCGTTGATCGCGGTGTACGCGTACAGCCCACCTCCGCGAATCTGCTCGGCGCTGACTTCTTCCAGGCTCTTGCCGGGGGTGCGGTCCTGCATTTGAGTGCTGATCGCCACATCGGTCATCCACAGCGTCGCCGGTGGAACCCAGGAGCGCAGCACCCAACCGGCGGCGCCGATGCCGACGGTGATGCTGAGGATCGCCAACGCATTGCGCACGGTGCGAATCGGGAAGATCGAGGCCAGGCTCGGGAACGACAGCAACATGGCAATGCCCAGCGCCAGCTTGAAGCTCTGGGCGGTGGTCAGGTGCAAAATGACGGGCAGGGCGGTCAGCAGGGCCGCGAACAGGGTCAGGGTGTGCAGCGCCAGGAACGCCCAGCGACGCGGAGCCAGCCATTTGTAGTAGAGCGGATCGATGATCGAAATCAGCGCCGCCATGCTCAGTAATCCGGTGAAGAACAACTGGCCACTGTTCCAGGTGGTGGTGATTAAAAAGAACGGCAGGACGAAGAACAGGCTTTCCTGATGGATCATCTGCGTTGCGTAACGCAGCAGTGGCTGGGGTATTTCGCGCTTGAAGACCCTGGCGAACAGCTTGGTGAGGCTGTTTTCCAGCATCAGCCAGACCCAGCTGACCAGCATGATGGTAGTGATCCACGTCGCCAGACCTTGTTGGCGATCCACCAGCATGAAGCTGCCGACCCCTGATATGAAACCGCCGAGCGCAATGACCCCGGGATAGCGCTTCATCAACTCCAGGAGGCGCTGTACGTACAGGGTCAGGTTCGGCATTCGGCGATTCACAATAGTCGTGGGAAAAATCCTCGACAGGGTACCGCCCGAGGGGCCCCGTGGCGAGGGGGCTTGCCCCCTCGCCACGCATCTCCCTTGCCACACAGTTCCATTACCACAGGGAAATCATTGCTTTCTGTGGTGAACGCGCCAACCCAATATTCCGAGCACCATCAGTCCAAATCCCCCGACAATCGTCCACATCACCTGGTCATAACTCATCAGCGGCTTCTCGATCCGCAGATACCCCGGTTGCAGCAGCAATTCGCGCATTGCCTTGTTCGCCTCGGCCAGTGTCACGTCTTGCAGCGCCTTGGCCGGATTGACGAAATGGCCGTCCTCATAGTCGCCAAGGGCGCTCCAGTAATAGTCCGCCAGGGCGCTGTTGCCTTGCACGGCCCAGGCCTGGCGAGCGATGGCGGCTTGCTTGAGACGGGCGAAGGTGGCGGCGTCGAGGCCGTTCTTGAGCAGATCGGCTTTAAGCTCATCCAGCACCTGTTCCGCTGTCAGCACGTCGTCGCGATCGAGGTCGGCGTTCAGGCTCATGAAGCCCACCCCGCCAAATATCTCGCGCTCGGCCGAGGGACCGTAGGACAACCCATGGGCCAGGCGCAATTGGCGATAGAGCGCCCAGTCCAGATAGTCCTTGAGCAGGTCGAAGGTTTCGTCATGCTGGTCTTCCAGCACCGGTTCCGGCACCAGCCAATGCAATTTGGCACCGCCGCCGACGAAACCGTTACTCAAATTGCGCTCATGGGCCGCGCTGGCCTGAATGTCTGGCAGTGGCAGGTGAGCGCTAGGTTCTACTGCCTCGAGCGCGCCATAGGCCCGTTCCAGATAGGCCGGCAGGAGGCGGTCCAGGTCGCCGACCACGATCAGGGTCATGTTGTTGGGCGCATACCAGTCCTTGCGCACCTTCTCCAATTGCTCGCGGGTCAGGTGATCGACTTGCGCGCGCTCGGGGCATTTGAGGCCCAGTTCCACCGCCAACTGATTACTGGCGGTGTGCCCCAGATCCTGGCGATCCAGCCAGCGTTGCAGATGCGAGTAATGCCCGCCGTCTTCGCGCTCGACCACTTGCTTGGCGACGTTGATCGCAGGGTCGTCGATACGGGTCTGGGTCAGCAGCGCCAATAACAGGTCGAGGACCTTGCGCTGGTTATTCGCCGGAGCTTCGATGACGAAGGTCGTGTCGGCATTGTTCGTATAAGCATTCCACTCGCCGCCCAGGGCCTGCATGCGCTCTTCCAGACCGCCTTCGCCGGTGGCGTCGATGCCGCTGAACAGCAAGTGTTCGAGCAGATGCGGCAGCTCCTTGTCGGCACAGCTGAAATCATCCCGGCCTACGCCAACCACCAACCGGATCGCCACATGCCCGCGCTCCGTACCCGGTTTGAGGACCAATTGCAGGCCGTTGCGCAACGTGTAGCCCTCGACCTGAAAGCGATCCAGGGCAATTGAAGGCAGTGAACCAAGCAACAGACAAGCGAACAGCAGACAACGCATAACGAATTTCCGTACGACCCGCGTAAGTTCAACAGACTTCAGGCAACTGTGGACGTTCAGGGTGAATGAGTGATGTCAGTCAAATCGTCGACCGCCAGAGCACCGGTGTCCGAAGTGCCCAACACCGCATAGGCGCTGCTGCAGAACAGCGAATTCAAGCGTCTCATGTCAGCAATCAGTTCCAGGTGCAGCGAACTGGTCTCGATACTTTGTACGATCTTACGGTTTAAACGGCTGACATGAGCGTGGGCCAGACGGCGCTCCTGTGCGCGAAAGCGACGTTTCTCACGCAGTAACTGACGGGCACTTTCCGGGTCGGCACTAAGAAACACTGACAACCCCAGACGCAGATTGGCAATCAGCTGACTGTGCAGCCCCGCCAACTCCTCCAGACCGACCTCGGAAAAAGACCGGCGTTGCGAGGTTTTCTGCTGCTGAACCTTACGCAGCATGCGCTCGATCAGGTCGCTGGCCAGTTTCAGGTTAATCGCCAGCTCGATGGTTTCCGCCCAGCGCCGACTGTCCTGCTCGCTGAGGTCTTCGCGGGGCATTTGTGCCAGATAGAGTTTGATGGCGCTGTAGAGCGCTTCAACATCATCGGTCAGGCGACGAATTTCCTGGGTGACGGCGGTCTGCTTACCGCGCAGCACGGCGAGCATGGCTTCGAGCATGCTGTCGACCAGATCGCCGATGCGCAGGGTTTCCCGGGCAGCATTGGCCAGCGCCAGACTCGGGGTGACCAATGCCGTCGGGTCAAGATGCCGTGGTTTGGCCGTGCCATTGATGTCCGGCCGCTCCGGCAGCAACCATGCGCAGAGCCTGGCCATCAGCCCGACACTGGGCAACAGGATCAGGCAACGCGCAGTGTTATAGAGCAGGTGGAAGCCAATGACCATTTCCTGAGGGCTGAAGTCGAGGCTGTCGATCCAGTGCGCCAGCGGATCGAGTACCGGAATGATCAGCAGCAGGCCAATCAGTTTGTACAGCAGACTGCCGAGCGCCACCTGACGGCCGGCCGCGTTCTGCATGCTGGTGCTGAGGAAAGCCAGAATGCCACTGCCGATGTTGGCGCCGATCACCAGGCCGATGGCCACCGGCAGGCTGATCACGCTGGCACCGGCGAGGGTCGCGGTCAGCAAAACGGCGGCCAGGCTGGAGTAGGAAATCATCGCAAACAGCGCGCCGACCAAGGCATCGAGCAGAATATCGCCGGTCAGGGAGGCGAAGATGACCTTCACCCCTTGCGCCTGAGTGATCGGCGCGGCGGCCTCGACGATCAGTTGCAACGCCAGAATGATCAGCCCCAGACCAATGCCGACCCGGCCCATCTGTCCGACCCGGGTTTGCTTGCGTGACAGAAAGAAAATCACCCCGAGGAAAATCAGCAGCGGCGACAGCCACGACAAGTCGAGAGTCAGTACCCGCGCCATCAGCGCGGTACCCACGTCGGCACCGAGCATGGTCGCCAAAGCCGGAGTCAGCGCCATCAGGCCCTGACCGACAAACGAGGTCACGAGCATGGCGGTGGCATTGCTGCTCTGGACCATGGCGGTCACCATGATCCCGGCGACAAACGCCAGCCAGCGCCTGGACATGTTATGGGCGATCACGTGGCGCAAGTTGGAGCCATAAACCCGCAGGATGCCGGTTCGGACAATGTGCGTGCCCCAGATCAAAAGGGCCACGGCCGATAACAAATTGAGCAGGGTGAGCATACAGGCCCCCTGTGGTGGTAGCGCCCCAGTGGGGCAAGTCGACGGTGCCGCGCGTTTTTCTACGTTCTTTACATAAGCTGTAGTTGGCTAACGGTCTGGACGCCAGCATCGCATAGCTAAAGAGACGATTGAAACAAAACTGTCATGAAAACAGTTTGCTGTAGAGGAGAGAAAGGGGGCGTACAGATAGCACATTGAGCAAACAAATGTGGGAGCGAACCGGCCTGTAGGAGCGAGGCTTGCCCGCGAAGGAGGTGTGTCAGTCGACATTGTTGTTAACTGACACACCGCCTTCGCGGGCAAGCCTCGCTCCTACAGGGCAGGCTAGCTCCCACACAGAGTCGGGTTACTGCCCCGGAACATCCTTGCGCAGTTTCACTGGCTCCTGCTGCTTCCTCTTTTTCATCATCGCGGTACGCATCTTGATGTTGATCGCTTCCACCGCCAACGAGAACGCCATGGCGAAGTAGACGTAGCCTTTTGGCAAGTGAACGTCGAGCGATTCGGCAATCAGCACGGTACCGACCAGCAACAGGAACGACAGCGCCAGCATCTTCAGCGACGGGTGCTTGTCGATGAACTCGCTGATGGTGCCAGAAGCCCACATCATCACTAGCACTGCAACGACAATCGCCGCGACCATGACCGGTACGTGGGACACCATGCCCACCGCGGTGATCACCGAGTCCAGCGAGAACACGATGTCGATGATCGCGATCTGGATGATGGTGTACAGGAAATTGCCGCCCTTGCCCGAAGGCTCGTCGCCGACTTCATCTTCACCTTCCAGCGCGTGGTACATCTCTTGCGAGCTCTTCCACAGCAGGAACAGACCACCGAAGAACAGGATCAGGTCACGCCCGGAAATACCCTGGCCGAACACTTCGAACAGGTCTGCGGTGAGGCGCATGACCCAGGTGATCGACAGCAGCAACAGGATCCGCGTGATCATGGCCAGCGCCAGGCCGAAAATCCGGGTGCGCGCCTGCATGTGCTTGGGCATGCGGCTGACCAGGATCGAGATCATGATGATGTTGTCGATGCCCAGGACGATCTCCAGGGCAGTCAGGGTGAAGAAGGCAACCCAGATTTCAGGGTTGGTCAGCCATTCCATGTGTATTCCTTTGAGCGAGTGTTTAAACCACAAAGGGCCCAGGCTTCAAACAACAAAGCCTGGACCCGTCATGGTGAGTCTTGGGCTTATAGAGTGCTGAACAGCGGGAAAATCCCCATCAGCAATGCAGCGACCAGTATGCACAGGCAAACCAGCACTGCCCACTTCAAGGTGAACCGCTGATGATCACCGAATTCGATACCGGCCAGGGCCACCAACAGGTAAGTCGATGGTACCAGCGGGCTCAGCAAGTGGACGGGCTGACCGACGATCGAGGCACGTGCCATTTCCACCGCGGTTATACCGTAATGACTGGCGGCTTCGGCAAGTACCGGTAACACGCCGTAATAAAATGCATCGTTCGACATGAAGAACGTGAACGGCATGCTTACCAGCGCGGTAATCACAGCCAGGTACGGGCCGAGGAAATCGGGGATAACCGCCAGCAGGCTTTTCGACATGGCATCGACCATGCCGGTGCCCGACAGGATACCGGTGAAGATACCCGCGGCAAAGATCAACCCGACCACCGCCAGCACGCTACCGGCGTGGGCCGCAACGCGATCCTTCTGCATTTGCAGGCAAGGGTAGTTGACGATCATCGCGATACTGAACGCCACCATGAACAGCACCGGCAGCGGCAACAGGCCGGCGACCAGCGTGCACATCAGTCCCAGGGTCAAGGCGCCGTTGAACCAGATCAGCTTTGGACGACGGGCATCCGGGAACTGTGAAACGCTGATTTCGCTGTGATCGACTTCATCACCGACCAGGTGCAGTTCACCCAGACGCGCACGCTCGCGTTTACCGTAGAAGTAGGCAATCGCCAGGATAGCCACCACGCCGGCCAGCATTGCTGGAATCATTGGCACAAAGATGTCGGACGGGTCGACATGCAGCGCACTGGCCGCACGAGCCGTCGGGCCGCCCCAAGGGGTCATGTTCATCACGCCGCCGGCGAGGATGATCAGACCGGCCATGATCCGCGGGCTCATGCCGATGCGGCTGTAGAGCGGCAGCATGGCGGCTACGCAGATCATGTAAGTGGTCGCGCCGTCACCGTCCATGGACACGATCAGCGCCAGTACGGCGGTACCGACCGAAACTTTCAGCGGGTCGCCCTTGACCAGTTTGAGGATCTTGCGCACGGCCGGGTCGAACAGACCGGAGTCGATCATCAGGGCGAAGTAGAGAATGGCGAACATCAGCATCACGCCGGTCGGCGCGAGCTTGGTGATGCCTTCAAGCATCATCGGGCCGATCTTCGGCGAGAAACCGCCGAACAGGGCGAAGATAATCGGGATGATGATCAGAGCGATCAGCGCGGACAGGCGCTTGGTCATGATCAGGAACATGAACGTGATGACCATGGCGAAGCCAAGGAAAGTCAGCATAGGAATACTCCAGGCGTAGCGCGGCTAGGGAATGGCGAACCGGATGGGGTCAGCGCAGAACGGGAAGCACGAGACGTACGGGCGGAGTGACAGCGAAGAGGCGGGTAGTAGCGGACATCAGAATCACCATTGTTGTTGTTTAATGGACCGGGCGGGCGATAAAACACTCGCATTGGCCAACCGGTCTGTTGCCGGCAGTGAGGGCGATCCTAATCGGGGAAGCTTTCAGCCAGCTTTCGCGAGTGAAAGCATTGACCGAATGTACGACCGGTCGTCGGCCGGGTTGAGAGTCCGTAAACACGGGGTCAGGAGCAAAAGACATGGGCGAACTTCACACCGGCGGCTGCCACTGCGGACAAATGCGCTATCAATTCAGCGGGCCATTGCACGACATCGCGCACTGCCATTGCTCGATTTGCCGACGGGTCAGCGGCGGGATCGTGACCACCTGGATCACCGTGCCCGCTTCGGCATTTACCTGGGTGACAGGTACGCCGTCGCGGTACGAATCTTCATCTACTTGCGTGCGGTATTTCTGCCCAAACTGTGGGGCGCAACTGGCGCTGGTGACGCAGCTCAGCCCCGAGAGCATCGATGTGACCATCGCCACCCTCGACCATCCCGAGCAGGCGCCGGCCGAGCGGCATATCTGGACCGACAGTCGTTTGCCGTGGCTGCATCTGGACGAGCACTTGCCCGGCGAGGCCCAAGAACAACTCTGATCAGAAAACAGACAGGTTCAGCGGCCGGATCGCGCCCATCCAGATCGCATGTTCGGTGTGGTCGAGCAGATCGTCGCCCGTGTCCGGGTGCAGGAATATCACTAATCCCTTGCGGTTGAGCGCCAGCCACGGCAATACCTCACCCATGTATTGGGGCTCGAAAGCCAATTGGCAGCTCCAGTCCGGGTGCGGTCCCACCGGGCGTTCGTGCACGCGCCCCATCTTCAGTGGAAACAATTGCGCTGCCTGCTCACACAAGGCCCGAGCCTGTGGCAGGGTGCTGGCATCGAAGTAGACATGGGCGTGGTAACCCTTGATCTGTTGCATCTCAAACCCCCTCTAAAACTACTTGTCGAACCCACCCCGCTTCCCGCAGGTCACACGCTATATAGGCAGCAAGTACGGAGCACATCCATGAAAAATGCCGAAACCCCAGTGGTGAAGGTGGTGCTTTATGGTGCCATGAGTAGCCTGGGCAGTGCGCTGATGGCTGAAATGCTGCGGCGCCAGCATGAAGTGATCGCGATTCTCGATGACCTGAACGCGCTAGCACCGCGCCCTGGTTTACGCACCAAGGCTGGTGACCTGTTCGATGCCAAGCGGGTCAAGCAGAGCGTGGCCGGCTGTTCGGCGGTGATCTGCCTGCTCGATGCGCCAGGGTTGCCGATGAACAGTGAGCACATCGAAAAAAAATTCGTGCCCGGACCGGTCGAGGAGGTGCTGGCAGTCGATGCACTGATCGACGGTATGCAGGCCGCAGGTATTGCCCGGCTGTTTGTGGTGGGCGATTTCGAAGTACTGGACGACCCGGAAATCGAAGACCCGTTGCAACGCCACGCCGCCGAAGAAATCCGCGAGTCTCTGCAGAGCAGCTCTTTGCACTGGACCTTGGTGAATGCACCACGGCGCGTGCCCGGGCTGACCATCGAGCATTTCAGCCACGTCAGCAGTAGCCTGGAACCTGGTCTGGCCGCAGCGCTGGAACAATTGAACAGGGTAGCCATAGGGATTGCCGATGAGCTGCACCTGAACCTGCATGTGGGTGAGCATGTGAGTTTTATTGCGACGTCGGAATAGTAAAAGATCGCAGCCTTCGGCAGCGCCCACAGGCGCGTAGGAGCTGCCGAAGGCTGCGATCTTTCGCACTCACACCGCAATCGAAGGCAAAGGAAGACCATTGAGCGATTGCGCACTGCTGGCCTGTTCCGCCATCAACCAATCCACAAACAGCTGAATCAACGCCCCACGCCGTTTGCGCTGGGGCAGGACCACGTAATAACCCAACCTGGAAATCACCGTCTCGGCAATCGGGCGACATAACAGACCTTGCGCCAACAAGTTATCCACAAGGTGCCGCCAACCGATCGCAACGCCCTGACCGCCAATCGCCGCCTGAATCAGCAAGGTGTAATTGTCGAAGCGCAGTTGCCCCGGAGCCGGGGCCGATGTGATCCCCAGCTCGCGAAACACGCCGCTCCAGTCGAACCAGTTACTGCTGTGTTCGCCTCGCAGGTGCAACAACGGAAACTCCAGCAATGACTGGGCCGGCAAGGGCAGGGCACGGTCCTTCAACAGCAGCGGGCTGCACACCGGAAACACTTCTTCGCTGAACAGCCAATGGCTCTCGCCCTGCTTGAACCGGCCATCGCCGAACAGCACCGCCACATCAATATCGGTACGCAGCATGTTGTGGCTGCGTTCGCTGGTAACCAGGCTGACATCCACTTGAGGGTTGGCGCTATGGAAGCGATGCAGACGCGGCATCAGCCAGTACGCGGCGAAGGCAAAATCGGTGGCCACTTGCAACACTTCGTGCTGCTGTTGTGCGCTGATTGCGCTCAATCCTGCTTCGATATTCTGCAAACCGAGCTGAACTTGCTCGAACAGAATGGTCCCGGCCTCGGTCAGTTCGATACCGCGATAAATCCGGTCGAACAACCGTGTAGCGAGCTGTTCTTCCAATCGTTTGATCTGCTGGCTGATGGCCGGTTGCGTGGTGCCGAGCTCCACCGCGGCCGCGGTGAAGCTGCGCTGCCGGGCCGCGGCTTCAAAGGCACGCAGCAGGTCCAGGGACAAATCACCGAGGGCGTCATACATAAGCTGTGCTTATCCTAGTCATTGCCTGGCATGGGCTTTACCACAAAGATTATGGACTCCATGCTCGATCACAGCACTCTCGCATAAATATCCACTATGGAATGCCGCGATCACATGAAGCGCAAAAATATTCTTTTCATCATGGCCGATCAAATGGCCGCGCCAATGTTGCCGTTCTACGGCCCTTCGCCGATCAAACTGCCGAATCTCAGCCGCCTCGCCGCTGAAGGCGTGGTGTTCGACGCCGCTTATTGCAATAGCCCTCTTTGCGCGCCGTCGCGTTTTACTCTGGTCAGCGGTCAGTTGCCGAGCAAGATCGGCGCCTACGACAACGCGGCCGACTTCCCCGCCGATGTACCGACCTATGCCCATTACCTGCGGCGCCTTGGTTACCGCACCGCGCTGTCGGGCAAGATGCATTTCTGCGGCCCGGACCAGTTGCACGGCTATGAAGAACGCCTGACCAGCGACATCTACCCGGCCGATTACGGTTGGTCGGTGAACTGGGATGAGCCGGATGTGCGTCCAACCTGGTATCACAACATGTCGTCGGTCCTGCAAGCCGGGCCCTGCGTGCGCACCAATCAGCTGGATTTCGACGAAGAGGTGGTGTTCAAGGCCCAGCAATACCTGTTCGACCACATCCGCGAGGAGGGCGATCAGCCGTTCTGCCTGACCGTGTCGATGACTCACCCACACGATCCGTACACGATTCCCAAAGCTTTTTGGGATATGTACGACGACGCCGACATCCCTTTGCCCGAAACACCTGAACAGGATCAACTTGATCCTCACTCCCAGCGTTTGCTCAAGGTCTACGACCTGTGGGACAAGCCGCTGCCTGTGGATAAGATTCGCGATGCGCGCCGCGCCTATTTCGGTGCGTGCAGCTATATCGACAGCAACGTCGGCAAACTGCTGCAAACACTCGAGGAAACCGGGCTGATCGATGACACCATCATCGTATTCTCCGGTGACCACGGCGACATGCTCGGCGAGCGCGGCCTCTGGTACAAAATGCACTGGTACGAAATGGCTGCCCGTGTACCGCTGCTGATCAGTGCACCAGGGCAATTCGGGGCTGGGCGGGTCAGCGCAGCGGTGTCCACTGCCGACCTGCTACCGACCTTTGTGGAATTGGCCGGCGGCTCGCTGGAACCGGGTCTGCCGCTGGACGGCCGCTCGCTGGTTTCGCATCTGCAAGGGCAGGGCGGTCACGATGAAGTTTTCGGTGAATACATGGCTGAAGGCACCATCAGCCCGTTGATGATGATTCGCCGCGGCGCTTACAAATTCATCTACAGCGAAGACGACCCCTGCCTACTCTTCGATGTACATAACGACCCGAAGGAACAGGAAGAACTCAGCCAATCGCCGCAATATCGGCAGCTTTTCGAGGAATTTCTCGCCCAAGCGCGGGCCAAATGGGATATCCCGGCGATCCACCAACAGGTGCTCGCCAGTCAGCGACGCCGGCGTTTCGTCGCCGACGCCCTGACGATCGGCAAGCTGAAGAGCTGGGATCACCAGCCACTGGTAGACGCCAGTCAGCAGTACATGCGCAACCACATCGACCTCGACGATCTGGAACGTAAAGCACGTTATCCACAACCCTGCCAAAACCAATAATGTTAAGGGGAAGTCCATGCAAAGGTTATCCACGCTTCTGGCTCTGGGCAGTACCTCGGCCTACGCCGAGCAAAGCTGCGAGACGGTGAAAATGGCCGACCCAGGCTGGAGCGACATCGCTGCAACCAACGCCATCACCGGGTTTCTGCTGGACGGCATGGGCTACAAGGCCAAGGTCGACACGCTGGCAGTGCCGATCACCTTTGGCGGTCTGAAGGATGGCCAGGTGGATGTGTTCCTGGGTAACTGGATGCCGGCGCAGCAGGGCTTCTATGACAAGTTCGTGGCCAATGGCGACGTTACGCAACTGGCGAAGAACCTTGATGGCACCGAGTTCACGCTGGCGGTTCCGGATTACGTTTGGGACGCGGGTGTGCATAACTTTAATGACTTGAACAAGTACGCCGACAAGTTTGACAAGAAGATCTATGGCATCGGCTCAGGCGCCCCGGCGAACATTTCGCTGCAAGAGATCATCAAGAAGAACGACTTCGATATGGGTCAGTGGAAACTGATTGAGTCCAGTGAGCAGGCGATGCTGGCCGAAGTGTCTCGGGCGGTGAAGAAACAGAAGTTCGTGACCTTTCTCGGCTGGACGCCACACCCGATGAACGTGCAGCTGAAAATGCATTACCTGAAGGGCGGCGAGAAGTACTTCGGTGACACCGGCAGCGTTTATACACTGACCCGCAAAGGTTATGCACAGGCCTGCCCGAATGTCGGCAAACTGCTCACCAACCTGAGTTTTACCCAAGAAATGGAGAACAGCATCATGGCCGAGGTGGTGAATAAAAAGATCAGCAATGCCGCGGCGGCCAAGGCGTGGATCAAGGCCAACCCGGCGGTGCTGGATAAGTGGCTGGACGGGGTGAAGACCGTGGACGGGAAGGATGCATTGCCGGCGGTGAAAGCCAAACTCTAAGTTAATGTGGGAGCGGGCTTGCTCGCGAAGGGGTCATCAAATCCGGCATTTGTGTCGACTGACACCCCGCATTCGCGAGCAAGCCCGCTCCCACAGTGAGAACGATCCGCGTCGGTCCTGATACCCTTGCGCAAAATCCCACCCGAGAGGACCCATGGCCTTCCCCAGCCGTCATTCACTCTTCCCCTTCCTGACCTGGTTGCCCCGGCAAACCCGCGCCAGCGTCGGCCGTGACCTGATTGTCGGCCTGAGCGGCGCGATTCTCGCGTTGCCACAATCCATTGCCTACGCCCTGATCGCCGGTCTCCCACCGGAATACGGGTTGTACGCCGCGATTATCCCGGTGCTGATCGCCTGCCTCTGGGGTTCGTCATGGCATTTGATCTGCGGTCCTACGGCGGCCATTTCCATCGTCCTGTACGCCAGCGTCAGTCCTCTGGCCGTCCCCGGGTCGCAGGACTACGTCACGCTGATCCTGCTTCTGACACTCCTGGCGGGCATTTTCCAGTGGCTGCTGGGTTTGCTGCGTTTCGGCGCCTTGGTGAATTTCGTCTCTCACTCGGTGGTGCTGGGCTTCACCCTCGGCGCAGCGGTGGTGATTGCCATTGGGCAACTGCCGAACTTGCTGGGGCTGGATGTGCCCAACCAGGCCACGGCGCTGAACAGCCTGCTGCTGTTGTTCAGTCATCTCAGTGAGGTGGACAAACCCTCGCTGGTACTGGGCCTGGCCACGGTCGGGGTGGGCATCGTGCTGAAACTGCTGTTGCCGCGCTGGCCGACCCTGTTGATCGCTCTGGCCCTGAGCGGGTTGCTGGTGTGGTTGTGGCCAGCGATGTTCGGTCATGTGCAGTTGGTGAGCGCCTTTGTCGGGCGGCTGCCGCCCTTCAGCCCGCTGCCGCTGGATCTGGACCTGATATTGCGCCTGCTGCCCAGCGCGGTGGCGGTCGGCATGCTCGGGCTGGTGACGAGCCTGTCGATTGCCCGCTCCTTGTCGGCGCGTTCGCAACAGTTGCTCGACGCCAATCAAGAAGTCCGCGCCCAGGGTTTTTCGAACATGGTCGGTGCGTTTTTTTCCGGCTCGCTGTCAGCTGGCTCCTTCACCCGCTCGGCCCTGAGCTACGACGCCGGTGCCTGCTCACCGCTGGCGGGGGTTTTTTCCGCGGTGTGGGTGGCGCTGTTCGCCATCTTCGGCGCGGTATTGATTGCGCACATCCCGATCCCGGCCATGGCCGGCAGCATTTTGTTGATCGCCTGGGGATTGGTTGACCATCGCGGCATTCGCGCGTTGTTGCGGGTCAGCCGTGCCGAGTTTCTGGTCATGGCGCTGACCTGTGTCGCGACGCTGTTGCTGGAGTTGCAAACAGCGATCTACGCCGGAGTGCTGGCTTCGCTGTTCTTCTACCTCAAACGCACCTCGCAACCTCGGGTGCAGCATTGGCGTGAGGGCGACGAAGACATTCTAAGAGTTGGCGGTTCGATCTTTTTCGGCGCCAGCCATTACCTGCAAGTGCGTTTGCAACGAATGCACGGCGCGCGGGTGGTGATCGAGGCGCAGCAGATCAACTTCATCGACTATTCGGGCGTGGAAATGCTGCATCAGGAAGCGCGACGACTGCTGCGCCAGGATCGCAGCCTGACCCTGCGGCGGGCACGACCGCAGGTGGTGGAGGAATTGAGAAAGCTCGAAGGCGCAGAGAAATGCCCGATCCGATTCGAAGATTGAAACACAGCCCCCTGTAGGAGCGAGGCTTGCCCGCGAAGGGAGCGCCGCGGTGATTCAGGCATACCGCATCATCGTTCTTCGCGGGCAAGCCTCGCTCCTACAGGGGTTACGCGGCTAGCTGGCGTCGGAGTTCGGCCAGCACCGGCGCCGTATCCGGGCGCACACCGCGCCACAGGTAGAAAGCTTCCGCCGCCTGCTCGGCCAACATTCCCAGGCCATCCATCGCCACCGCCGCGCCGTGCTTGCTGGCCCAGCGGCAGAAGGAGGTCGGCTCCTTGCCGTACATCATGTCGTAGCAAACCGTCTTGCCCGGCTCGATCAAGCTGCTGGCAATCGGCGGTACATCGCCTGACAGGCTCGCCGACGTAGCGTTGATGATCAGGTCCACCGGCTCCTGCAACCAATCGAAACCACTGGCCGATACCGGCCCCAGATCCGCGAACAATTGCGCCAGCAATTCGGCCTTTTCCACCGTGCGGTTGGCGATGATCACTGACGCCGGTTGCTCCGCCAGCAGCGGCTCCAGGGCCCCGCGCACCGCACCGCCGGCCCCGAGCAGCAGGATGCGTTTACCCTTGAGACTGAAACCGGCATTGACCGTCAGGTCCCGCACCAGCCCGGCGCCATCGGTGTTGTCGCCCAGCAGGCTGCCATCGGCCAGTTTGCTCAGGGTATTCACCGCGCCGGCCCGCTGCGCCCGTTTGGTCAAGCTGTTCGCCAAACGATAGGCGTCTTCCTTGAACGGCACCGTCACATTCGCCCCACACCCTTCGCAGAAAAATGCCTGGGCACAGCCGGAAAAATCGTCGAGGGGCGCCAGCAAAGTGCTGTAGTCCAGTTTTTGCCCCGTCTGCTCGGCGAACAAACGGTGGATCAGCGGCGACTTGCTGTGGCCAATCGGATTACCGAATACGACGTAACGATCCATCTACATTCCTCAACCGTAGAAGCTGCCGAAGGCTGCGATCTTGACTGCAGCCCCGACGATGCAAAAACTCAAACCCTGGAATCAGGCCTTGGCCAACCAATCGCGGTCTTGCAGGAAGTACTCGGTCAGGCGCGCTTCTTCACTGCCCGGCTCGGCTTTCCAGTCGTAGGCCCAGCGCACTTGCGGTGGCAGCGACATCAGGATCGACTCGGTACGCCCGCCCGATTGCAGGCCGAACAACGTGCCGCGGTCATAGACCAGGTTGAACTCGACGTAACGACCACGGCGAAACTCCTGGAATTCACGCTGTTTGGCCGTGAACGCATCGTTCTTGCGGCGCTGCACGATTGGCAGGTACGCGTCGATAAACGCATCGCCGATGGCGCGCATGAAGGCGAAGCTGGTGTCGAAGTCCCACTCGTTCAAGTCATCGAAAAACAAACCGCCGATGCCACGCGGCTCGTGACGATGCTTGATGTGGAAGTAAGTGTCGCACCAGGCCTTGTAGCGCGGGTAGACGTCTGGCCCGAACGGCGCGCAGGCCTGTTCGGCGACGCGGTGCCAGTGCACGCAATCTTCTTCATTACCATAATAAGGGGTCAGGTCGAAGCCGCCACCGAACCACCAGACCGGCTCTTCACCTTCTTTTTCAGCGATGAAAAAGCGCACATTGGCGTGGGACGTCGGTACATGGGGGTTGTGCGGGTGAATCACCAAAGACACGCCCAAGGCTTCGAAGCCTCGGCCGGCCAGTTCTGGCCGATGAGCGCTGGCGGAGGGTGGGAGACCGCTGCCAAAGACGTGGGAAAAGTTGACGCCGCCCTTTTCGATGACCGCGCCGTTTTCGATCACCCGGGTGCGACCGCCACCGCCGGCAGGGCGGGTCCAGGCGTCTTCGACGAAATGCGCGCCGCCGTCTTCAGCTTCCAGGGCAGCGCAAATGCGGTCTTGCAGGTCGAGCAGGTAGGCTTTTACGGCCTCGGTGCGGGTAGTCATGGCATCACCTTGAATCGGGCAAAGCCAGGCCGGCGGCAAATTGCTGCGTAGGATAACACCGCACCTTGTGCCGTCGCAGTTGACGAAGGTCAAGCTTGGGAGTTCGATAGGACGCTTGGCAAAATGATTTAAGGAAAGTGCAGATGGCAAAGCGTATCCAGTTCCGCACCCATGGCGGTCCCGAAGTGCTTGAGCATGTCGATTACCAGCCCGCCGAACCCGGCCCGCTGCAGGTGCGCGTGACCAACAAGGCTATCGGCCTGAACTTCATTGACACCTATTACCGCGGTGGCCTCTATGCGCCACCCGCCTTGCCATCAGGCCTGGGCGCTGAAGGCGCGGGCGTGGTCGAAGCAGTCGGCAGCGAAGTCAGCCGCTTCAAGATCGGTGATCGCGTGGCGTACGGCAGCGGCCCATTGGGTGCTTATAGCGACGTTCATGTATTGCCGGAAGCCAATCTGGTACATCTGCCAGATGCCATCAGCTTCGAACAAGCCGCCGGCGTGATGCTCAAAGGCCTGACCGTGCAGTACTTGCTGCGTCAGACGTATGAACTCAAGGGTGGCGAAACCATTCTGTTCCACGCAGCAGCCGGAGGCGTCGGTTCCTTGGCCTGCCAATGGGCCAAGGCCTTGGGCGTGAAGCTGATTGGCACGGTCAGTTCAGCAGAGAAAGCCGCCCTGGCGAAAGCCAATGGTGCCTGGGCGACCATCGATTACAGCCATGAAAACGTCGCACAACGCGTGCTGGAATTGACGGACGGTAAGAAGGTGCCGGTGGTGTACGACGGCGTAGGCAAAGATACCTGGCTGACATCGCTCGACAGCGTCGCGCCTCGGGGGCTGGTGGTGAGTTTCGGTAATGCTTCGGGCGCAGTGGATGGCGTGAATCTGGGGATTCTCGCGGGGAAGGGTTCGCTGTACGTGACCCGACCGACTCTGGCGACCTACGCCAACAACGCTGAAAACCTGCAAAGCATGGCCGATGAGCTGTTCGAGATGATCATCAGCGGCAAGCTTACGGTGGACATCAGTCAGCGGTATCCATTGGCTGAAGCGGCCAAAGCACAGACCGAATTGTCGGCGCGGCGTACGACTGGCTCGACGGTTTTATTGCCCTGAGATTTGTGCTGCCTGTAAGGGCCTCTTCGCGAGCAAGCCCGCTCCCACACTGGATCAATGTCGAACACAAAGCCTGTGTTCACTGAAGATCTACTGTGGGAGCGGGCTTGCTCGCGAATGGGGCCACCACAGGTCTTAATCCGGGCGCACAACGTGGCCGGTTGCCAGATCGCGAATCACGCTCGGGTTCTTGCGCCCGCCCAGATTGCCGCCCAGCACCCAATCAAGCTGCCCGCGGAAATACTGCTCCACGCGAAGCCGCGTCCGCGCCGCCGGCCGCCCCTGAGGGTTGGCCGAGGTTGAAACCAACGGCCCGACTACCGCACACAAATCCCGCACCAGTGGGTGATCGCTAACCCGCAATGCCACGGTTTCATGCACACCGGTAATCCACTGGGGCAACATATTTTGATGCGGCACCAGCCAGGTGTTGGGGCCCGGCCAGGTGCTGGCCATGCGGTCCATCCACAATTCAGGGAAGTCTTCGAAGAGGAAATCGAACTGGCGAATATTGTCGGCCACCAGAATCAGACCTTTATCCACAGACCGCCCCTTGATCAGCAGCAGACGATCCACCGCCTCTTCGTTCCACGGGTCGCAACCCAGGCCCCAGACAGCTTCGGTTGGATAGGCAATGACCGCCCCAGCGCGAATTTCTCGTGCGGCTTGTTGCACACGCCAACTGTTAACCATGAAAGACTCTCCGGAATAAGGCTCTGGGCAGTTTACCGATCTTCCATGCAAAACCTAGCGTCCCCGTGCAAGCCAGCGGCCACTTTCACAGACCGCACGGCCGTCCATTTCCAGTTCCGTCAGCGCTGCCAACACTTTCGACAATGCCCAGCCGCTGGTGATCGCCAAGGCTTCGCTGGTATGGGGCGCCGCGTGGAGCAATATGAGCAGCGGATGAGTCTCTGTCGTCTGCGGCGTTTGCGGCGATAACGGCAGCCTTTGCCAGCCGCGCAAGGCTTCGAGGATATGCTCGATGGTTTCCACCAGCACCGCACCGTCGCGAATCAACTGATGGCAACCCTTTGCCCCGGGGTGATGGATCGACCCTGGAATCGCATACACCTCACGCCCCTGTTCCGCCGCCAGCCTGGCGGTGATCAACGAACCACTGGCAACACTCGCCTCGACCACGAGCACGCCGAGGGACAAACCGCTGATGATTCGATTGCGCCGGGGGAAGTTGCTGGGGGAAGGGCCGGCGTCCAGCGGGAACTCCGAAAGGACCGCGCTTCCCGAGGCAATCATGGCGTCTGCCAGACGCCGATTTCGCTGTGGATAAAAATTTTCCAGCCCCGTGCCAAGTACGCCGACCGTTTGCCCGCCAACGTCCAGAGCCGCCTGATGCGCGGCAGCATCGATGCCCAGGGCCAGACCGCTGGTGATGACAAAACCGGCACCGGCCAGCGTGCGGGAAAACGCGGTGGCGGTGTCCATGCCCGGTCGCGAAGCACGACGGCTGCCGACCATCGCCAGCTGTGGTTTTTCCAGAATTCCCGGATCGCCCGCGACGAATAACAGCGGCGGCGCATCACTGATTTGCGCCAGCAATGCGGGGTAGTCAGGTTGGCCCCACATCAGTAAATGCTGGCCCGGGCGCTCTAACCAGGCCAATGCATGACTGGCGCCGTCACGAATTTCGCTGGAGCGCCGGGCTTCCGCGCAGGCGAGTGGCAAGCCCAATGCACGCCAGGCGCTGGCCGGTGCGCTGATGGCTTTGGACGCAGAACCAAAGGCCTCAAGCAATTTCTTGAAACGTGCCGGGCCGAGCTCCGGCAAACGGTGCAGGCGTAAACGGGCTTCCAGTTCCGCGGGGGAAACGGACGTACAGGCAGACAGCGTCATGGATCATCCTTGATCGTTATAAGGTCCCGTCGAATCGGGAATAAGCTGTGGATAACTCTGTTGGTAACTTGTGAGCAGGCTTAAGGATTTCGCACCTTGTCCATCACCGCCAAGGAGCGCGATGCGTTAAGGACAAGCCCGTAGCTGAGCTTGTCGTAGGTGCGGAATACCATCAGCAAACCGGCCCGCTCGTCGGGAATTTTCAATGGCTGACCGGTAATCCGGTCACGCACGGTTTCACCCGTTTTCATCACCACCAGCACATTGCCTTCGGACAGGCCATCGCGCTGACCCTTGTTCAGCGTGACGACATCCAGCGCGCCGATCTGGGTGACCCCACGCGGCACATCAATAATCAAGCCGTTGATTTCGGTTGTCGGGGCACTGGGCATGAAGGTCGAATTGATCGAACGTTCTTCGCCGCCGAACAGCCGGTCGCCGAGTCGTACTTCCTGAGTGGTGCGTTGCAGGGCCAGGGTGGCGACGTCGCCTTCAGTGGCAATAATCTCGCCGCCACCGATGTCGTCGGCGTTGATCCCCAGAAACTCCTTGCTCTGCGGGTCGGTGTAGACCTTGCCCTGACGGAAGATGCCGTACACCGGTTGTGCCGGGTCGAAATGGCCACGCGCGAATATTCGATCACCGGTGCCACTGAGCACCCGTTCGGCGTCGCCGGCGACGATGTAGGGCGCCTTGTCGAAATCCTCTGCCTTGTCGACGATACGATTGCTCAGCAGAAAGCTGTTGATCGATTTCAGCGGAATGCTCGGAATGGCATCGGCCACCGGCGAGCTGCGGATTTGTGGCGAAAGCTTGATGGTGCCCCGGGAAGCGCCGCGATTGAGGGTCAGGCGTGGCTGACCGTTGACATAGACCAGCGACAGCGTATCGCCCGGATAGATGAGATTGGGGTTTTCGATCTGTGGATTGGCCTGCCAAAGCTGCGGCCACTCCCATGGCTCACGCAGGTATTTGGCGGAAATGTCCCAGAGTGTGTCCCCTGCCACCACGGTGTATTGCTGTGGAAAACCTTCCCTGAGTTGCACTTGCCCATGCGCAAAACCGGCCGAGGCCAGAAGGAGCAAGGCGAGTAGTGATTTCCTCATGCGGTGAATCCCTTTATTATGTACGTTCGCGTGAAACGCCAGAGCCCTCGTGGCTCGCTTCCGGCTCATTATTGAAAAGCGGGAAGCTACGTTCACAACGGTAGCCGGCATCCTCGGACTCGCCAGGCCATCGACCCGACTTTACCTCACACGTGCAGCAATTGAGCTTATGGCCATTTTAGACATCCTCGAATTCCCCGACTCGCGCCTGCGCACTATCGCCAAACCAGTGGCTGTAGTGGACGACGAAGTGCGTCAGTTGGTCGATGACATGTTTGAAACAATGTATGAAGCGCCAGGCATCGGCCTCGCCGCGACCCAGGTCAACGTGCACAATGGACCTCTCCGAAGACCGCAGCGAACCGCGAGTGTTCATCAACCCCGAGTTCGAAGTCCTGACTGACGAGGTGGACCAGTATCAGGAAGGCTGCCTCTCGGTGCCGGGCTTTTACGAAAACGTCGATCGCCCGCAAAAGGTCAAGATCAAGGCCCAGGACCGCGACGGCCAACCGTACGAACTGATCGCCGAAGGCCTGCTGGCGGTATGCATCCAGCATGAATGCGACCACCTCAACGGCAAATTGTTCGTTGATTACCTGTCCACGCTCAAACGCGACCGGATCAAGAAGAAACTGGAAAAGCTCCATCGCCAGAACGCTTGATGCCCTTCTTTCAAAGGCTTGCTGCGGCAAGCCTTTTTCTTTTGCGACTGCTTTGTAATTGAGAGCTTCCCATGACTGAGCCACTGCGCATTGTCTTTGCCGGTACCCCGGAATTCGCCGCCGAACACCTCAAGGCTCTGCTCGACAGTCCTTACGAAATCGTTGCGGTCTACACCCAACCGGACCGTCCGGCAGGCCGTGGGCAGAAGCTGATGCCGAGCCCGGTCAAGCAGTTGGCGCTGGAACACAACATCCAGGTGTTGCAACCACCAACCCTGCGCAACGAAGACGCTCAGGCTGAACTCGCCGCACTGAAACCGGATTTGCTGGTGGTGGTCGCCTACGGCCTGATCCTGCCGCAAGTGGTGCTGGATATTCCGCGCCTGGGTTGCATCAACAGCCACGCTTCATTGCTGCCACGCTGGCGCGGTGCGGCGCCGATCCAGCGTGCCGTTGAGGCGGGCGATAGCGAAAGCGGCGTGACCGTGATGCGTATGGAACTGGGTCTGGATACCGGGCCGATGTTGCTCAAAGTCACCACGCCGATCAGCGCAGAAGACACCGGCGGCAGCCTCCATGATCGCCTCGCAGAGATGGGCCCACCGGCCGTGGTGCAGGCGATTGCTGGCCTGGCGGCAGGCACTCTGGAAGGCGAAGTGCAGGACGACAGCCTCGCCACCTACGCACACAAATTGAACAAGGACGAAGCACGCATTGACTGGAGCCGCCCGGCCGTTGAGCTGGAGCGCCTGATTCGCGCCTTCAATCCTTGGCCGATCACCCACAGCACGCTGAACGGCGAAGCGCTGAAAGTGTTGGCTGCGAGCCTGGCCGAAGGGCAGGGCGCGCCGGGTGAAATCCTCAGCGCCAGCAAGGACGGCTTGGTCGTCGCCTGCGGTGAACAGGCGCTGTGCCTGACCCGTCTGCAATTGCCCGGCGGCAAGGCGCTGAACTTCAGTGACTTGTTCAACAGCCGTCGTGAGAAATTCGCCGTCGGCACCGTTCTCGGTCAAGCGGCGGACGCTCAATGAATCCACGTCTGGCTGCCGCCAAGGCACTTGCTGCTGTTCTTAACGGAAAAGCCTCACTCAACAGTTCTCTGCCGACGCAAATGGACAAGGTCGAAGATCGCGATCGCGGCTTCACCCAGGATCTGGCATTCGGCACGGCTCGCTGGCAGCCACGTTTGTCGGCACTGGCGGCCAAGTTGCTGCAAAAGCCGTTCAAGGCGGCTGATGCCGATGTCGAGGCGCTGTTGCTGGTCGGTCTCTATCAACTGCTCTACACCCGGGTTCCGGCCCACGCGGCCATCGGTGAAACCGTCGGTTGCGCCGACAAACTGAAAAAGCCGTGGGCCAAAGCCTTGCTCAACGCCGTTTTGCGCCGCGCCCAACGGGAAAGCGAAGCACTGCTGGCCGAGCTGGAACACGACCCGGTGGTGCGCACCGCTCACCCGCGCTGGCTGCAAAAATCCCTCAAAGCCTTCTGGCCTGAGCAGTGGGAAGCCATTTGCGCGGCGAACAACGCTCACCCGCCGATGATTTTGCGGGTCAACCGTCGCCATCACACCCGCGATGCTTATCTCGGGTTGCTGACTGAAGCGAGCATCGCTGCCACGCCATGTGTTTACAGCCGGGACGGCATCATCCTCGACGCAGCGGCCGACGTGCGCAGCCTGCCAGGTTTCGCCGAAGGCTGGATCAGCGTGCAGGACGAAGCCGCGCAACTGGCCGCTGACCTGCTGGACCTGGCGCCAGGCCAACGGGTGCTGGACGCCTGCTGCGCACCGGGCGGCAAAACCTGCCACATCCTTGAAGCCGAGCCCAAACTGGCTGGCGTGGTGGCTGTGGATCTGGAAGCCAAGCGTCTGGTGCGGGTGCGGGAAAACCTCGAACGCCTGGGCCTGAGCGCCGAACTGATCGCTGCCGACGGCCGCGACACCGCGAGCTGGTGGGACGGCAAGCCATTCCAACGCATTCTGCTGGACGCGCCGTGCTCGGCCACCGGGGTAATTCGTCGTCATCCGGACATCAAACTGACCCGCCAACCCGATGACATCGCCGCGCTGGCGGTGCTTCAGGGCGAGCTGCTCGACGCCCTGTGGATAACGTTGGAAGTGGGCGGCATTCTGCTTTACGCCACCTGCTCCACGCTGCCGACCGAGAACACCGAAGTCATCGAAGCGTTCCTCGCTCGCACGCCGGGTGCCCGTGAACTCGATATCGCCAGTCAGGCCGGCATCAAGCAGCCCCATGGTCGCCAATTGCTGGCACAGGAAGGTGGCCACGACGGGTTCTATTACGCCAAGCTGATCAAGATTGCCGCCGCGCGCGGTTAACCGGTTTTAAGGAGTGAATGGATGAAAATCATCATCCTCGGCGCAGGGCAGGTCGGCGGTTCGCTGGCAGAACATCTGGCCAGTGAAGCCAATGACATCACCGTGGTCGACACCGATGGCGAACGCCTGCGCGATCTCGGTGATCGGCTGGACATCCGCACCGTGCAAGGTCGCGGTTCGCTGCCGACCATCCTGCGTCAGGCCGGTGCCGACGACGCCGACATGCTGGTTGCAGTGACCAACAGTGACGAAACCAACATGGTGGCCTGTCAGGTCGCGCACACTCTGTTTCACACACCGACCAAGATCGCCCGGGTCCGCGAAGCCGCGTACCTGACCCGCGCCGAACTGTTCGATAACGAAGCGATTCCGGTCGACGTGTTGATCAGTCCGGAGCAAGTCGTTACCAATTACATCAAGCGCCTGATCCAGCATCCGGGTGCGTTGCAGGTAATCGACTTCGCCGAAGGCAAGGCGCAACTGGTGGCAGTGAAAGCCTATTACGGCGGTCCGCTGGTGGGTCAGCAATTGCGCCAGTTGCGTGAACACATGCCGAACGTCGAAACCCGCGTTGCGGCGATCTTCCGTCGTGACCGGCCGATCCTGCCTCAGGGCGATACAGTGATCGAGGCCGACGATGAAGTATTTTTCATCGCCGCCAAAGCGAATATTCGCGCGGTGATGAGCGAAATGCGCCGCCTCGATGAGAGCTACAAACGTATCGTCATCGCTGGCGGCGGGCAGATTGGCGAGCGCTTGGCCGAGGCCATCGAAAGCCGTTATCAGGTGAAGATCATCGAGATGAACCCGGCCCGCTGCCGCCATCTCTCGGACACCCTCGACAGCACCGTGGTGTTGCAGGGCAGTGCCTCCGACCGTGACCTGCTGATCGAGGAGAACATCGCCGACGCCGATATCTTCCTGGCGCTGACCAACGACGACGAAGCCAACATCATGTCATCGCTACTGGCCAAGCGCCTGGGCGCGAAGAAGGTGATGACGATCATCAACAACCCGGCCTACGTCGACCTGATCCAGGGCGGCGACATCGACATCGCCATCAGCCCGCAATTGGCGACCATCGGCACCTTGCTGGCTCACGTGCGGCGTGGCGATATTGTCAGCGTGCACTCATTGCGTCGAGGTGCGGCGGAAGCCATCGAGGCCATCGCCCACGGTGATGAAAAGTCGAGCAAGGTGATTGGCAAGGCCATTGAAAATATCGGCCTGCCGCCGGGGACCACCATCGGCGCGATCATCCGCGACGAAGAAGTGATCATCGCCCACGACAATACGGTGATCGAAGCCGGCGACCATGTGATTCTGTTCCTTGTGGATAAGAAGCATATTCGGGATGTGGAAAAGCTGTTCCATGTGGGGTTGAGCTTCTTCTGATCCGGAACTTGCAGTGGCTGGACGGGCCTCTTCGCGGGCAAGCCTCGCTCCTACGGGTCATGCGTGATCCATTGTAGGAGCGAGGCTTGCCCGCGAAAGCGATTTCGAACTCACCCAAAAACCAAAGGTGTCATCAATGATCGAATCCCTGGAAAAAATGCTCGCCAAGGGTGTGGATAACTCCCTGCTGCGCTTCGGGTTGGGCAAGGGTTATCTGGATCTGGGTGAAAATGCCAAGGCCGCAGAGCATTTCCAGCGCTGCGTCGAGTTCGATCCGAAGTATTCGGCGGCCTGGAAGCTATTGGGCAAGGCGCATTTGGCGCTGGCGGATTACGCGGCGGCGCGTCAGGCTTGGGAACAGGGCCTGGAAGCCGCCCGCAACCATGGCGACAAACAGGCCGAGAAGGAGATGATGGTGTTTTTGAAAAAGCTTGAGCGTCAGGCGCACTGACCAGAAGCCACTCGGGCCAAAGATCAAAAGATCAAAAGATCAAAAGATCGCAGCCTGCGGCAGCTCCTACGGGGTGTACGCCGCGTCTTTTGTAGGCGCTGGCAAAGCTTGCGATCTTTTGATTTTTACCGGGGATTATCCACAGCAGCATCAGTACCAACGTTCTTCGCCTGGCGGACGCTTCTTGAAGCGCTTCATGCTCCACATGTACTGGCTCGGATAAGCCCGCACATAGCGCTCGACCACCTGGCTCATCGCCGCGCAGGAGGTTTCGGTATCGGTGCTGTAC
>LNAP01001473.1_pt1 | contig 24813 bp, 15 predicted proteins | sample 602601 | NCBI WGS metagenome assembly LNAP01 (sample SAMN02440304, study PRJNA202911) | soil metagenome | biome: Subtropical and temperate rainforests or woodlands; isolation source: soil samples (1 kg each in a 20% v/v slurry with milli Q water) were... ...
GCCGCCGGGGCCCCCCCCCCCGCCCGCAGCCGCCATCAGGCCAGCACGTCGGGATGCGCCCGCAACGCGCGCCGCGCGTAGTAAGAGAACCCGACCTGCGAACGCTTGGGCGTCAGGATCCAGTCATGCGCCTCACGCCCCAGCGCCGGCGGAATGGGCTGGATCTTGCCGGCGGCCATGGCCAGCAGCTGCATGCGGGCAGCGCGCTCGAACTGCAGGGCCAGCACACAAGCCTCTTCCACCGACCCCGCCGCGATCAGCATGCCATGGTGCGACAACAAAATGGCGCGCTTGGAACCCAATGCCGCCGAAATGATCTCGCCTTCCTCATTGCCCACCGGCACGCCGGGCCAATCCTTCAGGAAGGCCACGTCGTCATACAGCGTGCAGTTGTCCATGTGCGAGATTTCCAACGGCACCTCCAGCATCGACAGCGACGCCACATGCAGCGGATGCGTGTGGATGATGCAGTTCACGTCCGGACGCGCACGGTAGACCCAGGAATGGAAGCGGTTGGCCGGATTCGGCATGCCGCCGCCTTCCTGCACGCGCAGGTCCTCGTCGACCAGCAGCAGGTTGCTGGCGGTGATCTCGTCAAAGCCCAGGCCCAGGCGCTGGGTGAAGTATCGGTTCGGTTCCGGCGCGCGCGCCGTGATCTGCCCGGCCAGGCCGGAATCATGCCCGCCATCGAACAGGATGCGGCAGGTCAGCGCCAGGCGCTCGCGCAGGCTCCAATCAGGCGTCTCGAACTGGCGCTGCATTTCGGCTTTCGCCCGCGCGATCAGTTCGTCTTTCCCCAGATGCATCGTATCGGCCATGGTCGTCACTCCCAAGATTGTGTCTGTGTCATGCCGCGTCGAACAGCGGCGTAAAACCGGGCAAGGCGCGCATGCGCGCCAGCCAGGCGTTGATATGGGCGAAGCCGGACAGGTCGTAACCGCCCTCGGCCGCCATGCTCGTATAAGGAAACAGCGCGATGTCGGCGAGGGTCGGCGCGGTTCCCACCAGATAATCGCGGCACGCCAGATGTGCGTCCATCAGCGCGGCCGCCTTCATGCCAATCTCGCGCCATGCCTGCATGGCCGGATCGTCCACCTGAGCCGTGCGGCGCAAGTGGATCAGCAAGCGTGGCTGCGCAAAGGCGTGCATGTGCTGGGTCTGCTCGAAACTGAGCCAGCTGCTGACCTGCGACTGCTCCAGCCGGCCGGCAGGCAGCCAGGGCGTACCCAGCCCCAGATACCAGAGTATGGCCTGCGACTCGGCCAGCCACTCGCCTTCCGGCGTCAGCAGGGCCGGCACCTGGCGCCATGGATTGATGCGCGCGAACGCATCCGTTTCCAGGTCGCCCAGCACGATGTCGAAGGTGCGCCGCGTAAGCGGCAGCCCCATATAACCGCAGGCCAGCCGGATCTTCCAGGCATTGCCCGAACGCAGCGTATCGGCCAGCTCCAGCGGCTTGCCCGCCAGCGGATGCGGAGTCTGGTTCATCATCAATCCATCTTGATGTTGGCGCGCTTCACGATCTCGGTCCACTTGGCTTTCTCGCCGGCGATGAAGCGCTGGTACTCATCCGGCGTGCCCGTGTACAGCTGCGTCCCCTGGGACGCGAGCCGCTCCTTCAGTTCTGGCGACGCCAAGGTCTTTTGCAGCGCCGCGTTCAGCTTTTCCAGGACTTCAGGCGGTGTGCCCGCAGGCGCGAAGAACGCGTTCCACGAGCTGATCTGCAGGGCCGCGTCGCCCACCTCGTTGCTGGCGGGTACGTCCGGCGCGGAAGGCAACCGCTTGTCGGCGGCCACCGCCAGCGGGCGCAGCTTGCCGGATGCAGCGTGCGGCATGATCACCGGACTGGCGTCCATCACCACGTCCACCTGCGCGCCGATGGCGGCATTCACCGCTTCGCTGCCGCTCTTGAACGGCACATGCACGATATCCACGCCCGCCGTCAGCTTCAACAGCTCCAGGCCCAAGTGCGGCGAACTCGCGTTGCCCGCCGAGCCGAAATTCAGCTTGGCCGGATTGGCCTTGGCATAGGCCACGAACTCGCTGAAGGTCTTCGCCGGCACGCCTTCCCGGATCGCCAGCAGGTACGGGGATCCCGACACCATGCCTACCGGCGCAAACTTGTCCGCGTCATAGCTGAGCTTGCTGTAGATGAGCGGGTTGACCACCTGCGTGCCCACCGTGCCCATGAAGATCGTGTAGCCGTCGGCCGGCGCGGTCGCCGCCACCTGCGCCGCGATCACCCCGCCCGCTCCCGGCCGGTTCTCGATCACGATGCCCTGCCCCAGCACGTCGCCCATGCCCTTGCCGACCTGGCGCGCCACGATGTCCGTGATCCCGCCCGCGCCGAAAGGCACCACCAGCCGGATCGGGCGGTCCGGATACGCCGCCTGGGCGCCATTGCCCGCCATGGCCGCAACCAACGCCAGCGCGCCGGCAATTCCCGAAATCTTCATGTCATCCCCCCATCGGGTGCCGCCCATCGGCACCATCATGACACGAAGTGTCCTATAGGATATTGATTTTCCGCAAGAAAAATAGACCTAGGGAAAACCTTTAGTAGCAGGAATAAAGTTCGCCTTTTTTGTTGAAGTTCGCCTTTCGGTTTTGGCCGGCAACACCTGCTATTGCACAGGCATCTTCTCTTATTCTGTGCAGATGGACGGCCTGCAGGCTGAAGAAAGGCGAACTTTGCAATAAACGCTATTGAATTAGCGCGACAGTGCAAGCCGGCAGATTTGGGATATGCCCATACGGGATTAGGTAGGAGACATGGACGTCTCGAGGCACTCGGCTATTGGAAAATATCGGCGCGGAAGCGCAGTGCTTCGTATGGAAGGCCCCTTTGGCAAGTGGCCGTTTTCGGCCAAGAGCGGAAGTTCGCTGAGCTGATTGAAATGTCCGATGAAGATTGAATGCTGACGGTTAGGGGCACGAATGCCTGAGGATGGGTCAAAAGCTGCTATTCGATCGTCGATCGAGTGGATGGCCACAATTCTGGGGTTCTCCACCGAGTGCGTTGTGCACTCTCAAAAAAAATCCACGCGCGCCGCTGTGGTCTGCATGGATCTTGTCGGGACGTTGCTGCTTGTCCCGAAACGCTGTCATCTTGGCGGTGTCAGTCCGAATGAGTTCGAGGCTGCACATCACAAGTGGAAATCAGGTGTCTACTAAATCCTGGTAACTCCAAGTTCTCATCGAAAGAAATCGAGGGCGTTCATGCATTCGTGGCTCCCTCTTCAGGTGGACCTCAGCCGGTAGAATTTCGAAGCCTGCCTGAATCGGAGATTCCCTTGGAGACCGCAGATTTAGAACCTGATGCCGAAATTGACCTTGACGCCATGTTGCTGGGCTTCGTTGGCGATCTGGCCCTGATAGAAGAGGCCAAGCGTCGCCAACGGCGAGAGTTTGACGTCGAGGCCAGTCTCGATGATGGCACTGTCCTTGGCGATCGGAACGCCGGCGATGGTGAAGGAGTCGGAGCCGGCGAAGGACTGCGTCGAGACGGGAACGGTGTCCCCAAAGGCATGCCGCCAGCCGAGCGTGCCGCGCGCGGTGGCGCTGACACCGCCAAGATTGAAGCTAGTCGAGGCGCGCAGGCCGAGCGTCGAGAAGGTGGTGTCGGTCGACTGGCTGCCTGCGGACAAGGCGGCCGCGCCGCCTGTCTCTTGGAAGCTGCCGGTGTTCAGGCTGACATGGGCGAGGTTCGCGAATGGCTCGAACGCGGCCATCGCCGTGTCGATGCGATAGCCCAATTCGCCGAACGCCTGGAAGCTGCCGGCATCGTAGCCGCCCTTCAGTTGGTCGGAGAAGCCGGGCAAGGTGACGCTGCGGCTGGTGTCGACATCGTGCCACGTATAGGCGAGCCCCGAGCGGAAGCCGAGATTGCCGCCGCCGACATTCCGGCTCGTGCCGCCATAGAGGCCCAGATGATAGTTGTCGCTTGAGCCCGACGAACTGCGATCCTTGCTGTCGAAACGGGTCTGGCTGTAGCCGGCCAGCACGCCAAGGCGCCAGTTGTCGAAGATCTCGGCGTCGCCTCCCATCAGGAAGCCGCCGGTCGACGTGCCAAGACGGGAAGCGTTGCCGTCGCTGGCATTGTGGCCCCAGCCGCCAAAGCCCTGGCCCCAGAGAGCAATACGATCGGTGGTGGCGGGCATCAGGGTCGGCCCGCCTTCGCCATAGCTCATGACAGGCGTGCCAGCGGCGGCGACATCGCCAAACGCTGCGCGGATGCGGTCATTGGCGGCGTCGCGGACAAAGTGGCTGTCCTCAAGGAAGGCCGTCTTTGCCGAGCCATGGATCTCGCCGGAGAGCTGGTCGAAGCTTGCCCGAATAACGTCGCTGTTATCGGGCAGGAGCGCGATCGCGTCATAGACGGCATGACCGGCGTCTATTCCGATGCTGTCGATGCCACTGGCCGTGGCCGCCTGATTGCGGGTCGCCGCAAGAGTGGCAAAGTTGACATCGTTGCGGGTCAGATTGAGAGCCACCGTGCCTGCGCCATAGTCATAGCCGAGATCAGGTCGCAGGAAGGCGAAATCGGAGGTGACAGTGTCGAAGCGCCCCGACAGCGCGCCGTCAGCCGCCAGGATCGTATAGGTCGAGCGCAGCTTGTAGTCACCACCGACCCCGATATGGGCAACCGAACCACCGTTGAGGGTGGTGTTGCCAGTGACGCGTACGAGATCCGAAGCGGAACCGGTAGGATCGACCTCGACAGCAAAGTGCGATCCGGTCTCAAGGGTGAGATCGCCATTGATGGTGAGCGTTCCGATAGAGTTGCCGGCCGAAAGCGTGCCGCCAGACGTGACCGTAACCCTGGAGCCAACGCCGGAGCCGACCGTGCCATGACCGCGGAGGGTCGCATCGCCTTCAACGTTGACGGATCCGCCGAGCACCGCATCGTGCCGGCTAGTGTCGGAGCCGACGATCAGAGCCCCCGCCGCCACATCGGTGACACCAGCAAAGGCCGCGCTGTTGCCGTCATGGATGAGCGAACCCGCGCCGGTCTTGATAAATCGGCCCGTGCCGGCGAGCACGCCGCCGTATGAGGCGTTGTTTTGCTGGTTGAAGATGAGAGTTGCGTTTGTAGAAATGTTTGCATTGCCGCCAAAGCGTTCAGCGGAAGCGACCAGGCCGCCGGCTTCGATCGACCAGTCAAGCGTGGAGACGCCGGCAAGAGTGAGATTGCCAACGCCACGCTTGATCATCGCGCCGCTTGTACCGTTCAGATCAAGAATGTCTCCACCGAAGCTGGCATCGACCGCCTGATCGAACACGACCGTGCCGGCATTGCCGATACGGCCCGAAATCGAGCCCACCCTGCCGATCAGTGTGCCCGCCTGGACTAACGTATTGCCGTAGTCGTTTCCGGCGTTGTCAAGCCGCAGCGTACCAGCCCCGGACTTCATAAGATCGGCCCCGCCCAACACCGCGCCGCTCAACCCAAGTTCGGTGCCTGCGGTTGTGTTGAAGATCCCGGTCTCGACAAGCGTCACCGCGCGACTGCTGTCAAAGCTCGCCGAGGTAGAAAGCGCGCCACCGGTGAAAAACAGAGTACTGGCATTCGCGCCCAGATTGCTGTCCGCCGAGACCTCAAGCGTGCCAGCCTGAATGTTGGTGCCGCCGAGGTAAGAGTTGTTGCCGGTCAGGATCAGCGTTCCGCTGCCGATCTGGCTGACGAAGCCGCTGCCTGAGATATCACCGGCGAAAGCCAGCGTGTCGCTGCGGTTGAAGGTGAGAGCACCATTGTTTTTCACATCGCCAGAGATTGAGCCCGTCGTGCCACCATTGCCGACCTGAAGCATGCCGCCCGAGACCGTCGTACCGCCGCTGTAAGAGTTGTTGCCAGTCAGGATCAGCGTGCCGCTGCCGATCTGACTGACGGAACCACTGCCCGAGACCAGACCGGCGAAAGTCTGAGTGTTGATGTGGCTGAAGGTAAGAGCACCATTGTTTATTACGTCGCCAGAGATCGAGCCCGTGGTGCCACCATTGCCGATCTGAAGCGTGCCGCCGGAAATGGTCGTGCCCCCGCTATAGCTGTTGGCACCGGTCAGGATCAGTGTTCCCGCACCGGCCTTGGTCAGCGCCGTACCGTTCCAGCCCGTAGCGGCATTGGCGGCCTGGTCACCGAGCGCCGCGCCCACTTGGAATCTGTCTGTCGCGTTGGCCAGCGTGAACGTGCCATGAGCCAGATTGTTGCCCGCCGTCCAGCCGAGGCCGTAGCTGGCAATGTATTGCTTATTGTCGTCAGTTTTACGGGTGTTGACAGTGAGATAGTCCACAACCCCGGTAAAGCCACCAACACTGACGGCGCCAAAGTCACCGCTGATGCCGGAGGTCGTATTGATCAGGATGTGATCAAGCTGGCTGCTATGGTTGATGCCACTGATGTTGAAGGTAACGTTATTTCCGAGTGCAAGACTGGCCGCTTGAAAGGATGGGCCGCTCGCCGAGGCGGCGATCGAGAGCGCTGTGTTATTGGCGAAAGTTACATCGCCAGCGACAGTGAACGTCGGCAACGTCATGATGCCAAGCCCACCGCCAATGACGCTGACGTCGCCGGCCAGACGGCTTGCGCCGTTTGAAACGCCATCACCAAACTGCAGTGCGCCGCCGACGACGGTCGTATCTCCGCTGTAAGAATTTGTGCCGGTGAGCCTAAGTGTGCCGGCTCCGGATTTGGTCAGCCCGCCTGTACCGGAAATCGAACCTGCGTAAGTCGTTGACGCAGCCTGATTGATGGCGAGTGCCGCGCTGCCCAGCGTGATTGCGCCCCCAGTACCGCTTAGCGACGACATGGTGAGGGCGTGGTTATTCAGATCGAGGGTTCCGCCATTGACCGAATAGGCCGTATTCGCTGCAAATGCGCCAACGCTGCCAGCCAGCAACATGCCCGCATTCACCGTCGTCCCGCCGCTATAGGAATTTGCGCCTGTCAGCATCAATGTGCCGGCGCCAGATTTGGTCAGCCCGCCTGTGCCGGAGATCGAACCCGCATAGAACGTTGTCGCAGCCTGATTGATGGCAAGTGCCGCGCTGCCCAGGGCGATCGCACCGCCTGTCCCGCTGAGCGAGGACATCGTGAGGGCGTGGTTATTGAGATCGAGCGTGCCGCCATTGACAATATAGGCGGCATTCGCGGTCAAGCCACCCGCTGCGCCCGCTCGCAATGTGCCCGCATTCACCGCCGTACGGCCGCCATAGGTGTTTGCGCCGGTGAGCGTCAGCGTCCCGGCGCCAGATTTGGTCAGCCCGCCTGCGCCGGAGATCGAACCCGCATAGGACGTTGTCGCAGCCTGATTGATGGCAAGTGCCGCACTGCCCAGGGTGATCGCACCGCCTGTCCCGCTGAGCGAGGACATCGTGAGGGCGTGGTTATTGAGATCGAGCGTGCCGCCATTGACGGAATAGGCGGTATTCGCCGTAAACGCGCCATTCCTGCCAGCTCGCAATGTGCCCGCGTTCACCGTGGTGCTGCCGCTATAGGTATTGCTTCCCGACAACAACAGCGTATGCGAACCGGATTTCACCAGATTGAGTACACCGGTTGCGCCATTCGTCGAGTCTCTGATATCGCCACCATAGACCCATGGATCCTGTGGATTCGGATTGTAGTCTGCCAGTAATGTCAGGGTCGAATCGGCATTTCCGTTATTCGCAATTGTCGCGGAATAGTTCGGCGTCACATAGCTGATAGCAGCAATTCTAAGGTCGTTTCCATTCAGGAACATATTCCCGCCGGAGGTGCCGAAACTGTCAGAGAATCGGACAGTCGCCGTTTCAATCAGTGCATTGTCGGCAAGAATGTTCAGCGTTCCACCACCTTGGAAATAAAGACTCCCACCCATGGCCCCGGCAACACGGGCATTCAACGTCCCACCCGAAATTCCCAGCCCTGAGCCTGTGTAAGAGTTGACTGCGTACATATTCGTGACGGAATTTCCGCCCAACGTCAGCCAACTGTTTTCCATTCCGTTGGCGGCATTAATATTCAACGTGCCACCCAGCATTGTAATTTGGCCGCCAACCACACCTCTCGTCGCGTTTACGTTTACCGTTACTCCCGCACTTTGAATATTCTGCAGGCCTCCACTTATAGCGCCTTCCGCGTTCACATTGAGCGTGCTGTTTCCACGGAAATATGTGTAATTTGGGTAGACTCCAACAGGGTTCGGCGTATAGGTTAGCGCATCGCGGGCCGTCAGATTTACGACAACATTGTCTTGGAAATTCCAGGTTCTTTCACCAAAATAATCGGCACTGCCCGCTTCGATCGTTGCGTTTCCTGTGCATGTATTGGCTGGGCACGACTGAGCATGGGCCTTCGCTGACAAAGCCAGCGGTTCCATAAGCACCAGAGAGCTGATCAGGGCGCTAGAGCAGAGCAGTCGAGTGCTGCGGCAGCCATCGCGGCAGGACTTCATGGAAAAGGACTGGTGATGTCTCCTGGATCCTGGCAGCACGGTATCGTTATTCATCTTCTACGGTATTGTTTGACGGATCTTTCAATTCGCCATCTTGCCATCTGGATCGATACTTTATAAAAATGCGCGATCACCGCATATCACTGAAACTAGGTATTTTTGGTCTCACTGTTGATTTGCAGGCAGAGTTGACCCACTTTTACGTTTGATTTGCATCTAATTCTGCCCTGACCATCTGAATCCACACGGACTAATTCGGGGCTAGGGTCAATCCTGACGATTGGAGAAGAACAAAGTGAGAGCATCACTGGGCCAATAGGCGTGGCTGTAGCTTTGAGCGGCTGCGCCAACAACGGCGGGAAGCCGGACATCCCTAGTGGACCGCCAGTCACTTGTGCAGAGTTGTTGAAATGGGAAACTCCTACGCTTCGTGGGGCCAACGAAACGGTGGCAATTCTCGCCGCCGGATATTCTGATGGCACGTTCGTACCTATCAGGCCATTAGCCGAGGCGAACGGTGAGCGCCTCAGCCAGGATGAAAAGCTGCAGGATTTCGCTGTGCGGGCAGTTTGGCTAACGTGGTGCCAACCGGGACGTCCGCGAACAGACCGGACTTTTGTGTCGCAAGTGGTCATTCCCTTTAGCTTTTCAAAGTCTCGACGTCCTGCGACGAATCTGTCTGACCTGGCTAACGGCCAAATGCATTGGTTTTTCTGGCCGAAGGGTCACATTGAGCACTGGACGTGGCGGCGCAGCGCCAATTGGCACTGCCAGCTCGAAGCGAAGCAATAGCATGGAGGCGAGCACCGTCATTTCAGCCATTGCCAGGTGCTGTCCAAGACATACACGTGGTCCCACTCCAAAAGGTATGTACGCACCTCGTGGCAGATCTGGGGCGTCGTGGGCAAACCGCTCGGGCCTGAATGTTTGCGGGTCGGGAAACCACCGAGGGTCATGATGCAGCGAATGCACCGGAATCATGAAAAGCGTACGTGCAGGAAACAGCCAGTCGCCCAGTTGAATAGCGCGTGTCGCGCGGCGGCTCATCAGCATTGGCGCCACGGGGTAAAGCCTCATCGCTTCCTTAAGCGTTTGAACAAGATAGCTGGCTTGTTGACACGCCTCGAAGCTGGGCGTATTGCCTTGCAGCACACGCCGTAGCTCATCCCGCGCCAAGCGCTGCGCCTCGGGATTGGATGCCATGCACCATGCCCACCACACCAAAGTCGCTGCTGTCGTTTCGTGGCCAGCAAGAAACGTGGTCATGCATTCATCGCGTACGCACTGAAGAGATTCCTCTGATTCATCTTCACGAGATTGCAGCAGGCGAGTCAGCAGATCATCGGGCCAAGCTGCGGGCGCTATCATCAAGCGACTCTTTATGTGTCGATTGATCATGTCCTTCAATGTCCTCAGCGCACGTCGTTTCTTGCGTTTCCAAGGCATCCAGTCTGGCATGCTGGCCGCCCAGAAGAACTCGGCATTGGTAGCTTCGCTCGTCACACGTATTGCGTGCTCGACTGCACGCACGTCTTCGCCAACGCTGCTTGAAAATACCAACTGGAGAATCACGTCCATGGTCAACGTCGTAAGTTCTCTCTCAATAGGCCAATTGGGGTTCTCTCTTGGCCACTGCTCGAATGCACTTGCGGCAGCATTGGCAATGATCGGGGAAAAGCGCTGCACAGCCTTGGGAGAGAAACTGGGAAGCAGCGCGTGGCGGCGGCTTCGCCAAGCCTCCCCTTCCGCAGTCAGCACACTATGACCGTGCACCTGCGAAAACACACGAATGCCGCGCTCCCAGCGGATCAATGCATCATGATGACTGACCAGAAGTTCTCGCGCCATTTGAGGATCGGCCACAACTACGTCGTGCTCCGGCCAAATACGAAGGTGCACGACGTCACCGTATGCATTCCGCCACGCCGCTAATGCGCCCGGCAAGTCACGTGACATGGCTCTCAGCAGCTTCCAGCCGGTTAGACCGGCCTCCGGACCAGGAGGCCATGCCCCCGCAGAGCCGATTGCGGGAGCAATCGTTGGCGAGTCGCGATGGATCGGGCATTGAGGTTCTGGTGACGCACTCATTGTGTCAAGATTCCTAGTGATTGCTGACCCGATTCTCGGACAAACGTCACGGTTTCTCTTGAACGCAAACGACATCGACAGTGGCACCCCACATACCTATACTGCGCGTTTATGGATCTGACCCCCGCCTGCTTTTCTTGCCCCGACTCGCTGAGCCGAGCGCCCTTGGCGACGCACGGCGCCCATCGCCCGCGCAGCCGCCTTCATGTTGCCCCGCCAGGCTTGCAAGGAGCAATTGCCGCGATTCTGTGGCGCGATACACGCGGGTCCAATCTGAGCGACGCGCAACGTCTAACGCACCTTCCCGCCTCTCCGATGGTAAGCCTGACGTGGTTTCAAGACGTCGATGCGGGGCGGATCGAACAAACAGAGACTGGACCGAAGTGGCGGCCCTTGAGATCCCCGATCGTATTGTCTGGCAGTCATTCGAATCCCTCAGTTTGCTGGGCACCGGCCGGCGGCCGCACGGGAATGATCTGCTTCGACGCGGGCGCCGCGCAAGCGTTGTTCCAAATCGACCTCTCCGCGATTCAGGACATGATCGTCGATGCGCGCGATCTGCTTGATGGCTCATGGCATGCGCTATTCGAATCTATCCTCGCGGCAGACAGTGAAGCCGCCTCGCTCGCTGCCATTGAGCGTCATATCCTGCCGCGCTGGCGCTCGTCCGGCCATTCAGGCTCAGCATTTGCGTCGCTATGCGGCGCAGGGCGTCAGTGGGTCAAGGGGCTCACCTGGCTCGCTTACGACTGGCGGCGGTCGAACAGCGCACGTCACGTGGAGCGGCGTATCAAGGCATATAGCGGCCGATCCTTGCGAGAATGGCAATCCCTCGTCAAGACCGAAGGCTTGTTCTTCAATGCCCGCGCACAGTTCGAGGCCGGAGGGTCTCTGGATTGGGCGGCAATCGCTTACGACGAAGGCTTTGCCGACCAGGCCCATCTGAGCCGAGCGGTAAAGCGCATCACCGGCTTTTCACCCTGCGAATTCGCGCGACGATTCGCAGAGGACGAATCGTTCTGGGTATATCGATTATGGGTGTGATAAGGCCGCACTGAAGCACCTTCGACATTCCAGATACCGAGGCGCACCGCACTTTTTAGGCTTCATGATCATTAGCGGGCGAAGATTGAGCAACGGCAACGGGGCTCGACAACGGCCGATCACCAACGGCAGCTCGCGGCCACTTTGAGTCATTCTCCAGTTTCCGCTTCGGACGAGAGCGGCGGTCGAATGGCAGCGGGGTCGACTAGAACTTATCAAACACGACGACCATCCTATGCCCCAGGACTTTTCCCAGTTCTAGAGCCAATGCGTCATCTACGCCGGGTCCGTCAAACCCAAATGCGAGGTTTCCCAATCCCCATGCAAGCGGTAAAAATCGCCATTGATTGATACTGTCCGATTGTCGACAGCTTGGGCATTCGAGCTCGCCACGTTCTCCCGAATACCACGCGGAAATCATCTCATGCCACGGGAGAGAGGCGGAATCATGCGCTGCGGAGCAGCACGGGCAGCGCAGCGTCTCGACCTCCTGCGAACCAGCGTTGTAGACACGCCGCCCCACGATTGCGCCTATCCCGTTATTGCTCTGCTCGTTTACCCATTTGGCCCAACGAGCAATACCGGGCGCAGGCGCGTGGCTGACAGGAGAAAAGGCGACCTCGGCCCCAGGGGAACGAACAGCAATGCACATTGCTTCCAGCCAACGCATGCCGCTCTCGGCGAATGCGGGCGCGTCTTCCAAGGTGACATCGAGATCGACGATGTAGATGGGTGAGTCGCTCATTGGATACCGAAATTCGATACGTGGTTCTGTGGACACGACGTACCAGTATATTCATTAGGTTGGCAGGGTACGAATCACCTTCGGTGTCGGCCACTGCGTGCATGAGTTCCTCTACGTCAATTTTCTATTGTCCGCTTCGGGTTGTGCATTCAACCGGTCGTTCGTAGCAGTCAGTGGGAAGATCCTCGAAGCGAATCTTGAGCCGGCCTATTTTGCTGGCACGACTGCCGGAGGGTTCCATTGTCCGCTGGTCGTCGCCGCCTTCGGCCAGTAGGCCCGGATATACAGCGAGAACTCCCCTTCCTTCGGGGCAGGTAACCAATTGGCTCGGTGGGTCGGATCTGACGGTGGGTCGGTTTGAACGTAGATCGTCAAGGTGCCATCCTCGTTTAGCTTGAGGTCTTTGTTCTTTGTGCCCACCGAATAACGCTTGATGTCATTCGCAACGAAGAAATGTTTGTCGTTGTACAGAGTGATCGACCAAAACCCATGAACCGGCGGTGTCTGGCCCTTCGCAAAGGTCAGGGAGTACCTGTTGGCACCGTTCAGGCGTGAGCCTGCCTCGTCAAGATCCTGGTAAAAGTACTTTGTCTCGTTGGGCGCGTTCACGAAGATATTCGACTTTGCCACTGCGGTTCGCGTGAAATAGTCCACGCCAAAGGCGGCTGTATTCGTCGTCGTTGTCCAGTGGTGGCGTAATTCCAATCCGAAATTTCGGAACTGGAACAGCGGTGCAATAAGTTCGGTGTCCGCCTTTCTGGCTTCATCCACCGCCGCCTTGCGTAGCTCCGGGTTGGACTTCACTGCGTCCAGCACCGACAGGACCTGTGCATACCGGGCCTCTTCGCCAGGCAGCGGCGGGGCGTCGGCCAATGCCGCGGGCAGCAGATCTAGGAAATTATCTGGGGTTACCCACTGGGTTTCCGCCTCCCCCGCGTCATTTTGCGGCACATGCTTAAGGCTCTTCCAGTCCACAGACTTCATGGTGCCGTCGAACTGTGCGGCCGGGTACATGACGATGCCCTTGAGAACCTCTTGGACTGCGGCCCTATCTTTGGGCGTGTCGTCCATGAACACTCTAGGAACGATGTTGCCAGTGTTCGTAGTTGATCTGAAAACCCGTGTGATGCCTTTGGGTATTTCACCCGACCAGTTGGGGCCGACAAGCAGATAGAAACCCGGCTGTGTGCCGTACATCTTGCCGAGTTGCGCAAAGCCATCTGTGCGCGAATCAACTGCCTGATACACCCAGAAGCGGTCACCGAAGTCCGGCACCTGAATGACAACCGGAGATTGATCCAATGCGACCAATCCCCCGCCGTAGACCACATCCTGGTTTGGGCTCGCAACAAGCCGCACTTCGGGAGGGAAATAATCGGTCAACATAGCCAGGTGGTTCAAGGGCGCTGTCGGCGCAGCGCCCAGGTACATCATCTCGGGGACTTTGGCATAAGAGGCCCGACGTGCCGCCATGTTCACGAGAGGCCATGCCCAGAAGTATGCATCCCTCACAACGAGTCGCGCGTACGACTCAGTGATCTTCGAACCCTTGATTGGACCCGCGGGCATGGTCCGTGAAAATGCCGGAGAAATCTCGACGGGTTGGGCGGAGGCAACCGCGGCACATGCCGCACTCAAGATCAGAAGGGTGACATTTCTGGCTAACGGCATCGTCGTTCCTCTACGCTGTGTATTTCGAGTCAGAGCTTGGTGACAGGCGGCGGCGTCCATGCTCCGGTTTTCACCGCTTCTTTTGGAACATAAGTGCGGAACGTCAGCGAGAACGGTTTGCCGTCAGGCGCAGGCAGCCAGTTCGTTTCACTCATACCGGCGACCGGTTTTGGACCGATGGCGATCTTCAGAGAGCCATCTTGTTCGAGCTTGAGGTTCGAGTGGTTGTTGAAGTTGTAGCGCTTCACATCGTTAGGCACCACGCGATAGTCCGGCACGCTCACAAGAATGACCGACCAATAGCCATCGACCACGGACTGCGGCAGCTTGTCGGCGGGGAAATGCAGGACATAGCTGTTCGAGCCGTTGAAAGGGGCCTCGTTGGCATCGCGCGTCGCCACGAAATAGATCACCTCATCGCGCGTGTTGGCCCAGATGCCCGCGTAGTTGACCACGGTACGGAGCAAATAGTCGCTGCCGTAATTGCCGGTAGGAGATCCGCCCACCCAGTGGTTGCGATATGGGGCGCTCTTTGTGAAAGCATATTCGATGAACTGCGGGACCACCTGTTCACGCAACTGCTTGTCAACCGCGGAACGCGCCTCGACTGACGAGGACGCATACTTGGCCACCGCGCGCACCCGTTGCTGCATTTGTGCGGCCACTGGAGACACGTCAAACGCGCTGCCAATCCGAGCATCGACATCGTCGAATATTTCCACGCCCAACAAGTCCTTGTTGATGAACGGGGGTACGACTGGCGGCGGAAGAATGACAGGGATGCCCAGCGTCTTCAGTTCGAAGGCCCGTTGCAGCTTTACTGCACCCTCAGGGTCGTCCTTCAACTCTACGCGGCCAAGCAACTTGGCTTTGCGGGAATGCAGCTCTATCCGGGCGGTGCCGGCAGGCAGGTCGCCTTGCCAGCCAGGTGCCACCAGCGCATAGGTTCCGAACGGTTGAGAGGGAAACGTACGCTCGTTGATGTTGGCAATGACCTCGCCCCATTCGTCCAGGATCTGGGCGGTGTAATAACGGCCCTCGATCCGCGGCACAGTCAGCAGAACGGGCGTCCGGTCATCCACTGCTACCCAGGCTTCCAGATACGCCACGTCGAAATTGGGATTGACGAAATCCGCCGAGCCTAGCGGGTTGTATTTGATCTGGTTATACGAAAATGAAGCCCCGGCGCGGTCGGTGTGCTCTTGCCGCAGTACCAGCAGCCGGCCGAGCAGATACAGATATGCCTGTTCGATTTGTTCAGCGTTGGGGCTGAATTGCGACGCTGCTGTCCAATTGGGAGTGCAAGCGGCGAACGATGTCAAAAACGCCAGGAAACCGCGTCGATTTAGATGCATAGCAGCCACTCTCCAAAATACAGCCAAGAAACATACTAGCGTTTTCGTCTGGCGTGGGCCGATTCGAGCCCCTTGCACACAGGAGGGATAAAGCACATGCGTCGACTTGCGCCGTATGGTTGCAGCGCAACGAAAATGAGTTTCCTGAATAAGCTCCAGATTGTCAACGAAGAAGCTTCAATCGACCAGTGACACCCCACTACGACGGCAGGCGGATCCGGCCATGCGTCGATTAAGAAGGCGAGCCTTGAGATAAAAATCAGCGGCCCGAAAATGTTGCGCCCCGAAAAGGCGAACTTTATTCCTGCCACTCAAACCTGGATGGAGCCAACGAAGTTCGCCTCTGATCACTACGTTCCACGGCCAGGTTTTCAACCGCAAGGGATGGCGCAGCAGAGCCTTGGGCTGGAGTGTGACGCGGTCGATCTGGAAGACCGATGTCGCCGCGAATGCGCTAGATGCTGTGGAATGGACGGTCAAACGCCGCCTGTCGGTTGTGGCGCCAGCGACCGTTGCCGCGGATTCCGATTGATTGAAACGTAAAAGGACAGCGGAGGTAAGTCTTCAAACCCCGCCGTGCGCGGCGATGTTGCGATACTGTCCTTTGAAATACAGCAACGGCTGCGTAGAAGCAGCTTTCTGCAGATTCAAGGCTTTCACTTCACCGATCACAATCAGGTGATCACCCGCCGCGTGTTCGGCGTAAATCTCGCAATCAAGCCAGTGCAGGCTGCCGGCAATGACCGGATTACCGAGCGGCGATTCCTGCCACGCTACGTCGCGCCACTTGTCCGCGCCTCGCTGAGCGAATTGGTTGGAGATCCTGACTTGCTCATCTGACAGGATATTGACTACGAATCGACCTGCCTGGCGGATTTTTGGATAGCTGGCCGAACTGGACATCACGCTGAACGACACCAGCGGCGGACTCATGGACACGCTATGGAACGACTGGCAAGTGAAGCCTATCGGCTCGCCTTCGATGTGCGATGTAATCACCGTGATGCCGGACGCGTAGTGCCCGAGAGCTTCGCGAAAGCGCAATGGCTCGATCGCGGTACTGGAAAGTGACATGGTAGGGTCTAGATACTGGGTGCAGCTCGAAGTGCTGAGGAAGACCTGGAGTAGTCCGGTACTGCAGGCGGCCGTCGCGAGCAGCTCACGACGGCCACTTTTGCCTCGGAATCAGTTCGAGAGTTCCCTGCGGACGATTTCCGCGCCCGCACTCAAGGCACTCAGCTTGCCTCTTGCGACTCCACGAGACAAGGGAGCCATGCCGCAGTTGGTGCAAGGATAGAGCTTGTCGGCATCGACAAACTGAAGAGCCTTGCGCAGGGTGTTGGCGACTTCCTCGGGTGTTTCGATGACATCGGTCGCCACGTCAATGGCGCCCACCATCACTTTCTTGCCCCGGATGAGTTCGATAAGGTCCATGGGAACGCGAGAGTTCTGGCATTCCAGCGAGACGATATCGATACTGGATTTCTGCAGCTTGGGGAAAGCCTCTTCGTATTGCCGCCATTCCGATCCCAGCGTCTTTTTCCAATCCGTATTGGCTTTAATGCCATAGCCATAGCAAATATGGACAGCAGTTTCACACTTGAGTCCTTCAATGGCTCTTTCCAGCGTGGCAACGCCCCAGTCATTCACCTCGTCAAAGAACACATTGAATGCGGGCTCATCGAACTGGATGATATCGACACCAGCAGCCTCCAGCTCCCTGGCTTCCTGATTGAGGATCTTGGCGAATTCCCAAGCCAGCTTTTCGCGGCTTTGATAGTGGCTGTCATAGAGCGTATCGATCATCGTCATGGGACCCGGCAAAGCCCATTTGATCGGCTGCTTGGTCTGCTGACGCAAGAACTTGGCATCTTCGACAAACACGGGCTTGCGGCGAGCCACAGCGCCTACGACGGTCGGAACGCTCGCATCATAGCGATCGCGAATCCTGACGGTCTTGCGGTTCTCGAAATCAACGCCGTCCAGGTGCTCGATAAACGTCGTCACGAAATGCTGGCGCGTTTGCTCGCCATCGCTGACGATATCGATACCCGCATGCTGCTGTTCTTGCAGAGACAAGCGCAAAGCATCCTGCTTGCCCTCGGCCAAGCCCTCATCCTGCAATTTCCAGGGGGACCAGAGTTTCTCGGGTTCCGCGAGCCAGGAGGGTTTGGGCAAGCTGCCGGCGGTCGAGGTGGGGAGCAATTTTTTCACAATAGATGCCTTGGTTTTTTTGATTGATCAAAGAGGGTAGTTGGCGGACCACTGCTCAAGAATCGACTGGTATGGTTTGATGAAGTGTTCCTCGACAAACCGGCCCTGCTCGATAGCCAGCTGGCTACGTTCCTCTCGATCGTAAACAATCCGGGTCAACGAATAATCCTGGTGCTTCAAGCTGGGCTGATAGGCTCTTCCCGCCGCGGAATTCGCGTTGTAAATCTCTGGCCGGTAGATCTTCTGGAAGGTGTCCATCGTGCTGATGGTGCTGATGAGCTCGAGATTGGTGTAATCGCTCAGCAGATCGCCGGAAAAATAGAAGGCCAAAGGCGCAGCGCTATTCGGAGGCATGAAGTAGCGAACCTTCATCCCCATTTTCTTGAAATACTCGTCGGTCAGCGAATACTCATCCTGCTGGTACTCAACGCCCAATACGGGATGCTGGTTTTCAGTCCGATGATAGGTCTTGCTGCTCGATACGCTCAGGCATATGACGGGCGGCTTGCTGAAGTGTTCCTTGTAAGTGCTTGAATTCACGAAGCACTTGAACAGCTTGCCGTGCAGGTCTCCGAAATTGTCTGGAGTGCTGAATCCGGTCTGGTTCCTGGTGTGTTCCAGCAGCAGCACGCTGAAGTCGTAATCCCGCACGTAAGAGGAAAAATTATTCCCTACGATGCCTTCGATGCGTTCGTTGGTTTTGCGGTCGACAATGCTGGTCTTCAATATTTCGATCAAAGGGAGGGCATTGTCGCGGCTCGCGCCATCAATGCTCATCTCGACAGAAATGATTTCAAGGTCGACGGAATAGCGATCGCTTTTGGGATTATCCCAATGCGCCAAGGCATTGAAACGGTTGTCTATCATCCTGAGGGTGTTGCGCAGGTTTTCCTGGCGACTCGTTCCTCGGGCAAGATTGGCAAAGTTGGTTGTGATCCGCGTATTGTCCGAAGGACGATAGTCCTCATCGAAACAAATGCTCTTGATGGCAAATGTGAACTCTGTACTCATTGTGATCCGCTGCCTGCTTCCTGAAATAAAACCCGCGCCTGTCGCTTGCTTCGTCAGCGCTGCCTGATTCTGTTTTTTATTCAGCAGTCTGGACACTGACGATATAGGGGGCGTAGTTTATGTCGGGCTATCCATGAAAAAAAGTGAATTGATTTCATGAAACCATTAGCTGTATTCATGGTTCGGCGGGCGGGTCGATCTGCTCGCACGTCATTCGACCCTCTGCGCTTGCCGTCCTTCCATTGGGACGGCCTTGCTGTGGGGAATGCGAAGAATCAAGCTGCGGCCGGCCGTTTCGCTTGCTCGATAAAGGCACGCAGGTAATCGATACCCACGTCCGCCTCGCGGGCGCCCAGATAGATGTGCTTGGCGATGCCTTTCTTGCCCAGCCGGACTGGCGCCACATCCATCGTGTCCGCGTATTCCAGCACCAGCCAGCGTGGCAACGCCGCCACCCCGCGGCCGCTGGCAACCATTTGCAGCATGATGTCCGTGGTCTCGATGGCCTTGTGGCGCTTGGGCGTGATGCCGGCCGGCGTCAGGAACATGTTGTAGATGTCGAGCCTGTCGACCGGCACGGGGTAGGCCACCAGCACTTCGTTGGTGAGCTGTTTGGGGGTGACGTACTCTTCCTTGGCGAGAGGGTGGCTGCCAGCCACGACCAGCACTTGCTCGTAGTCGAATACAGGCTCGAACACGAGCCCGGGCTTGTTCAATGGGTCGGGAGTGACCAGCAGGTCGATTTCGTAGCCGAACAGCGCCCCGATGCCCCCGAACTGGAATTTCTGCTTCACATCCACGTCCACGTCCGGCCAGGCTGCCAGATACGGGGAGACAATCTTCAGCAGCCATTGGTAGCAGGGATGGCATTCCATGCCGATGCGCAGTGACCCGCGCTCTCCCTGGGCGAACTGACGCAGACGCTCTTCGGCCAGGGCCAGTTGCGGCAACACCCGGTTGGCCACCGCCAACAGGTATTGGCCAGCCTGCGTGAGCCTCAGGCTGCGGCCTTCGCGTAGCCAGATGTCGGTGCCCAGCTGCAGCTCCAGCTTCTTCATGCTGTGGCTCAAGGCCGACTGCGTCACGTGCAGGACGCCTGCGGCTGCGGTCAGCGAGCCTTGCTTTTCTACCTCTTGCACGATGGATAAATGGGTACGATCAAGCATGGTCGATGAATAAAATTCATAGTTTGTTGAGATAAAACCATTTTACTTCATCGTTTCGCACCCCTACGATTCGCCAGTTCAAGAATTTTTTTGAGAGCGGATCATGACCACCATTCACAATCTCGGCTTTCCGCGCATCGGCGCCAAGCGCGAACTCAAGTTCGCCCTCGAATCCTATTGGAAGGGCGAATCCTCGCGCGACGCGCTCAAGGCGCTGGGCGCCGAACTGCGCCAGCGCCACTGGCAGAACCAGGCCGGCCTGGACCTGGTGCCTGTGGGGGACTTTGCCTTCTACGACCAGGTCCTGGACATGAGCTTTACCCTGGGCAACCTGCCCGAGCGGGTACAAGGCTTCCACGGCGACCAACTGGACAACTATTTCCGTGTGGCGCGCGGCCGTTCCGCCCTGGGCGCCGAAGAACACGCCGGCTGCTGCGGCGGCGTGGCCGCCGGTGAAATGACCAAGTGGTTCGATACGAACTACCACTACATCGTCCCCGAGTTCACCGCCGCCACCGAGTTCAAGCTGGACGCTACGCGCCTGCTGGAGCAATTGGCCGAAGCCCGGGCCCAGGGTGTCCGGGCCAAGCCGGTGATTGTTGGCCCGGTGACCTACCTGGCGCTGGGCAAGGCCAAGGATGAGTCCGACAAGCTGGCTCTGCTGGGCCGTCTCTTGCCGGTCTACGCCCAACTGCTGGATACCCTGGCCGCGCAAGGCGTGGAGTGGGTGCAGATCGACGAACCGATCCTGGTCACCGAGCTGGATGCGGCTTGGCAAGATGCCCTGGCGACCGCCTACAACGTGCTCAAAGCCAGCCGCGTCAAGTTGCTGCTGGCTTCGTACTTCGGCCAACTGAAGGACAACGTGGCATTGCTGGCCAAGCTGCCTGTCGCCGGCATTCACGTCGATGCCATCAACGGCCGCGACGACGTGCAAGCCGTCATCGCTGCCTTGGCGCCCGACCAAGTGCTATCGCTGGGGGTGATCAACGGTCGCAACATCTGGAAGACCGACCTGACTGCCGTGCTGGACTGGGTTGAGCCCATAGCCGCCAAGCTCGGCGCGCGCCTGTGGATCGGGCCCTCGTGCTCGCTGCTGCACGTGCCGGTGGACCTGAACAATGAGCAGAAGCTCGATGCCGAGATCAAATCCTGGCTGGCCTATGCTCTGCAAAAACTGGATGAACTGCGCCTCCTGGGCCGCGCCCTGCGCGACGGTCGCGAGGCCGTCAAGGCGGAATTGGCTGCCAATGCCGCCGCCCTGGCCGCTCGCCGTGCCTCGCCGCGCGTCAACAACCCGGCCGTGCAAGCCGCCGTGGCCAAGATCGACGCCAAGCTCGGCCAGCGCAAGCACGCCTATACCGTGCGCGCCGGCAAGCAGGCCGCGCTGCTCAAGCTGCCGGCATACCCCACCACCACTATCGGCTCCTTTCCGCAGACTGCCGAGATCCGCCATGCCCGCAGCGAATTCAAGGCCGGCCGCCTGGATGTCGCTGGCTACAGGGCCGCCATGCAGGCCGAAATTGCCCGCAGCGTGCGCGAGCAGGAAGCGCTGGAACTGGACGTACTGGTCCACGGCGAAGCCGAACGCAACGACATGGTCGAATACTTCGGAGAACAACTGCAAGGCTATGCCTTCAGCCAATTCGGCTGGGTGCAGTCCTACGGTTCACGCTGCGTGAAGCCGCCCATCCTGTTCGGCGACATCAGCCGCCCCAAGGCCATGACGGTGGAATGGATCACCTACGCCCAATCGCTGACCCAGAAGCCGATGAAGGGCATGCTGACCGGCCCGGTCACCATCCTGAACTGGTCCTTCGTGCGTGACGACCAGCCGCGCTCGGTGTCGTGCAAGCAGTTGGCGCTGGCCATACGCGAAGAAGTGCTGGACCTGGAGAAGGCCGGCGTGCGCGTGATCCAGATCGACGAAGCTGCCCTGCGCGAGGGTTTGCCGCTACGCCGCGCACAATGGCAGGAATACCTCGACTGGGCTGTGGAGTCCTTCCGCATCACCGCCAACGGCGTGGACGACCAGACCCAGATTCACACCCATATGTGCTATTCGGAGTTCAACGACATCATCGCCTCGATCGCCGATATGGATGCCGACGTCATTACCATCGAGACCTCGCGCTCCGACATGGAACTGCTCGACGCTTTCGACAACTTCAACTATCCCAACGAGATCGGCCCCGGCGTGTATGACATACATTCGCCCAACATTCCGAGCCAGGAGCATATCGTGCAACTGATGAAGAAAGCCGCCGAGCGCGTTCCGGCCGAACGCCTGTGGGTCAACCCGGACTGCGGCCTGAAAACCCGCCAATGGGCAGAGGTGATTCCGGCGCTGACCAACATGGTCGCCGCGGCCAAGACGCTGCGCGCTTCGTAAGAAGAAAGGCCGTGCCGGCATGGGTCTGCCCGGCACGATTTGAAGATTCGCCCCGGGGGTTTCCTCCGGGGCTTTTTTTGCGCGCTATGCACTCGCTTCTTTTGTAGTCCAACGCAATACCGAAGCGGGGACGCGCGCCCAGAAATGATCGGAATTGTTGTTCAGGCGATCACGGGAAAAGGCCTTTGAACGCCGCCGCACAGCGCCGAACCTTGTTCCGGAAGGCCTGCGCCGTGGGTGCCGCAGCTCTTGCCCGCGGCATTCAACGATCAAATGCGGCCTGCAGCGCTTCCTTGCCGTGCTGCCCCTGATGCAACAGCAGCATCAGCAGCAGCCGGGCCTTCTGCGGGCTGAGGTCGCCTGCCATGACGGCGCCTGCGTCGAAAGTAGTTTTCCCGCCCCCAGGGAAGCCGTAGACCGGCATCGTCCGGCCATTGGGCACGCGCGTCGATATGACCACCGGCACGTCCTTGCCCAGCGCATACTTCACGGCCTCGAACATCGATACGTTCATGTTGCCCATGCCCACGGCCTGGACCACGATGCCCTTCGCCCCCTGGTCCACGGCATAGCGCAGCAGATCGCCATCAGCGCCGCCGAACATCGGCAGGATTTCCACGCACGGCATTTCGCCCGCGCCTATGTCGATGTGCTGCCGCCGCAAGGGCGTGCGCGAGAATTGCACGCGGTCCGACCAGACCTCCCCGAGAAAGCCGAAATCGCCGGATTTGAACGTCTCGACATCCGCGGTATGGGTCTTGGTCGCCGTGCGCGCGGCGTTGATCTGGTTGTTCATGGCGATCATCACCCCCTTGCCCTTGGCATCCGGTGCGGTGGCGATCCGGATCGCATTGAGCAGATTGCGCGGCCCGTCGAAATCCGGGGAGGATGCATTGCGTTGCGCGCCAATCAGGATCACCGGCTTGTCGGACTTCACGGTCAGATCCAGCCAGTACGCGGTCTCCTCCATCGTGTCCGTGCCATGGGCGATCACCACGCCCGCCACCTCAGGCCGGGCCAAGGCGTCATCCACCGACTTGGTCAAGCGCGTCCACCACTTGGGCTCGACATAGTTGGCCGACATGGCCGAGAAGTTGTTGACTTCTATGCGGGCGTACTTGGCGGCGTCGGGCACCGTCTGCATCAGGTCATCACCCGAGATGGCGGGAACCACCCCCTTGGTGACTGGATCCACCTTCATCGCAATCGTGCCCCCCGTGGCAATGAACTGGACCACCGGCAGCGTTTCAGCCGCAGCGCCGGCCGACATCACACACATGGCAAAAAGCGAGAGAAATCGTAGTTGCAAGTTCATGGGACGACTCCAGAATGGTGAACGCGAAGCCCATTCTATTCAGGAAGGCGACGTTCAGAGCATTTTTCCGCAGGCCTCCAGATCCTCCGGATCCAGCCAACCCTCCAGCGCTCCGGCGTCCGGCGGCTGCGGCGCCGTCGGCCTGGCGTTGGGCGTCCTGCTGAAGCGCGGCGCCGGCGCGGGCTGTGTAATTCCGTCCACTTCCAGCAGCGTGCCGCGCGCCTTGACCTGGGGATGCCCGGCGGCATCTCCCAACGTTTGCACGGGCGCCACGCACACGTCCAACTGCGCCAGCTGTTCGCACCATTCCTCCCGGGGGCGCTGGGCGAAGGCGGTGGCCAGCGCCGTCCGCAGGCGAGGCCAGGTGGCCCTGTCCTGATGGTCTCCCAGTTCGCGGATGGCATCGTCGTCCAGGCCCAGCTGCCGCAGCAGCAGTTCATGGAAGCGGCGTTCTATCGGGCCGACCGACAGCCACAGGCCGTCCGCGCATCGGTAAACGTCATAGAACGGCGCGCCCGAATCGAGGATGTTGGTCCCCCGCTGGGGCAGCCACGCCCCCGACGCGGCCAGTCCGTAGAAGGCCGTGGCCATCGAGGCCACGCCGTCCATCACGGCGGCGTCCACTACCTGGCCTTGCCCGGACTGGCGCGCTTCGATGATGGCGGCCAGCATGCCCAATGCCAGATAGGGACCGCCGCCGCCGAAATCGCCCACCAATGCGAGCGGAGGCGTAGGCGGCTGGCCGGCCCGGCCGATGGCGTCCAGCACGCCGGTGACGGCGATGTAGTTGATGTCATGCCCGGCCACTTGCGCCAGCGGCCCGTCCTGGCCCCAGCCTGTGATGCGGCCATAGACCAGCCGGGGATTCTCCGCCAGGCAGGCTTGCGGTCCCAGGCCCAGCCGCTCGGTCACGCCCGGACGGAATCCTTCGATCAGCCCGTCGGCCTTGCGCAGCAGCCGCAACACCAGCGCGACGGCGCGCGGATCCTTCAGGTCCAGGGCTATCGAGCGCCGGCTGCGCAGCAGCAGGTTGTACTTCAGCTCGCGCTTGACGCCCAGGTCGGCGGGTTCTTTGCGCTCGATCCGCAGGACCGTCGCGCCCATGTCGGCCAGCAGCATGGCCGCCATCGGCCCCGGACCGATGCCGGCCAATTCGATGATCCTGATTCCAGCCAGAGGTCCCATGTGTTCGTCTTCCTGTGTCTAGGCGGCGGACGCGCCGCCGGATCAAAGCAATTCGATGGCGATGGCCGTGGCTTCGCCCCCGCCGAGGCACAGGCAGGCCACGCCGCGGCGCAGCCCGCGCCGCTCCAGCGAGTGCAAGAGCGTGACAATGATGCGCGCGCCGGTGGCGCCCACCGGATGCCCCAGCGCGCAGGC
>LNAP01001890.1_pt4 | contig 24791 bp, 24 predicted proteins | sample 602601 | NCBI WGS metagenome assembly LNAP01 (sample SAMN02440304, study PRJNA202911) | soil metagenome | biome: Subtropical and temperate rainforests or woodlands; isolation source: soil samples (1 kg each in a 20% v/v slurry with milli Q water) were... ...
GCGTTCTTGGTCGTCAGGACTGAGTCGGCTGGTCATGGCAGGCCTCGTGTGGGATGAAAGCATTCTAGTCGTGGGATTTAGTCCTGCTCAACGTAAAGCGTGTCTTGCAGGCGAATAATCCCGCTTTCCAGTACCCGGCAGGTAATACCGCCATGCCCACGCGCGGCTTGAAAAGTGCCGCGCCCCAGGCGTTGTTCCAGGCGGGCGCAGGGTTGGCACCAACCGGTGGTTTCCAATAGCGCCTGACCGAGACGAAAACGCCGGTTCTTCAGGCTGAATAAATTAATGCCGCTGACGGCGATATTGCGGCGCATATCCGCCGGGGTAATCGCCTGCTCGGGGGCGCGTGCTAATAAGGCACTGATCACCGCCAGGTGTTCCCACTGAATCAAGGTCACTTGCCGTGCGTTTCTAGGCCCAGGGCGGGTGTGATCGCCGGTTAGTCCCGCCTCGCGTCGCGCTTCTACAGCATCCAGCTCAATCATTGGCTCGCGCGAAAGCGGTCGCACGCCAATCCAGCGAACTTCGCCGGTCTGCGGCACGTCGGCGATCAGTTCTAACAGTTGGCTCATAGGCTAATTCCAATATCCAGCAGCACTGTGCGCCCGAGGTTGATGCGCAGAAAATCCGGTGCCCCTGGGTGGGCGAATAACACGCGGGCGAAGTTGGGGCCTAACACCGACAGCGAGCGCCAACCTTGATGCAAAAACTCGGTGGGCGGCGCAAAGGCGCTGTTGAAATCGGTGATTTCCCGCTTGAGGTTTACGTAGGCGAGCATGTCCAGATTGGCGATGTCGATATTGCGCTCGCGGTAGCTGGCGGTTTTTTTGCGCAGGGTCGGCGCCAGACGATTCTGTAACTCGGCAGCGCGAATTTTCCTTGGGCGCGCTTCGTGCTCAACCAGTTGGCTCAGGGAGTAGGCGTTGCGACGGCGTTCCAATTCCTGACGCCATTCATCATTCAGACGGCGGCCCTCATCAAGGACGAAAAACACCTCGAAGTGCGCATCGTGAAACAGCACGTCTGGCGGGTCTTGGGCCGCGGCGCTGAACTCCTCCAGCCGGTGTGGCACATTTAGCGCCTGTAAAAAACGCTGGCACACCCAACGCTCGCGCTCCCACTTTTGCGCATTGGAGAGCAGCGCGTTGGCCTGTTCGGCTTGGTCGGTCAGTAGACGTAAGTATTCAGAGTCATCCATGCCTGCAAGCTTAGCCCGCCAACGAGGCCGGTGTAGACTGCGATTTCGTTCAAGATGGAGCACGCCGTGATCGCTGCCGAGCTGCTGTCTGCCACCACGCTCACCGTTGGCTGGCTGATTTACCTGCCTGCTGTGGCTTGGGCTGCCTATCGCTCGCCGTGGCTGGAGCTATTTAGCGACATCCGCCGCCAACATCTGTTGTTTGGCACGGTGCTGGGCTTGTTTTTACTTTGGCTGGTGCGCCGCGATTTTGATGTGGGGGTGTCGTTCCACTTTATTGGTATGACTGCCGTCACGCTGCTGCTGGACTGGCCGCTCGCGGTTTTGGGCGGGCTGGTCGCCCAGTTCGGTTTGCTGGCGATTGGCAGGCAAGACCTCGCGGCCCTAGGCGTCAACGGCGTATTGCTGGTGCTTGTGCCGGTGTTGGTCACCGAAGTCAGTGCGCTCTGGGTCGAGCGGCGGCAATCACAAAATCTGTTCGTTTATATCTTCTGCTCTGGCTTCTTCCCGGCGGCGCTCGCGGCTTTGCTATGCGTGTTGCTGGGGCTCTGGGTTCTGTGGCTCGACGGTCGGTTCCCTATGCCGTACTGGTTGGAAGACTTTATCGGCTACCTATGGCTGGTGATGTTCCCCGAGGCCTTTATCAACGGCACGCTGATCACTGCGCTGGTGGTATTCAAGCCCGAGTGGCTCGAGACCTTTAATCGCGACCGCTACCTGCAAGCGCCCTGGAAAGATGACGACTGATTCGCCGTTTTTATAGCGCGCCGCGGCTTGACCTGAATCAGCCTCAGGCCAGGCACACTCGTCACGCTGCACCCCTGCCGCGTAGGCAATCAACCGAGGAGTTTGTGAGATGAGTGTGCACACATGGGCCAAAGAGCAGCTGCGGTGCAGCCTGGAAGCGGCGACCACCGAGGGATATGAGCCGGCCTTGGCGTTACGCGCTTTGCTCAGTGCCGTGGTGGAGCAGAGCAAGGCATACCGCAGCCCTGCCGACTTGGCGCAGGAGCTGCAATTTCTGGCGGATAACCTCGACGACGACCGCGATTACAGCTTTATGCGGCCCTAAGGCTTAGTGACGCTGCGGTGGGATATCGAGGTCGCTGGAAAACAGCTCATCTTCCAATGGATCGACTGGGATGGCGTGTTCTTCGGCGGCCCAGGCGCCCAGGTCAATCAACTTGCAGCGCTCGCTACAAAACGGCCGGCTAACACTTTGCGGGCCCCATTCAACGGGCGCGCCGCAGGTTGGGCATTTAACGATTGGAGCTTGGCTCATGGCTGGCCTCCATGAAGGGTGAGATAGAAGCGGTGCAGGCGTTCAACTTGTAAATCGCGGTCATTGAGCAGGACGTCATCGGCATGTTTCAACCGATCCTCGCGCAATGCCTGAGCCTTGAGAATGGCCTGAACCTGTTCCTCCGAGGCCTGGTCGCGCAGCATCGTACGCTGTAACTGCAATTGCTCGGGAGCGTCCACCACCAGCACGCGCTGGGTCAGTTTGTACTGACCTGACTCGATCAGCAGTGGCGACTCTAAAATAGCGTAGGGCGATTGTGCGCCGGCCAGGCTGGCCATGATTTCGGCGCCGATCAGCGGATGCAGTAGGGCTTCCAACCAGCGGCGCTGTTCTGGCGCTTGAAAGATAAGGGCGCGAAGGGCTGCGCGATCCAGCTCGCCATTGGCCTGCAACACCTGCGGCCCGAAGTGTTCGGTGATCGCTGCCAGGGCCGGCTTGCCAGGCTCTACCACCCAGCGCGCGGCATGGTCAGCGTCAACGCAATGCACGCCCAGGTCGATAAAGTGTTGGGCAACTGCGCTCTTGCCACTGCCGATACCGCCAGTCAGCCCGAGAATCCAAGGTGTAGTCATTTAAATCCGGCGATTTGCAGATAGGTGCCGGTTATTTGATCACCCCAGAGCAAAGCAATCCAGCCAGCAATTGCCAGGTAAGGGCCAAAGGGAATCGGCGTGCTGGTTTCGGCGTTGCGCAAGCGCAACATAATCACGCCCAGCACCGCCCCCACCAACGACGACAACAGAATGGTCAGCGGCAACACCTGCCAGCCACCCCACGCGCCGAGCATCGCCAGCAACTTAAAGTCGCCGTAACCCATGCCTTCCTTGCCGGTCACCAGCTTGAACAGCCAAAACACCGACCACAGGCTCAGGTAACCGGCGACGGCGCCGAACAAGGCATCCTGCGGTGTGGCCAGCAAACCAAACTGATTCACCAGCAAACCGACCCATAGCAGCGGCAACACCAAATCATCTGGCAGCAACTGGTGATCGGCATCGATCAAGCTCATCGCCAGCAGGCCCCAGGTCAGCAATAGCATGGCGCCGGCTTGCCAGTTAAACCCGAAGTGATAGGCGACGTAGGCGGAGAGCAGCCCACACGTCAGCTCCACCAGCGGATAACGTTTGCTGATCGGTGCTTTGCACGACGAGCACTTACCCCGCAGGGCCAGCCAACTGACTACAGGGATGTTTTCCCACGCCTTAATCTCATGCTCGCAATGCGGGCAGCGGGAGTTGGGCAAAACCAAGTTGAAGGTTTCGCTTTTCTCTGGCGCGGGCAGCTCAAGAATCTCGCGTGCCTGCTTTTCCCAGTCGCGCTTCATCATCACGGGCAGTCGATAAACCACCACATTGAGGAAGCTTCCGATCAGCAGACCCAGCAGCAGGGCGAAAAAAACAAAGGCCAGCACATGGCTGGCCAAAAGTTCGATGACTTGCATGGATTAAACGACAGAGCCCAGTTGGAAGATTGGCAGGTACATGGCGATAACCAGACCGCCGATAAGCACGCCGAGCACGGACATGATCAGCGGCTCCATTAGCGCAGTCAGACCATCTACGGCGTTGTCGACTTCGGCTTCGTAGTAGCTGGCCACTTTATCGAGCATGGCGTCCAGCGCGCCCGACTCCTCGCCGATCGCCGTCATCTGAATGGCCATGGAGGGGAATACACCGGTGGTGCGCATGGAGAAGTTCAGCTGCATACCCGAGGTTACGTCCTGCTTGACCTTCATAACGGCATCTTTGAAGACGATGTTACCGGTGGCGCCGGCTACCGAATCCAGGGCTTCAACCAACGGAACACCGGCAGCGAACGTGGTCGATAGCGTGCGGGCAAAGCGGGCGACAGACGACTTATAAATAATGTCGCCAACAATCGGCGCTTTAAGGGCCGTGCGGTCAATGAAGTTGCGGAATTTTTCGGAACGTTTCTTCGCTTGGGAAAGGCCGAAAATAACGGCAAAAATCCCTATCAGCATAAAGAACCACGACTCTTGCAAGCTTTCAGAAAGTCCCACGACAAATCGGGTAAATGCTGGAAGCTCTGCACCGAAACCGGCGAATACCGAAGCAAATTGCGGCACGACCTTGATCAACAGAATGGCGGAAACGATCACCGCAACGACGACTACCGCAATTGGGTAGTTCATGGCTTTCTTGATTTTGGCTTTCAGCGCTTCGGTTTTTTCTTTGTACGTGGCAACGCGGTCCAGCAGGTTTTCCAGGGCGCCAGCTTGTTCACCGGCATCAACCAGGTTGCAAAATAGATCGTCGAAATACATCGGTTTGGTGCGCAGTGCGGTGGCAAAGCTGTTACCGGCGGCTACTTGCTGCTTGACCTCGTCGACCAGCTTGCGCATGTTCTGGTTTTCCAGACCTTCGCCAATAATGTCGAAAGACTGCAGCAGCGGCACACCGGCTTTCATCATGGTCGCCATTTGCCGAGCAAACAGTGCGATGTCCATCGGCTTGATTTTTTTGCCTTTGCCGCCAAACAGCGACACTGCCTTTTTACGGACTTTAGTCGGGTTGATGCCCTGCTTGCGCAACTGTGCTTTAACCAGCGCCGGGTTTTGGCCAGTGGTTTCGCCTTTGAGCTTGGAACCTTTCTTATCGGTTCCTTCCCAAGAGAATGTGCTGGTTTTTATCGCTTTAACGGCCATGAATTAGTCCTTAGTCACGCGATTTACTTCTTCCAGGCTGGTCACACCTTGCATCGCCTTCAGCAATGCTGAGGTGCGGAGGTCGTTAAAGCCGTCTTTGCGCATTTGCACCGAGATATCGATGGAGTTGCCTTCCTCCATGATAATGCGTTGCAGGGCAGGCGTGTTTTTAACCACTTCATAAATCCCGACACGACCTTTGTATCCGCCGTTGCAATTATCGCAGCCTACTGGCCGGTAAATCTTGAAGGTTCCGATCTTGTCTTCGGGAAAGCCTTCCTCGATCAGCGTTTCACGGGGGATGATCACTTCTTTTTTGCAGGTGCTGCACAGTTTGCGCGCCAGACGCTGGGCGATGATCAAGTTCACCGAGGTGGCGATGTTGAACGACGGTACGCCCATGTTGCGCAAGCGCGTCAGCGTTTCCGCAGCACTGTTGGTGTGCAGCGTCGACATCACCATGTGGCCGGTCTGTGCGGCTTTAATGGCGATGGAGGCGGTGTCCAGGTCACGAATCTCGCCGACCATGATGATATCCGGGTCTTGGCGCAGGAACGATTTCAAGGCCGCGGTAAAGTCCATCCCCTGCTTGGGATTGACGTTGACCTGATTGATGCCTTCCAAGTTGATTTCAACCGGGTCTTCGGCGGTCGAGATATTCACATCCACCGTGTTGAGAATGTTCAAACCGGTATACAGCGAAACGGTCTTGCCGGACCCCGTTGGCCCAGTCACCAGAATCATGCCCTGAGGTTGCTTGAGCGCGGCCATATAAAGGTCTTTCTGCGACTCCTCATAACCCAGTGCATCAATACCCATCTGCGCACTGGACGAGTCCAGAATCCGCATTACGATCTTTTCGCCCCACAGCGTTGGGCAACTGCTGACGCGGAAGTCGATGGACTTGGTTTTCGAGATGCGCATTTTAATGCGCCCATCCTGAGGTTTGCGCCGCTCGGAAATATCCAGGCTGGCCATAACCTTCAAGCGGGCGGAGATACGCGGCGCCAGTTGGATTGGTGGACGAGCGATTTCGTGCAGAATGCCGTCGGTGCGAAAGCGTACGCGGTAGCTTTTCTCATAGGGCTCAAAGTGCAAGTCAGAAGAGCCAGCCTTGATTGCGTCGAGCAGCATCTTGTTAACAAAGCGCACCACTGGCGCGTCGTCCGCTTCCTGGTTTTCATCCTTGGTAGGGCCGTTTTCGTCAACCGCCTCAATGTCCAGATCCAGGTCGCCGAGGTCGTCCATGCCGCCGGACGCGTTGTCGAAGAACTTTTCGATCGCATCGCCGAGCTTGTCGTCTTCAACCAAAATGGCTTCGGTATTAAGCCCGGTGCTGAACTGCACATCGGTAATGGCTTGGTGGTTGGTGGGGTCGGATATGCCCAGGAATAGTTTGTTGCCGCGCTTCCACAGCGGTAGCACGCGGTGCTGACGCATCAGTTTTTCCGCTACCAAATCCTTGGGCTGGCTGTCCTTATCCAGGCTGCTGAGGTCGAGAAACGCCACGCCAAATTGTTCAGCCGCAACCTCGGCAAGCTGCCGGCTTTTAACCAGCTTGTTTTGCACCAGGTAGGTGACCAGCGAAGTTTTGTTGCGCTGCGCTTGGCTCTGCGCCTGCTTGGCACTCTTTTCATCTAATAGCTCTGCCACAACAAGCTGCTTGGCCAGGCCGGTCAGATTCACGACGTCATTCATGGTGTGCTGCTCACGGAAATCATCCTGCCTTATAGCCTAGTCGTTGGTCTGTGCCAAATCGCGGAATAGCAGATGCCCAAAAGTGTCACTTTTGGTTTTTTTAGGCTGTTGTGGGTGGCGTGAAATTTGGGAGATAGGCAGGTAGGGCGTCGAAGCAGGGCCTTGGCAGGTAAACGAAAAGCTGGCACGCAATCTGCTAATACCTATCCCAGACGTAGGACGTTAACGAATATCGTCGTAGGTCAATTCAACTACCCAGGGGATACACATGAAAGCTCAACTGCAAAAGGGTTTCACCCTTATCGAATTGATGATCGTGGTTGCGATCATCGGTATTCTGGCCGCCATCGCTCTGCCGGCTTACCAAGACTACATGGGTCGTTCGCAAATGACCGAAGCAATGACGCTGGCTAGCGGTGCTAAGACTTCGGTTGCTGAGTTCTACTCGAACAAAGGCTACCTGCCAAAGAGCAATACTTCTGCTGGTCTGGCTGCTAAAGATGCTATCAAAGGTAAATACGTATCACAGGTTGAGGTTCTTGACTCCGGTGACGGTGGTGTTATCGAAGCGACCATGGCTACTGATGGTGTGGCAGCTGGTGTTAGCGGTTTGAAATTGGTTCTGAGCCCTATCACTAGCACTGGTGCCCTGAGCTGGAAGTGCAGAGGCAACACCGATGATACTAAAGCTAAGTACTACCCAAGCTCTTGCCGTTAATTAGAACGGTCTGAGTTTCAAGTTGCCCGCTTCGGCGGGCAATTTTTATTCCGCAGATAAAATAGTGTGCGCATGTTCAAGGCTTCCTCGCTTAACCCTGCCGTTTTTCTGCTATCTGTTCTCGCCTTGACCTTTCTGGTTTACCTCCCGGGTTTACGGGGCGGCTTTTTATTTGATGATTTTCCTAACCTGCAAGAGTTAGGCACCTACGGCGGAGTGGTTGACTTCAATTCGCTGCGGGCATTTGTTTTAAACGGGTTCTCCGGTCCAACTGGGCGCCCCATTTCTTTGTTGAGCTTCCTGCTCAATGACAATACTTGGCCCAGCCACGCATACAGCTTCAAATTAACTAATCTTTGGATTCATTTGCTAACGGGTTTAACGCTCTGTTGGGCCTCGCTGTTACTGCTGCGGGTTTACGGTTTGGCGGAGCGCCGTACCATGTGGGCGGCGGTTATCAGCTGTGCCTTTTGGTTGCTGCACCCCTACTTTGTCTCCACCACGCTGTATATTGTTCAGCGCATGGCGCAGCTCGCAGCGCTGTTTATGTTTGCCGGCATTGCCGGTTATTTGCATGGCCGATTACTGTTGGTAACTCGCCCTCGCGCGGGTTATGTCTATATGACCTTGTCGCTAGGGCTGGGCACATTGCTCGCGGTATTGAGCAAGGAAAATGGCGCACTGCTGCCTTTGCTGATCTTAGTGATTGAATTTTGTCAGCCGAAATCTACGACACCCTTGCCTGTTAGGTGGTGGCGCGCAGCAGTGGTTTGGCTACCTGCTCTGGTGGTAGTTGGGGCGTTGGTGAGGATGATCAACTTTTCGCCGGATCTGTGGCCCTCGCGTCCCTTCAATCAGCAGGAGCGCCTTCTCAGCGAAGGCCGAATAATCTGGGAATACCTGTTTCATTTATTCGTACCGCAGATAGAGGCGCGTGGTCTCTTTCAGGATGGCTATGATATTTCGCGCGGCTGGTTTGCGCCTGCATCGAGCTTTTTTGCGGCGGTGGGTCTACTCCTTCTGTTTTCATCGGCCGTTCTGCTGCGTAAGCGCCTGCCGTTCTATAGCTTGGCGGTGTTGTTCTTTTTCGCCAGCCACCTGATGGAATCCTCTGTAGTGGGATTGGAACTCTATTTTGAGCATAGGAACTATGCCTCATCTGGGTTTCTATTTTTGCCCGTCGCGCTTGCTCTACTGAGTTTTCCTACAAAGACCGCGCCCATCGTTCCCATTGCGGTAACGGCCGCCGCTTTAGGGGTGCTGGCACTTATGACTTGGCAGCGCGCCGCGCTTTGGAGTGATACCAACAAACTTGAGCTTTACTGGGCTGTGTCCACTCCCAATTCTCCCAGAGCGCAGAACGCTATCGCCGGATTTCTTATAAATCAAGGACGCGTAGAGGAGGCCAATGCGCATCTTGAGAAAGCGATGGTTCGGCTTCCTGACAGTCCATTGCTCACCATTCGGTTGTTATTGCAGAAGGTCTACACCGGTACGGCGACTCAGGCGGATTTTGCTGTTGCCTCTAGCAAGTTGGCGACTCAACCTTTCGATGCTCAGGCGTTAGTTGGGCTAACAACGCTGACGGATTTCGTAGTCAGTCCATCTAGCCCAGCGCTTTATCGGGTTTATACGATTGCTCTATTGGATGCGATGAGTTCGAACGCAAACTTCCAAAAAATATCGGTATTCATTCGGTTAGCGCCCTATACCAAGGCCCGGCTCTATTTGGCTCAAGGGCGCCTGGATGAGGCATATGCTCAGTACTCTTTGGCTATGACGCGCTACGCCGATACCGAATCGTCTTTGATGATGGTTGCCGAACTGGCGCGAGGTGGTGCTCAGCGGCAAGCGTTGCAGCTTCTTCCCCAGGCGAAGGCCGTTTACGGCAGCCAGCGTCGAAGTGATCTGCGGCGGACCGCCGCTGAGTACGACGACGAGTTCACGCGACTGGAAGCGGATCTGCGTGAAGATATTGCCAATAAATCAGCAGCAGGCGCGGTGAATGAGTAACTCTGAAATGCTAGTGGGGGCTTCTGGTCTTGCTGATGCACAGGCAGCTGCGCTGTTGAGCATAGTTTTGCCCGCGAAGAACGAATCTCAGGCTATTGGGGCAGTAGTCACAGGATTGCGTGCGGCAAATCCAGACGCAGATATCATTGTGGTGGACGACGGCTCTACCGATGGTACTGGCGAGGTTGCGCGAGCGGCCGGGGCGCGTGTCGTCACCCACCCTTATAGCAAAGGCAACGGCGCCGCCATTAAGTCCGGCGCGCGGGCCGCAACCGGGGAGTTCATCGTCTTTATGGACGCCGATGGCCAGCATGACCCCGCCGATATCCCGCGCCTGTTAGCACGTATAGAAAGTGGCTACGACATGGTAGTCGGCGCTCGGCAGCGCGGTTCGCAAGCCAGTGTGGGTCGTGGCCTCGCCAATAAGTTTTACAACCGCCTGGCGACCTTTATGACTGGTCAGAAGGTGGAGGATCTCACCTCGGGCTTTCGCATTGTGCGGGCCGACAAGTTTCGAGAGTTTCTCTATCTTTTGCCCAACGGTTTTTCCTATCCAACCACCAGCACCATGGCGTTCTTCCGTGCCGGCTATTCGGTCGCTTACGAGCCCATTCATGCCGCGCAGCGCATTGGTAAAAGCCACTTGAAGCCGCTGAAAGACGGTCTGCGCTTTTTGTTGATCATCTTCAAAATTGGAACGTTGTATTCGCCGCTTAAGTTGTTCGCGCCATTGGCGGGTCTGTTGTTTGCGATTTCCAGCGTTTGGTATGGCTACACGTTCTTTCACGAGGGACGTTTTACCAATATGAGTGCGCTGCTCTACACCGGGTCAGTCATGGTGTTTTTGATGGGGCTTATCTCCGAGCAGATAACCGCGCTTATGTATAAAGACGACGGAAGAGGCTGACCGTGTTTTTGTGCCGATGGCCGACTTAATGCAGACGCTGGCCTCAAGCGCGAACCATACCGACGTGGCTGTGGCGTCGCTGGCAGTCATTACGGTTTCCTTTCACCCAGATATGGCTGTATTGGCGCGGCAGATGCACGCGCTTCCGAGTCTTGCTCGCTGGGTGGTGGTGGATAACGCTTCGTTTCCGCATGAGGTGGCCGCCCTTACAGAGCTTGTCGCCTCACGAGAGAACAGTGAGCTTTTGCTGTTGGACTCAAATCGCGGTTTACCTTCCGCGCTTAATGCGGGTGTTTCGCGCGCTGCGCAGGTTGACCCAGGCATCCAGTTCATTCTGTTGATGGATCAGGACAGCGAGCCGCAGCCGTTGGCTATCGAGCGATTGCTTGAGCGCTATCTGCAGCTAGAGGCGCAGGGGCTGGCAGTTGGTTGCGTGGGGCCGACGCTTCTGGATGACAGCAGCAATCTCCAGCACGGTTTCCATTGCATGCAGGGTTTGCGTTGGGTCCGGCGTTTCCCTGTACGAGATGCCGAGCCGGTTAGCTGCGCCAATATGAACGGCAGCGGCACCCTGGTTCGGCTGTCGTTGTATCAGCAACTGGGTGGCCTCAACGAGGCGTTTTTTATTGATCATGTCGACACGGACTGGTCGTTTCGTGTTTTGGCGGCGGGTTATGGTTTGTTCGGTATTCCTGACTCGGTTTTTATTCATCGTATGGGTGAAAGTAGCTTCAGGTTCTGGCTGTTTGGCTGGAAAATCTGGCCACAACGTTCCCCGCTCCGTCATCGCTATCTTTTCCGTAATGCCATTTTTCTACTGCGCAAACCCTATGTGCCGGGTGTCTGGAAGTTTTGGGCCGTCATCAAGTTGTTGTTGACTTTTGCGGTACATGGCGTGTTTGACCGGCAACGGTTCAAGCAAATGGGTTCCATGCTCAAGGGCCTTAAAGACGGTTTTTCCAAATCGGCCTGCTGATGATGGTTATGTCGCGCAGCTGTGAGTTGAAAATATGAGCAACAACGTGGTCGCTGACTCCGTCACTTCAAACCAAAAAGACGCGGCTGTTTTGCGGCCGCTGCAGATCGGCTTGCTGCTCAACTTTCGCGACGCCCCCCGCAGTATCAAATGCGTCTATTCATTGCTTGAGCAAGGCGTGGATAGCGTTCTGGTTATTGATAATTCGGCAGATGGAGGGCAGTCGGGCGCGCTTATTACGCAGCATTTTTCGGCGCAAGCTCGAGTTGTTGTGACGATCAGTGAGCGAAATCTGGGCTTTTCCGCCGGCGCGAATCGTGGCTTGCAGATCTGTGCACAGAGGTATCCAGGGTGTCGTGTGTTGTTGATCAACAATGATGCCTTTTTGCTTAGCGATGGATTGAAGCGTTTGAGCGAAGCGTTGGATCAATCCCCGTTAAGTAAATTTGCCTATCCAGATATGGAGCAGGATGGTCTCGTCGCCGGGCCAGCCTATTACCAGCGTCTGACTGGTCTGCTAACTCGTCGTCCGCTGCCCGGCGCCTTTGTCTATGCGAGCGGATGCTGCCTGCTGATCGACACCCGTAAGGCTGACTTGCCGTTGTTCGATGAGCGTTTTTTTATGTATGGGGAAGACTGCGAGTTGGGCTGGCGCCTGGCTTCCCTTCGGCAAGCGATGGCCTATGTGCCGCAAGCGCGGGTAGTGCATGAGGGCAGTGCCAGTAGCGGTATGGGCTCGGTTTTTTACGAAGAGCGCATGGTGGCAGCGCACTGGATGTTGGTCAGTAAGCTTTCTTCGAACGTGTTTGAGCGTTGGCTGATGTACGGTTTAAGGACGCTGACGCTGCTGAGCCGTGGCCTTCTACGCGCGTTTCGCTACCGCTCGCTCGTGCCTCTGCGGGCTATCTGGCGCGGGTGGAAAATCGCCTTTATTCACGACCCGATGCTGGGCTGAGGGTTTTTGTTTCTGCGGCTAGCGCACTAAAAACCTTCGCTCCGAAAACTTGCCAGGTGAACTGTTCTGAGAACGTTCGGATGGGGCTGGCGGGTAGCGGAGACGCTAACAGCCTGAGCGTGGCCGCTATAAAAGCTTCGGCATTGCCAGCTTCAACCAGTGCGCCAGAAACACCATCCTCAACGGCGTCCACGACGCCACCCGTCGCGTAGGCAACAGTGGCCAGGCCATGCGCAGCCGCTTCGATAGCCACCATGCCGAACCCCTCTGGATTGCCCGGAATGTGTTGCACCGGGAATACATGTAGCGCCGCCGAAAAGTAGGCCGCCGAAAGATCCTCTGCCGAAACGGCCCCAAGAAACTGTATGTTTTTACCTACCCCGGCTAGCTCGGCTTCTGCTTGAAGTTTTTCCGGTGTAAGCACTTCAGCGTGCAACGCTTGCTCCGGTGGCGCTCCGATAATGACCAGCTTTGCCTGAGGATATTTAGCGACGATTGGGGGCAATATCGAGCTAACGAACTCGCTCAGCCCTTTGCGCGAGGTCAGCCGCCCTACCGAGAGCAGCAGAGGGCCATCGCCAAGAGAGAACTTTTCTCGGAACTGCTTGGTGCAATTAGCCGCTGGTGTTGCTTCCGGCAGTTTGACCCCAGGGTAAACAATGTTAACGCGAGCAGGGTCGATACCAGCCGTTCGTGCCAAATCCGCCGTTGGGTGGCTGTTGGCGATTACGCTGTCCATTCTGCGTAAAAGCGGCACCCACAAACGCTGATAGGTCCGGTTGGGTACGGTGATATCCAGCCCGTGTACATAAGCGACTGCTTTAGCGCCGCAGAGTCTTGCGGCCAGCCACGCTATTGGAGCCGTCAGACCACTGCCTGCTAGCACAACTGCCGGCCGTTTCGTGATGCTGTGAGTAATCGCAAGCCACGTGCTGACGAGGAGGAACTTCCACAGCGGCCGAAGCGGCGCCTCAGCGATAGGAACCTTGCTGGGGCGCAGCGCTGCCGAACCACAAGGCCCTACAAGGCTAACGTCTGCATACTTCGACAGCTCATCGGCCATGTGCCAGTTGAGCAACTCCATTCCTCCCAAAATAGGGGGGAGGTTGCGACTGATGAACAAAATGCGCTGCGGCTGCTGAGCTGAGGTCATGGCGCTGAGCTTCTTTAGTTGATTGAGCTGGGGCTAGGCGCTAACGATGTTTGGCGCGCTCTCAAGTCTGCCCCGCGTATCCACAATCAACCCCGCCTCGCGCACCAACATTTCATAGTCAAACGCGTCATGGTCCGTCGTCAGCACCACGCAGTCATACCCCGCCACGCTCTGCGCTGTCAGCTCCACCGATTTCAAGTCAAAGCTGTACTCGCGCATTTTCGGGAAGGTCGGTACATGCGGGTCGGAGTAGGCGATGTCGGCGCCTTTGTCTTGCAGCAGTTGCATGATTTCCACGGCCGGTGATTCGCGGCTGTCGTCGATGTTCTTTTTGTAGGCCAGGCCCAGCACCAGAATGCGGCTGCCTTTGATGGATTTGCTGCGGTCGTTTAGGGCGTCGGCGACTTTCTGCACGACCCACTGCGGCATGTAGTGGTTGATTTCGCCGGCCAGCTCAATGAAGCGGGTGTTGATCCCGTATTCCTTGGCTTTCCAGGTGAGGTAGAAGGGGTCGATGGGGATGCAGTGGCCGCCCAGGCCCGGGCCTGGGGTGTAGGCGACGAAGCCGAAGGGTTTGGTGGCGGCGGCGCGGATGACTTCGTGGATGTTGATGCCCATTTTATCGGCGACGATTTTCATCTCGTTGACCAGGCCAATGTTCACTGCGCGGTGGATGTTTTCCAGCAGTTTGCTCATCTCGGCCACTTTCGGGCTGCTGACCGGCACCATGGTTTTGATTGCGTGTTGGTACAGGGCGACGCCGAGGTTTAGGCAACTGGTGGTCATGCCGCCGATCACTTTGGGAATGTCATGGGTGCCGTAGTCGGGGTTGCCCGGATCTTCGCGCTCGGGGGAAAACACCAAGGCGCAGTTTTCGCCTGGGTTAAAGCCGCGGGCCTGCAGGCGCGGGGCGAGTTGTTCGTCAGTGGTGCCGGGCCAGGTGGTGCTTTCCAGGCTGAGCAGTTGCCCGGCGCGGAAGTACGGCAGCAGGCTTTCGACGGTATTGATGACGAAGCTCAGGTCGGGTTCGCGGTGGGCGTTTAGCGGCGTGGGTACGCAGATGATCAGGGCATCGGCTTCTGTGGTGCGGGCGAAGTCGGTGGTGGCTTCCAGGCCATTGCGGGCGGCGGCTAGGATTTGCTCGGGTTGGATGCGCTCGATATAGCTACGGCCGCTGTTCAGGCATTCGACTTTGTGGGTGTCGACGTCAAAGCCGATAACCTTGATGCCCACTTCGGCGAACCGCAGGGCCAGCGGCAGGCCCACGTAGCCCAGGCCGTAGATGCCGACGATGGCACTGCCGGCACGTATCTTTTCTCCAAGCAGTTCCAACTCGTTCATTTGTCAGGCTCTTTCTTGCAGCGGCGGGCGAATTTAAGTGCCCGGCAGCATGCCAGATTGGCGCGGCCTTGAGCTACTCGAGGTCGCGGTTTTGTGCGGAGTGTGGCGCTCGTACGATGCGCTGGCTTAAATGCTCAGGCGCATCGACAAATCCACCGCCTTCACGTCCTTGGTTAATGTGCCAATGGAGATGTAATCAACCCCCGTCTCAGCAATAACCCGCAGGGTGGTTTCGTTGATCCCGCCCGACGCTTCCAGCTTGGCCTTGCCAGCGGTCATCGCCACTGCCGTGCGCATTTCTTCCAGGCTCAATTCGTCGAGCATGATGATGTCGGCACCGGCATCCAACGCTTCTTTCAGCTCCGCCAGGCTCTCGACTTCAACTTCAACCGGCTTGCCCGGCGCAATGCCGTGGGCGGCCTGAATGGCCTGAGCAATGCCACCGCAGGCGGCGATATGGTTTTCTTTAATCAAGAAAGCGTCGTACAGGCCGATGCGGTGGTTATGGCAGCCGCCCTGGGTGACGGCGTACTTCTGCGCCAAGCGCAGTCCGGGCAAGGTTTTACGTGTGTCGAGCAGTTTTACCGCGGTGCCTTCGACAATATCGGCGTAGTGGCGGCAGCGGGTGGCAACGGCGCTGAGGCTTTGCAGGAAGTTCAGGGCGCTGCGTTCGCCGGTGAGCAGGGCGCGAGCGGGGCCTTCGAGATGAAATAAAGCTTGGTTAGGCTGCACGCGGTCGCCGTCTTGGACTTGCCAATGCACAGCGACGCGGGGATCTATTTGGGCGAATACGTTGTCAACCCATGCGCTGCCAGCTATGACCGCGGCGTCGCGGGTAATGATGGTGGCGTGGGCCAGGCGTTCGGCGGGAATGAGTTGGGCGGTGATATCGCCGCTGCCGACGTCTTCTCGCAGGGCAAGGCGTACGTTGGCTTGGATTTCTGCGCCAAGGTCGGCGAGCAGTAGGTTCGGCATTGGGGGCTCCCGGTTTGTCTGGGGCCGATTATAAAGAGGCGAAGGCCTCTGTGTAGCGCCATTTATTTGGGCGAGTTTGTGCGTCATTTCGCGCGTTGGTCGACAGTCGGTAGCCGTTCGTTACCAGATGCGGTACATGTGTGATGTAGGTCATATCTGAGCAAGAAGTAAGGTTTCATCTCGCTCCGGCTCTCTATAATCACTTTTACTGCTTATTATTGACGCCATGCCATTGACGTTACGGATGACGCTCAGTTGATCGTTATGCAGATGTGAGAGCCAAAGGGCCGGTCTGCGGGAGAGTTGCAATGACTGATGCGAAAGTGGTGCACCTTACTAAGGTTGCCCCCGAGCACTCGCCAACATCACCGGCGGGGAGGCTGCCCGTGGCACTCATTCACGTGCGCGATAAAGCTGCTCAGCAGCTGAAACAAGCCTTGCAGGCGTTGTTCGACAACGCGGACGACACCCTCTTTGAGATGGCCGACCGCGCTACCAGTAACGCTGAGCAAAACGCCTTTTTCGAGGCCATGCGTGACCTGCGTTTAAAGCGCAAGGGCATCGAACGCGGCTTCTTGCAGAAAGTCTTTGAAACCTTCGCCAACCTCAATCAGTACGAAATCGGCCGCGCGCCGCAGTTGGACGCCGTAGCGTTCGACACCCTGGCGCTGGTGCAAAACGACGAACTGGAAGAAACAGTAGCGCTGGATTCCATGGTCGCCAAGGTGATGAGCCGCGATTCAATCGCCCTCGGCCACCTCACCACGCGTATCAACGCGATGGTCAGCAAGAAAATCGACGATAAAACCAACCCGCTTGGCCCGACCGTACTCTGCGAGTTTTTTCTCGAGGCGTGCAGCCGTTTGGGCGTTGAGATCAAGGTCAAGCTGATCATTCTCAAGCTGTTCGAGAAGTACGTTCTCGCCGACCTCGACCAGCTGTATTCCGATACCAACCAACAGTTAATTGAAGCTGGCGTGTTGCCGGAGCTGAAAACCGCGCCTGTGCGCCGCAAAAACAGCCCTGCCGCCGGTGGTGGCGCGCGTAGTTCCTCAGGCGCCTCGGGCGGTCAGGCGGAATCCGCTCAAGGTGGCGGTTACGCCGATGAAGGCGTGCAGGAAGTGTTTGGTGTGTTGCAGGAGCTGCTTTCGCAGGTTCGTGGCAGCGGCGTGCCGCGCCGTGATATGCCAGCCGACGCCATGCCGATTTCCAGCAATGACCTGATGCGCCTGCTTTCCCATATGCAGCAACGCCCGGCCTTTACCACGGCAACCCAGGACGATTTCGACCTACGCAATCAGCTTGAGCAGTTGCTGGTTCGCGCCAGCGCCAAGAGCGGCAAGTCGCGGGTGGTGGGTGAGGTTGATGAAGATGTGATCAACCTGGTGTCGATGCTGTTCGAATTTATCCTCGACGACCGCACCCTGTCGGATTCGCTCAAGGCGCTGATCGGCCGCTTGCAGATTCCGATGCTGAAAGTTGCTGTTCTGGATAAAACCTTTTTTAGCCGCGGCAGCCACCCGGCGCGCCGTCTGCTTAACGAAATTGCCGCCGCAGCCTTGGGCTGGGCCGAGCAGGATGACGCCCAGCGCGACAGCCTGTATCAGAAGATTGAAAACATCGTGCAGCGCCTGCTCAACGACTTTGTTGATGATCCGGCGATCTTCTCCGAGTTGCTGGCCGACTTCCTCGCGTTTACCGGTGACGAGCGCCGCCGCAGTGAATTGCTCGAACAACGTACTCGTGATGCCGAAGAAGGCAGCGCCAAGGCCGAATTGGCCCGCCGCGAAGTCGAACACGCGCTGAACGAGCGCCTGCTGGGCAAAACCCTGCCGGAAGTGGTGGTGCGTCTGCTGCAAGAGGGCTGGAGCAAGGTGATGATGCTCACCTGCCTCAAGCATGGTGTGGAGTCGCCGGAGTGGGATGCCACCCTCAATACCATGGACGATCTGGTCTGGAGCGTCGCCCCGCACGAAGACCCGGAAGCTCGTCTGCGCTTGCTGGAACTGGTGCCTGGCCTGCTCAAAGCCTTGCGTGAAGGCATGGCCAGCGCGGCGTTTGATCCGTTCTCCACCAGCGAATTTTTCAGCCAGTTGGAAAACCTCCACGTGCAGGCCTTCCAGCGCTTTAAGCGGCCATTGCCGGAAGTGACCGAAGAAACTGGCGCCGAGCTGGTTCCTGGCGTTGAAGGCGAAGCGGCATTGCTGGAGCTGCCGGCGGAAGAGGAAATCGAAGCGGCCGCCGTGCCAACCATGGTTGAAGTGGTTGAAGAAATCGTCCTCCTGGCGCCGGGTGAAAGCCGTGTACAAGAGCCCGAGGTTGTCCTGCCCGATGACGACGAAGCCCTGGCCCGCGTCGATAGCTTGGGCGTTGGCAGCTGGGTTGAGTTCCAGGAAGACGAAGAGCACAAGCTGCGCTGCAAGCTGGCGGCGGTGATCAAACCGACCGGTAAGTACATTTTCGTTAACCGCACCGGGATGAAAGTGCTGGAGAAAACCCGCATGGGCCTTGCGGTGGAATTCCGCCGCAACGCCATCCGCCTGCTGGACGACGCGCTGCTGTTCGATCGCGCGCTGGAATCGGTGATCGGTAACCTGCGTCGGTTGAAAAACGCCTGACCCTGTCGCCCGTTCTAGACAACGCCCGGCCTATGCCGGGCGTTGTCGTTTCTGGGCGTTGCCCGGTAGAGTGTTGAGCAGTTCAAGGAGCTTTTATGCAGCTGGACCCCCTCACCGGTTGGTGCCACGGCATCCGCCATTGCCCCTCGCCAAATTTTAATGCCCGCCCCAATGGGGAAATTTCCCTGTTGGTGATCCATAACATCAGCTTGCCGCCCGGGCAGTTTGGCACCGGCAAGGTGATGGAGCTGTTTCAGAATGGCCTGTGCGCCGACGAGCACCCGTACTTTGCCGGGATTGCCGAGCTGCGGGTGTCGGCGCATTTTCTGATTGAGCGCGATGGCCAGGTGACGCAGTTTGTCTCGTGCCTGGAGCGAGCCTGGCATGCCGGGGTTTCAGTGTTCGAGGGGCGCGACAACTGTAATGATTTTTCGCTAGGCATTGAGTTGGAAGGAACGGACGATCAGCCATTCACCGATCGGCAATATGCCGCATTGGAGCTGTTGAGCGCGCAGCTCTGCCGCGCCTTTGCGGCGATTACCCCGCAGCGCATTTGCGGGCACAGCGATATTGCACCGGGGCGTAAGACTGACCCGGGCGCGTGTTTCGATTGGTCGCGCTTTTATGCGGGGCTAGCGGCTCAAGGACTGGCATCAAAGGGAGTGCAATTGTGAGTTTTCTAGTGTTGCTACTGGTGTTGTGGGTCGAGAAGTTCTCCTCCTGGCGCGCCAAAATCCAGCAGGACGGCGCCTGGTTGCGGCTGCTCCGCTGGTCTGAACGGCAAACTGCTTTTGGCCATAACACGTGGCTGTCGCTGGCCGTGCTGGTGCTGCTGCCATTGGCGGCGCTGGGGCTGTTGTTGGCCTTGTTGGGCGTAACCCTGCATGGCTGGCTGGCGCTACCGCTGCACTTGTTGGTGCTGGTGTATGCCCTGGGGCGTGGCGACCCGTTGGTGGCGCTCGGCCCGTTTCGCGATGCGTGGCGCCGGGAAGACGGGGAAGCTGCGTATTTGGTGGCCCAGCGTGATCTAGGTGTCGAGGCTGCCGATGACGACAGCCTGTTGCAGTCGGCCCAGGGCTTTCTGCTTTGGCAGGGCTACCAGAGCTTTTTCGCCGTGATCTTTTGGTACGCCTTGTTGGGGCCGTTGGCGGCCTTGGCCTATCGCTTGTTGGCGCTGACGGTTGAGCACACGCAAGACCCTTCGCTGCGCCTGCGTGCCGGGCAATGGCGGCATGCCTTTGATTGGCTGCCGGTGCGTTTGCTGGCCGCCAGTTTTGCCTTGGTGGGGAGCTTTGTCGCGGTCAGCCGGGTGTTGTTGCATGAGCTGCTGAATTGGAATGTGTCGGCGGCACAACTGATCGCCAACAGCGGCCGCGCGGCTGAAGAGTTCGGCCCGACGACGTTGGGCGAAAGCGGCGTTTCCAGCCTCGATGGTCTGTGGCAATTGCTGGTGCGCGCCGGGGTTTTTTGGTACGCCGGTTTTGCCGTTTGGACGCTGCTTTTGTAAACCGCTGGTCTGGCCGTAAGCCGCTGCCTGCCTGGGTTAGCGGTTTCTCTGGGTGTGAAGCGCCATCACTGAGATCAATGGCCTGACGTGGCGATAGACCTGTTCTTAACCTTAAGTTACAAAGGTGCTGGTCGATATGGGTTATACAGAATGCCGTGTCTGGCGATCTGTGACTCGTGTCACGCTTGATTGCCCTCTGACGTTGCCGTTTAGTGCGACGCAGAAAGGCCGGCAGGGATAGGCGATTGACCATCGCACGTCTCACCGCTCTACCCTGTGACTATCCATAACAATAATGTGAACAGGAGACGTCTTGTGAAGACCGTGCTGTATCCGGCCATCGCGCTGATGAATCGCCTTAGTTTTGGTATGAAATTCAGCTTGATCAGCGTCTTGTTCTTTCTGCCGATGCTGGTTACCAACTTCTATCTGGTACGTGACTCTTACAACGAGTTCGTCGGCACCCGCGCCGAGCTGCAAAGCCTCGACCTGATGAGTGCCAGCCTCAAACTTCGCGCCGACTTGGAAAACCTCAACGACATGGTTGAGATCAACGCCGCTGTCGGCCAGTCCGGCAAGGTTGGCGATCTTGAGGCGCGCATCAGTGCCTTGAGCAAACGTATCGAAGCCGATCTGCTTAAGCTGGAACCGGTGGTAACCAACGCGGAGCAGGTCGAGCTGTTCAACACTAAGCGCGACGAACTGGAAAAAGCCCTGAAAGCGGCCGACGCGGAAACCTCGCTGCAAAGCAAGGCGCCGATGATCGAGAAGCTGCAGGGCAATATGCAGGTGCTGATCAAAATCATCGCCAACCAGGCGGGCTTAAGCCAAGACAGCCAGACCACCGTGCGGCAGATGATCGAGCTGGTCACCAATGGCACGCCGGCGGTCACCGCCGCATTAAGCACCGGGCGCTCGCTGGGTTCCGCGTCGCTGGCCCAAGGCTTCCTCAACTCTTCGGCCAGCGGCAAGTTCGATGAGCTGCTGCTGACCCTGGAAAAACTCCACGCCGAATACGGCCTGACCATCAACGACGCCCTCGACGGTAGCGCCGCCGCGCAAACCGCGTTGAAAACCCAGGCCGACGCCAGCCGCGCCACCTTGAAAGACAGCAGCACTTTCTTTGAAGACCAGGTGGTAATGGCCGACACCCTCGACGCGCCGTGGCAGGAGTTCTACGACAATGTTTCGGCGTCGATGGACAAAACCTACCAGTTGAACGATGCCGCCTTGGCGTTTCTCAAACAGCAGCTGCAAAAGCGGCTGACGCAGAAACAGGCGCAGACGGTGATGTTGGTGGTCGCCCTGTTGGTGGTGTTTATTCTGATTGGCTACCTCTACGGCGGCTTCTACGTGTCCACCCGCACCACCCTGAAAAGCCTCGGTCGCGTGATGGACCAAGTGGCGGCGGGCGATATGACCGTCAGCTTCCATGCGCAAAGTCGCGACGAGTTGGGCGAACTGGGTGAAGTGTTCAACGGCACCGTGCAGAAGATTCACCACCTCATCGAACGGGTAGGCCACACCGTGACAGCGGTTGGCGTGCAAGCTGACCGCGTGGAGGACGTTTCCGCGCAGAGCAACCTGGCTGTGGCCGGCCAGCGTAGCCAGATTGAGCAAGTGGCTACGGCCATGAACGAGATGTCCGCTACTGCCCAGGAAGTGGCGCGCAGCGCAGCGGCTGCTGTGGACAGCGCGCAGAGCGTCAACCATGAAACCGTCAATGGACGCGCCCTGGTGGAGTTGCAGGTCGGCAGCATTCAACGTCTGGCCGATGAGATCGACCAATCGGTGAGCGTGATCAACCAACTGGCCAGCGACAGTGCCTCCATCAGTCAGGTGCTGGACGTGATCAAGGGCATTGCCGAGCAGACCAACCTGTTGGCCCTGAACGCTGCCATTGAAGCAGCCCGAGCCGGTGAACAAGGCCGTGGTTTTGCCGTGGTGGCGGACGAGGTGCGCAACCTGGCCAAGCGCACCCAGCAGTCCACCGAAGAAATCGAGAAGATGATTGCCAAGCTGCAAGGTGGCGTTGGTGCGGCGGTGAAAACCATGCACGCCAGCCACAGCATGGCCGACAACACCGTGAGCGAGTCCGGCAAAGTGCAGCAGGCGCTGGAGAATATTCTCGGTGCCGTGGGCATGATCGTTGATCAGAACCAGCAGATCGCAGCAGCAGCTGAGCAGCAGACGGCGGTGGCGCATGATATCGACCAGAACATTGTCGAGATCAACCTGGCTGGCGAGCGCACGGCTGAAGGTGCGAGCCAGACGGAGCAGGCAAGTCGCGAGCTGTCTGGGGAAGTGGCGCACCTCAAGCAGTTGATTAGCGCGTTCCGCGTTTAATCACGCGCTGATGTGACAAGGCCGCCTGATGGGCGGCCTTGTTGTTTTTGCGTTGGGCTTGCACTCGGTTACCAGCCAAACACCGCCCGACTATTTGCCGTACTGACTGCTGCCAACTCCTCAGAACTCACCCCGCGTAAATCCGCCAGCGCCGTACAAATCTCCGGTAAATACTCCGGGCTGTTGCGCTGGTTGGCATACATCGCGGGTGCCATATCCGGCGCGTCGGTCTCCAGCACAATCGCCGCCAACGGCAACTGCGCCACCACTTTGCGCAGGCGCAGCGCCTGCGGCCACGTCGCCGCACCACCTAGGCCGAGTTTGAAGCCAAGCTTGATGTACTCCCGCGCCTCCTCATAGCTGCCAGCAAAGGCATGGATGATGCCGGCGCGTTTGAGCTGGAAACGCTTGAGGGTGGCGATTACCTGGGCATGGCTGCGGCGTACATGCAGGAGCACCGGCAGGTCGAATTCTGCTGCGAGTTTTAGCTGGGCCTCGAACAACGTTTGTTGGCGCTCGCGGTCAAGCTCGGGAAGGTAATAGTCCAAGCCGAACTCGCCGATGGCACAGAGTTTTTTCTCACCGCTCAGGCGTTCCAGCCAGGTGCGTAGCTCAAGCACATGCTCCGGTTGGTGTTGCTGCAGATAGACCGGGTGTAAGCCCAGGGCGGCGTAAACGCCGTGTTCGGTTTGGGCCAGCTCCCATACCCGTTGCCAGTTGCTCTGATAGACGCCCAGTACCACTAAGCGCTCCACTCCTTTGGCGCGGGCGTTAGCCAGCAGCAGGCTGCGATCGGCGTCGAAGTCTGGGAAATCGAGATGGGTGTGGGTGTCGATTAGGTGCATGGGGGTAGGGTAAATGGATTTGCAGGAGCGTGCCAAAGGGTTGCGGGTGCAGGCTACGGAGGCGGAGCAAAGAATGTGGTTTCAGCTGCGTGATAGACGGTTTATGGCGCTGAAGTTCAGGCGGCAGGTGCCGTTTGAGCGGTATATCGCGGACTTCGTTTGCAAGGAGCTAAAGCTGATTATTGAGCTGGATGGCGGACAGCATGTTGAGCATGGGAGTTATGACCAGCGTCGAAGTCGCTGGCTGGAAGGGCAGGGTTATACGGTGTTGCGCTTTTGGAACAATCAGGTGCTTCAGGAGATGGAGGCAGTGCTAGAGGCTGTGTGTATGTGGGTGGAAGCGCAAAAGCGGCCCTCACCCCCGGCCCCTCTCCCGTAAACGGGCGAGGGGAGACCAGCCGACCGTTTATGTTGCCGATATCGCGGTTAGAACCCCTCTCCCGCTTGCGGGAGAGGGGCAGGGGTGAGGGGCTTTTCTAGTGATGTTCCCGCGTAGCCCTAAACTTAATCTCCGGCCAACGCTCTTCCATCAGAGCCAGGTTCACCCGTGTTGGCGCCAGGTAAGTCAGGTGCCCGCCACCATCAATGGCCAAGTTCTCCACGGCCTTGACCTTGAACTCCTCAAGCTTCTTCTTATCGTCGCTTTCAATCCAGCGCGCGGACCACACGGTAATCGGCTCGTACTGGCATTCCACCTTGTATTCACCTTTCAGCCGGCTGGCGACCACGTCGAACTGCAGCACACCGACGGCGCCGAGAATGATGTCGTTGCTGCGCTCGGGGAAGAACACCTGGGTGGCGCCTTCTTCGGCCAGTTCCTGCAAACCTTGGCGCAGTTGCTTGGATCAGGCGTACGCGGCGGAACAGTTCCGGGGCAAAGTGCGGAATACCGGTGAAACCAAGGTTTTCGCCATCGGTGAAGGTGTCGCCGATCTGGATGGTGCCGTGGTTGTGCAGGCCGATGATGTCGCCGGCAAAGGCTTCTTCCAACTGCTCACGTTCGGAGGAGAAGAAGGTCAGGGCGTCACCAATACGCACTTCTTTGCCCAGGCGCACGTGGCGCATTTTCATGCCCTTCTCGTACTTGCCCGAGCAGATGCGCATAAAGGCAATACGGTCGCGGTGTTTGGGGTCCATGTTTGCTTGGATTTTGAACACGAAGCCGGTGAATTTCTCTTCCACTGGCTCCACGCTGCGCTCGTTGGCAACACGGGCCAGCGGTTTTGGCGCCCAGTCGACGACCGCATCTAGCACATGGTCGACACCAAAGTTGCCCAAGGCCGTACCGAAGAACACCGGGGTCAGTTTGCCGTCGAGGAACTCCTGCTGGTCGAACTCGTGGCAGGCGCCCTGCACCAGTTCCAGCTGGTCGACAAAGCGTTGGTACTCGTCACCCAAGTGGGCGCGGGCTTCGTCGGAGTCGAGCTTCTCGATGATTTTGACGTCGGTGCGTTCATGCCCGTGGCCGGCGGTATAAACGATGATGTAGTCATCCGCCAGGTGGTACACGCCCTTGAAGTCGCGGTAGCAGCCAATCGGCCAGGTGATCGGCGCGGCTTTGATTTTCAGAACG
>LNAP01004270.1_pt1 | contig 24785 bp, 20 predicted proteins | sample 602601 | NCBI WGS metagenome assembly LNAP01 (sample SAMN02440304, study PRJNA202911) | soil metagenome | biome: Subtropical and temperate rainforests or woodlands; isolation source: soil samples (1 kg each in a 20% v/v slurry with milli Q water) were... ...
GTAGTGGTCGATGTAGGAATCTTTGTCCTGCAAGGCACCGACGAAACGGCCGCGCACGCTGCCGCTATCGTTCAGCGAGCCGGAGATGTCGCCCTCGGTTCGGTAGTTGTCCCAGTAGCCGGCAGTGGCGCTGACCGAGGCCTTGAAGTCCTTGGTTGGTTTCTTGCGGATCAGGTTGACCGTGGCCGCCGGGTCACCGGCGCCAGTCATCAGGCCAGTCGCGCCCTTGATGACTTCGATGTGGTCGAGGCTGGCAGCGTCATCGCTGTTGTTGGGGTTTTCACCGTAGACGCCGTCGTAGGGAATGTTGACGCCATCGTACTGAAAGTTGGTGATCGCAAAGCCTCGGGCGGAAAACTCGGTACGGTCACTGTCGTACTTCTGGGTGGTGATGCCTGGGGTGTTGCGCAGCGCATCGGCGACGCTCGTCACACCGCGGTCATCCATCTGCTGACGAGTGACCACAGTCACCGATTGCGGCGTTTCACGAAGGGTCAGCGGCAACTTGGTGGCGGTGGTGGTGGCGCCGGTAGTGTAGGAACCAGTGTCCTCAGTGGTCAGGCCCAGGGCCTGGCCGGAAATGGTGGTGGCGCCCAGTTGCAGGCTCGATGAGCCACCCGACACCAGCGTCACGCTGTTGCCGTTGATCTGGAACGAAATGCCGGTGCCCTTGAGCATCTCGGCCAGGGCCGCGGAGGGCTCCAGCGAGCCGGACACCGCGCGGGACTTGATGCCGGCTACCTGGTCCGGGCTGTAGAGGATTTGCAGGTTGGTCTGCATGCCCAGTTGGGTCAGCGCGCTGGACAGCGGCTGCACGGCAATACTCACTTTTACAGGTGCTGCGTTGGCCATCGTGCTCCCCAGCAACGTGGCGGTCAGCAGGACGCTGGTCAACAGCGTTTTGTGCAATGACGGGCGCTGTACGGCCAGCGCGAGAGGGGTACGGCGTGGAAGAGATCGCATTACTTGCCTGTGCTCCTGAAAAAGTGTCGTGCAGATTTTTTATTAATGGGAATGATTATTAAGACGAGATGCGATTGCGAAACCGGAAAAGAAATGTGAAAGAAATGTCATTGGGGTTCAGGCAGGCACCAGCTCGGTGACGACCCGGCCGCTTTCCATGCGCACCAGTTGGTCCGCTACATCGAAATAACGGTCATCGTGGGAGATCACGATGATGGTCTTGCCCAGGCGCTTGAGGTCCGGCAGCAGCTCGGTGTAGAAAATCCGCCGGAAGGTCGGGTCCTGGTCGGCCGCCCACTCGTCGAACACCAGCACCGGCCGCTCTTCCAGCCAGGCATTGACCAGCGCCAGGCGCTTGCGCTGGCCGGTGGACAGGTCGGTGGTGGTGAAGTTGCCGTCCTTGACGCTGACCTTGTGCGCGATCTCCAGGCGCTGCAGGTATTTGTTGGCGTCTTCGGGGATTTGCGTATCGCCCTGGACCACGTCGTCAAACAGGTAATAGTCGGCAAAGATGGTGGTGAACAATTGCCGATAGTCATCGCGATTGTGCGCGTCGATGGCCTCGCTGTTGACACGAATCTGTCCCTGTTGCGGCGTGTACAGGCCTAGCAGCAATTTGATCAGGGTGGTCTTGCCACAGCCGTTCTCGCCGACGATGAAGGTGATGTCGCCCTGCTTGATCGACAGGTTGACCGGGCCCAATTGGAAGGGCGCAGCACCCTCGACCGACGGGAAGGCGTAGCGCACGTCCGTCAGTTGCAGTTCGTGCACGGCCTGTTTGACCTTGCCTTGGTCGCTGAGCAGCAGGTGAGGTTCCGGGGTGGAAAACTGTTCGGAAAGTTCAGCGATGCGGCGAAAGGCAATCTGCGCACGGCTGACGATCGGCAGGGTGCCGATCAAATGCTCCAGCGGGCCTTTCATGTACAGCAGCACCAGCACGAAGCCGCTCATGACGGTCTTGTCGGCGCTCGGCCAGAACGCTTGCAGGGCCAGGGCCAGGCCGATGACCACAAAGAACAGCATCGAGCCGAAAGTCTTGGCGATGACGAAGGTGTTGATCGAACGCACCTGGGTGTTGCAGATGAATTCGGCGGTGCCCTTGATGCCCGAGCTGAACATGCGCTGGCGGCGAGGGCGGTGGATGCGCAGTTCCTTGGCGCCTTCGGCAATGGCGTTGTAGTGCTTTTGCAGCTCGTCTTCAGCGTCGCGGGCGGCCATGAAGCCTTGCACACCCTTGCTCTGGGCGTAGGCCTGGATCGCGCTGCCGATCAGGATCGCGGCCACCATGATCAGGAACATCGGCCACGACAGGATCGCCAGGTAGCCCATGCATCCCAGGGTCACGGTCAGGGAAATCGCCAGCGGCGCGAAGGCGAAGGCGAAGTCGCTGATGGTGTCGACGTCGTGGGTCAGCACCGGGATCAGGCGATGGCTGCGGTAACGCTCGATCTGTTCGATCGGCGCCGACAGCACCTTCTCGCCCAGCTGTTTGCGCAGCTTGGCAATGATGTGTTGGCCGACGTAGTTAGTGCCGATGTCGGAGCAGATCGAACTGGCCAGCGCCAGCAGGCACAGGCCGGCGAACAGCGCGACCACGCCCTGGGTCAGGCCGCTGTCCGAATGCAGGGCATTGTTGATGGTCGCCAGCAACACCGTGACGCTCAGTCCGCCGACCATGCCCAGGAATATGGAAGCAGCGACGATGAATCGAAAGGGTTTGAGCAGGGCGAACAATTCGCCGATGGCGCCTCGGGTAGGCTGGGTCATGGAAGACGGTTCCTTGGGTCGGAAGGCAGATACCCAGTAGAACGTCTGGTCGAGGGGTTAATTTAGAGGGGGGTGACTGGTGGCGGGGAACTACACGTAAATCCCTGTAGGAGCTGCCGCAGGCTGCGATCTTTTGATCTTGTTTTTAAAAAAATCAAAGTCAAAAGATCGCAGCCTGCGGCAGCTCCTACAGTGGATGGTAGGGGGGGTCAGAGATTGCGCACTACGCGAAAGCCTATCCAGTCCCCGCGTTCCTGAGGGTATTGGCTGTTGCGGTTTCCGGAGCGGGAGAACACCGGGGCTTCCCCCCAGTCGTTGCCGCGGATGCGCACGGCTTCGCAGTTGGGTTCCAGCCAGGCGCTGCCATCGGTGGGGGCGTCGACGTAGTTCGGGTGTTCGCAATCTTCGACCCACTCATAGACGTTGCCGTGCATGTCGTACATACCGAAGGCGTTCGGTGGGTAGCTGCCCACCGGCGAGCTGTAGCTGTAGCCGTCCGCCGGGCCGTAGGTGTTGGCGTGTTTGGCGATGCTGTATCCCTTGCCTTCATCGAACGGAAAGGGGAACGGGCCTTGGGTGCCGCCGCGTGCGGCGTATTCACGCTGGGCCTCGCTGACCATGCTGTATCGCTGTCCGGTTTTCTTCGACAGCCAGGCGACGTAGTTCTTCACGTCGTCGAAGTTCATGCACACCGCCGGCTGACGCGGGCCCTGCGGGTAGCGCGGCTTGCTGGCGATGCACTCGCGACCTGGCCGGGTATCGCCGTTGGCGATGGTCACGCCGCTTTCCTTGATATAGCTGTCCCATTCACCGGCGGTGATCTGGAAGCGGCTCATGGCGAAGGGTTTGGCGAAGGTCACCTCATGCATCGGACCCTCATCGGGCTCGCGGCCGACTTCGTCATCGGGCGTGCCCATGGTAAAGGTGCCGGCGGGCAGCACGACCATTTCCGGGCAGTTCTTGCAGTCCTTGAATACCTTGCCCGCTGGCGGTGGGGTGGCAGCCTGTGCGGCGTAGGGGAGCAGGCCGGCGATGAGGGCGGTTAGGGCGAGGGCTAACATGTGACGGGTCATTTTCTATCTCGATAAAGAAGAGCGAACCCTGTAGGAGCGAGCATGCTCGCGATGGACGTCAACGATAACGCGGGGTGTCTGAATATCCGCAGTGTTCTGGCGACCATCGCGAGCATGCTCGCTCCTACAGTGAATGGTGGTTTCAGGCGGTTTTGTTCAGTAGGGCCGTGAACCGGTCGATTTCGTGTTCACTGTTGAGCAGGCCGGGAGCGATGCGGATCACCGGGCCAGCGTCACGGTCCACCGAGTCGCAGACCACGCGGTTCTGCATCAGCCCGCTGGCGACCTTTTCGCAGTCCTGGTCCTTGATCCGGAAGAAGGTGAAACCGGCGGACAGTTGCGGGCTCCTTGGCGTGACCAGTTCGATCCGCGGCTGTTCCAGCAGGCGATCCTTGGCATAGCTGTTGAGTTCATGAATGCGCGCCTGGACCTCGGCCTTGCCCAAATCCAGGTGCAGCTTGAACGCTTCGTCCACGGCCCAGCGATGTTCGAAACTGTGATAGCCGCCGGGGGTCATGATGGTCGCGAAATCGGTGGATTCGCTGAAGGTCGGAATGATCGGCGTGACGTCCCGGACCTCGGCGGAGCGGGCACAAATGATCCCGGTGCCACGGGGGCCGAACATCCATTTGTGCGTACCGGCGATAAAGAAGTCGCAGTGCATGTCGGGAAAGTCGAGGTCCTCGACGCCAAAGCCGTGCACGCCGTCGACCACATACAGGATGCGGTCCTTTTCGTCGCGCTTGCGGTTGTGCTCTTCGACCAGCTTGCCGATTTCGCCGATCGGCAGTTTCACACCGCTGCCCGATTGCACCCAGGTCATGCCCAGCACGCGGGTTTGTGGGCGGATGCCTTGGGCGATCGAACCCAGCACTTCGTCCACGGAAATGTCGCGGCTGCTCTCGAACAGCTTGAGCTTGCGCACGTTCGTGCCTTGGCGTTGCTGACGAAATTCCAGCGTGTAATTCGTGGAATAGTGTTCATGTTCGCTGACCAGGATTTCCTGATCCGGCCTTACATGAATCCCGCCATAGATCATCGCCAGGCCTTCAGTGGTGCTGCCGGTCAGCGCGATCTGCTCGGGTTTGGCATTGAGGTAGCGTCCGGCCCAGACCCGCACATTGTGCTCGCGTTTCTCGGTTTCCTGCAGGTCCCAGTCCATGGCCCGGCCAGGGTTGCGGTCGATGTTGGCGCGGTGCATGTCGATCGCGTTGCGCACCGGCGTTGGGTGCGAGGTGATGAGGAAATTGGCGAAATGCAGGTAGTTCGGGTCCTGATTGAACAGCTGGCGCAACTGCGCCCATTTGCCCTTGGGCAAAGGCGGTGGCTGCTGTTGTAGATCGCCGGCCAGGGCTGGCGGGTACACGGAAGCAGCCAGGGGCAGGCCGGCGGCGAGAATGCCGGCCTGCTTGAGGAAGGAGCGACGGTTGGTCATGGCTTCGGGTTCGCTTGGCAAAAGTGGCATCAGTTTTTGGCGACGGGCCGGGAGGCTTTTTCGACCTGGTCCCAGACCCGCAGGAAATTGCCGCCCCAGAGTTTGGCGATATCGGCTTCGCTGTAGCCGCGGCTGATCAGCTCGGCTGTCACGTTGCGCGCCTCGCTGACGTCTTTCCAGCCGTCCAGGCCGCCGCCATCGTTGAAGTCGGAACTGATGCCGACGTGATCGATGCCGATTTTCTTCACCGCGTAGTCAATCGCGTCGCCGTAGTCCTTGAGGGTGGCCTTGGGTTCTTCGTCGACAATCGCGTAGAGCTGGCTGGCGTATTCGCCGAACCGTTGTTCCGACCACACGGTGATGATCGGGTCGCCCGGCATCAACGCCATCTCCAGGCCTTGCAGGGGTTGCAGGTCGAAACGCGCACGCAGGGCGTTGAGCTTGTCCTGGGTGGCCTGGCTCAGTGGGCGGATGTAGGTCGGGAAGCCGACGATCTGCACCACGCCGCCGCTGTCCTTGATCAACTGCATTTCGTGGTCGCTGAGGTTGCGCGGGATGTCTACCAGGGCGCGCGGGGCGGAGTGCGAGGCCACCATCGGCGTGCGGCTCAACCGGGCCACTTGCTCCAGGGCCTTGGTCGACATCTGCGACACATCGATGATCACGCCGAGGTCGTTGAGGCGCTGCACGGCCTGCTTGCCGATGTCCGAGAGACCGCCGAGGGCGTCCCGGGAATCGTTGAAGAATGGCAGCGGCCTGGATGAATCGGCCCAGGCGTTGTTACCCACATAACTGAAGCCGAACATGCGCATGCCCCGTGCCGCCCATTTATCCAGGGCATTGAGGTCGTTGCCCAGTGGGTAGGCGTTGAGCATGCTCATGAAGATCGCGAACTTGCCTTCGCCATGCAGGCGCCGGAAATCGTCAGGGGTGTAGGCGATGGCGGCCTGGTTGGGGAAGTCGCGCACCAGGGCGCTGATGATCTTGTAGCGGGTTTCCTGTTCGAAGCGTGCCTCTTCGACGAAGCCGGCGGTGGGGCGATGCGGCGCGTTGGGACCGTTCCAGATTTCCGGCCAGCCGAAAATTGTCAGGGCCGCACCGGACAGGCGTCCGCGTCCGCTCTTGACGAGGTCGAACTGGCCGCTGCCGTCCTTGTCGGCTTCATTGCCGGCGGTACCGAAGTCCATGGGTACGGTGATGTGGCTGTCGAACGAGAGAAGGCGCTCATGCAGTTCTTCGGCCTGCTTCATCACTTTGACCGGGTAACCGTGATTGTCCTTGAGCCCGTAATCCCAGGCCGCAAAGCCTGCGCCCGCGCAGATCGCCAGGGCTAGCGGCAGGCCGATGAAAAGAGCCTTTTTCGAACGTGGTTTTGTCATTGCCGTCTCAGTCAGGGAGCCTTTGCTATCTGGGAGGAACGAGTGATCGACCAAGGAATTTAGGTGCTCCTGAAAAGATCGCAGCCTGCGGCAGCTCCTACAGGGGCAGGCATTTCATGTAGGAGCTGCCGCAGGCTGCGATCTTTTGGCTGCACCATAAATTTTGGAAGGGAACAAACGTTCTAGCTTGGATAAAGCCTGCTTCATGGCTGACACAGGTAGGGCAATGACGATTTCTCGACGATGGTTCATGGCAGGCCTGGCGCTGACCGGCGCGGCTGTGCCCGCGGCTTTTTATGGGCATCGCCAATGGACGAAGCCGGACCCGACGATCACCCCCGGCGAAGCGTCGTTCGAGGTGGCGGATGTCGCCGGCCAACGCCTGGCGGATACGCTGCGTGGTGTCTGGCAGATCCGTTTCGAAGGACGTGATGCCGGGCTTGAAGGCTTGCCACGGGACGGGCTGGAGTTGTTTCTCGACATTGGCCACAAGGGCCGTGGCCTGGTTGGTTTTCTCGACACCGCCGAGCGCTTGCGTTCCAGCGAAGCACCGCGATATCAGGTGCTGGGCGATGTGGCCGGGGTCAAGCCGGCGCAGTTGAGTTGGCGCTTGCTCAGCGCCCGTGGCAGCTGTGACTACGAGTTCAGCATGGCGCTGGACGAAGTCTGGGCCGGTTTCGGCAATGCCGGCAGCGGCAGCCTCAGTGGTCGCGTGCTGGATCTGGATCGCCCCTTGATGATGACGACCCAGGACAATCGCTTTGTCGCGGTCAAGAAGGTGTTCCCCGAAGCCCGCGAACGCACCGCTCTGAATCCACCGCTGCTGGCCTGGCTGACGTCCCAGGAGCATCGCTTGTTCCACCAGCTCTGGCATGCGTCCAGGGATAAATGGCACACCTTGCCCGAAGACAAGCGCGACGCCTTGCGCGGCATCGGGTGGCAGCCCGGGCCGCGGGATAAGGAGCGTGACGCCCGTGGCACACGCAAGGATCGCAACGGCTCCGGCGTGGACTTCTTCTTCATGCATCGGCACATGCTCGGCACCGCACGTTCGATGCAGGACTTGCCGTCATGGACGCGGTTCCCCTTGCCGCAACCGGAGCTGGCCCGGGACCGCATCGGCTTCGCCAATTATTTCGACAACCACGACGGCACGGCGCTGCCACCTACCTGGCTGGCCGAAGACGATGACGAGTATTCGCAATGGGTCAGCGACATCAAGACCGCCGAGACCTACCACAGCAATTTCCAGGTCTGGGAGTCGCAATACCGTGACCCGCGTTACCTGTCGAAGTTGACCCTGGGGCAGTTTGGCTCAGAGGTCGAGTTGGGCCTGCACGACTGGTTGCACATGCGCTGGGCCTCGGTGCCGCGCGATCCGTCCAACGGCCAGCCAGTGCCGTTCGCCCGGGATCCAGCGGACTTTTCCGCGCGTTGGTATGCGCCGGAAAACGACTTCCTCGGCGATCCGTTCTCGTCCCATGTAAACCCGGTGTTCTGGCACTTCCACGGCTGGATCGACGATCGCCTGGAAGACTGGTTCCGCGCCCATGAGCGTTTCCACCCGGGGCAGGTGAGTCGGCTTGAGGTCAATGGCGTGCAGTGGTTCGCGCCAGGGCGTTGGGTCGAGATCGACGACCCGTGGCTGGGGCCGGGGACCCATGGTTGCAGCGCCACGCCGGGGTTGCAGGCGGGCAAGTCGGTGGAGATGGACCCGGAGACCATGAAGCTGGCGTTGCGGATTACCTTTGGCGAGGACGAGAAGAAGCTTCAGGAAGGTGCCGCAGCGGCCTTGGTATGCGCGGAATTTGAAGGTGAAGCCGGTCGTTACATGATCGTTCCCACGCTCTGCGTGGGAATGCCTCAACGGACGCTCCGCGTTCGGCTCTGGATGGGACGCAGAGCGTCCCGGGCTGCATTCCCACGCAGAGCGTGGGAACGATCAACTACAAAACCTGCCACCCACCCCCAAGCGCCTTGTACAAAGCAATGCTCGCCTGCATCCGCGACAGCCTCAGTTGTACATTCAAATCCTGCGCCGCATACAGTGTGCGTTGCGTCTCCAGCACTGTCAGCAAATCCTCGGCCCCCGCCTCATAGCGACTTTGGGCGATGTTGAACGCGGTCTGCGCCTGGCTCAGCTCCTCGCTCTGCCACTGGCGCTGTTCGTCCAGTCCGCGAATGCTGTTCAAGGCTTTTTCCACGTCGGCGAAGCCATTGATAATCGCACCGCGGTAGCTTTCCAGCAGTTCTTCCTGGCGGCCCAAAGCCTGGTCGCGCTCGGCGCCCAGGCGCCCATTGTTAAACACCGGCGCCAGCAATCCGGCGGTGAGGTTGTAGAAGGGGCTGCGCAGGATGTCACCGGCACGGTCGGCACCGGAGCCGATTTCCGCGCTCAGGGTCAGGGTCGGCAACATTGCGGCGCGGGCGACGGTGACGTCGGCCTGGGCAGCGGCCAGTTGCGCTTCGGCCCGGGCGATGTCCGGGCGCCGGCTGAGCAATTCGCTGGGTACGCCCGCGTCAATGGCGGGCCAGGACAATTGATCGAAATGCTCCTGGCCCAGCGCCAGTTCCTGCAGCGGGCGGCCGAGGAGGGTAGCGAGGCTGATCTGCGCGTCGATGGACTGCTGCCGTACCAGCGGTAATTGCCGCTGTTGCGCGGCCACCAGGCTTTTCTGCTGAGCCAGTTCCAGTGCGGTCGCGGAGCCGGAATCGAAGCGAGTCTGCACCAGTTTCAACACGTTCTGCGCGTTGGCCAGGTTGAGCCCGGCAATACGGCTTTGCTCCTGCAGCGACAGGGTTAGCGCATAGGTGTTGGCGACGCCGCTGAGCAACGTCAGCTCCACCGTCGCCTGATCGAACTCGCTGGCCTGCAACGCGAATTGCGCACTGTCACGGGAAGCGCGCTGGCCACCCCAGAAATCGATTTCGTAAGTGGCGGTCAGGTTGGCGTTGAAATAGTCCACGGCGCTGTTGTCGCTGTCGGCATCCAGTTGGCTGTAGCCATTGCCGCGCAGCAATTTCTGGCGGTTGGCGTTTGCCCCTGCCTGGACTTCCGGTAACTGCGAACCACCGGCGACCACCGTTTCGGCCTGTGCCTGGCGCACCCGCGCAATGGCGGCGGCCAGGTCGTAGCTGCCGACTCGGGCCTGTTCGATCAGGCGTCCCAGTTGCGGGCTGCCAAAGCGGTTCCACCATTGCTGGTTGTCGCGGGTAGCAGTCGAGGAGTGTGGTGATTGCCAGGCGGTGGGCGGCGTAATGCCGCTGTCCGGACGCTGGGCGGGACTGCCGCAGGCGCCGAGCAGCAGGCAGAGGGTCAGCAAACTCAGTTGCGGCTTCATGGAAAGATCATTCACTGGTAAGGGCCGTGACCGGGTCGAGTCGGGCAGCTTTGCGGGCCGGCATGAAGCCGAAGACGACACCGGTGACCAGGGCGCAGCCGAAGGCGCCCAACACCGCTATCAAGGAGAACGCGACGGCGACTTCGCTGAGGATCAGCACGCCGCCGACGATCAGCGCCAGGGCGATCCCGGCCAGGCCACCGACCACCGAAAGCATCACCGCTTCGGTGAGGAACTGGCGCAGGATGTCGCGCTGGCGGGCACCGGTGGCCATGCGGATGCCGATCTCGCGGGTCCGTTCGCGCACGGTCATGAGCATGATGTTCATCACGCCGATGCCGCCCACCAGCAGCGAAATCGCGGCAATCGAACCGAGCATCAGCGACAGGGTGTTTTGCGTGCGCGCTTCGGCCTGGATCATCGCCGCGTTGTTGGTCAGCTCGAAATCCTTCTTGCCGTTGTGCAGGCGCAGCATCAATTGCTCGATGGCGTGTTCCGTTTCCTTGACCTTGCGCGCATCGGCGGCGGCAATCGCGATGTATTCCGGGTTGTAAGTGCCGAATAACCGCACGCTGGCGGCGGAGTAGGGGATGGCGATGCGGTCGTCGCTGTCGGAGTCGCCGGAGCTGGCGCCTTTTTCCGCCAGCACGCCGACCACCTGGAAGGGTACGTTTTCGATCAGGATGTACTGGCCGATGGGATTGGCGACGTCCTTGAGCAGTTTGGTCCGCACCTTGTGGCCGATCACCGCGACCGCCGCGGCGTTTCGTTCATCGGCCTCGGTGAAGTAGCTACCTTGCACCACTGGCCAGTTGAAGATCGCCGGGAAGTTGGTGTCGTTGCCGCCAACGTAGCTCAGGTGGTCGAGGTTGCCGAAGCGTACCCCGGCTTCCTGGCCGTTGACCGGCATGATGCGCATCACCTGGGGCAGGCTCGCCACCGCCTTGACTTCGTCCAGGGTGACGATACCCAGCGGCGTGCGCGGGTTTGGGGACGCGCCACTGAGGTAAATGATGTTGGAACCGAACGCGCCCATCTGGGCCATGACTTGGCGCTTGCTGCCTTCGCCGACGGCCAGCATCACCACCACCGACGCCACGCCGATAATGATCCCCAGCAGGGTCAGCGCGGTGCGGAACCTGTTGATCCACATCACCCGCCAGGCGGCTTGCACCGCGTCGACCAGCTCGCCTTTCCAGGCACCGCTGGCTTGCGTGCCTTCAGTCAGGCGCTTGCGCAGGTCCACTGCTTGCAATGCACCGGGATTGGCAGGGGTTTGCGCGGCGCGATTGTCCAGGGCGCTGTCACTGATGATCAGGCCGTCGCGGATCTCGATGATGCGCTTGGCCCGCGCCGCCACTTCGCGATCATGGGTAATGAGGATCACCACGTGGCCCTGGCTCGCCAGCTCGTCGAGCAGCGCCATGACTTCCTTGCCGCTGTGACTGTCGAGGGCGCCGGTGGGTTCGTCGGCGAGGATGATATGGCCGCCGTTCATCAAGGCGCGGGCAATGGACACCCGTTGCTGCTGGCCACCGGAGAGCTGGTGTGGACGATTGCCGGTGCGTGTGGCCAGGCCGAGGCGCTTGAGCAGGGCGGCGGCGCGGGCATGTCGTTCGGCGGCTGGAGTGCCAGCGTAGATCGCCGGCATCTCGACGTTCTCCTGGGCCGAACCGGACGGAATCAGGTGATAACCCTGGAACACGAAACCAAAGGCTTCGCGGCGCAGCCAGGCCAGTTCGTCGCTGTCCAGGTCGGCGACGTTTTCTCCGGCGAAGCGGTATTCGCCCGAGGTCGGACGGTCGAGGCAGCCGAGGATGTTCATCAGTGTCGACTTGCCGGAGCCGGAGGCGCCGACGATCGCCACGAATTCCCCGGCATGGATCGACAGGTCGATGCCGCGCAACACATGGACTTCAGGCGCGTCGCCACCGCCGTAGGCTTTGCGGATGTCTGAAAGGTCGATCAGGGGCGTATGCATTTACCCGCCGCTCCCGTCGGCCGGGCCGATCAACAAGTGATCGCCTTCCTGCAGGCCGTCGAGGATCTGCACCCGCAGGCGGTCGCTGATACCGGTGCGCACGTTGCGTTGTTCGATACGGCCATTGCTGGCCACCACTTGCGCGGTCTGGCTGTCGGATTGCGCGCCGGCCTGCAGCGCGGCGATCGGTGCGGTCAGGACGTTTTGCGCCTGGCCTGCGACGAAAAATACCTGGGTGGTCATTTCCGCCATCAGCGCGTTGTCGGCGTTATCGACATCCAGCAGCACGGTGTACAGCACCACCCGTGCGCTGCCGCTTTTGCTCGAGCTGGCGGGGCTGCCGCCGCCCTGGCTGGTTTGGTCTAGGGGTTTGGGCGGTACGGGCAGGATCTGCCGCACGGTGCTTTTCCAGCGCCGGGTGCCGCCGCTCAGGGTGGTGAACCAGGCGTTCATGCCGGGTTTGACGTGGCCGATGTCGGCTTCGGAGACCTCGGCCCAGACGGTCATCGGCGACAGTTTGGCGATGCGCAGAATCAGCGGTGTCTGTTGCTGGGCGTTGAGGGTCTGGCCTTCGCGGGCATCCAGTGCGACCACAGTGCCGGACATGGGCGCATAGATCCGGGTGTATCCGAGCTCGGCCTGATCGCTGCGCAGGCTGGCCTGGGCCTGGCGAATCTGCGCCTGGATCATGTCGATGCGCGCCTGGGTGGCGCGCAGTTCGGCCTGCGCAGTCTGCACGTCTTCTTCGCGGGTGGCGTTGCCGGCCTTGAGGTGTTGCTGGCGCTGGAATTTCTGTTGGGCCAGGTCGTGTTGCGCGCGTTGCTCCTGAAGCTGCGCCTTGAGGTTTTCGATGGAAAAACGCCCGGCATCGAGTTTGGCCTGTTGCGTGGAGGGATCGATTTCCACCAGCAGCTGGCCTTCCTTGACCACGTCACCGACTTCCACGTGGATCTTTTGAATCTGCCCGGACGCTTGGGCGCCGACGTCCACGTAACGCCTGGGTTGCAGGGTACCCAAGGCCGTGACACTGCTTTCGAGGTCGGCGCGGGTCACCTGCACGGTGGCGAACCGGTCGCGCCCGGGCGGAATGAACTGCCAGGCCGCAACGGCGATAACGGGGATCAGGGTGAGTGCTACCAGCAGGGCGCGTCGGGTACAACGGGAACGTTTCATGCAGGGTTCCAAAGCAGTTGAACACTGCCGTGGAGCCGGCAGGGACGTGGAGCTGTCCTAGTAGACGAGGACAGCTGCAGGGAATTTAGCCTCGGACACGCGGCGTAACACTGTGGCTTGCCTCACTGATCGTTCCCACGCGGAGCATGAGCACGATCGGTAAGGCAAGCCCATGGCTATTTGTCGGGCCAGACAAAGCAATACTTTAAATCTACATGAGAATTACTATAAATTACGCATCTCAAATTGCCACTACCGTGCCACTGTGGCCGACAGGTTGCTTCAAGGACAGAAACCGCACCCGTGCGGACGGGAGTCATGTTGGAAAACTACTATCGAGAGCTGGTGTGTTTCCTCAACGCCAAGCTGGGCAACCGCCAGGTGGCTGAAGATGTGGTGCATGACGCTTACCTGCGAGTCCTGGAACGCTCCAGCGACACGCCGATCGAGCAGCCCCGGGCATTCCTGTATCGCACGGCATTGAACCTGGTGATCGACGATCATCGACGCAATGCATTGCGCCAGGTCGAGTCGCTGGAGGTGCTCGACAACGAAGAGCGCTATTTCAGTCCCTCGCCCCTGAGCAGCCTCGATCACGGCCAGCGCCTGGACATGCTCCAGCGCGCCCTGGCGGAGTTGCCCCGTCTGTGCCGCGAGAGTTTCCTGCTGCGCAAGATCGAAGGCCTGTCACACCCGCAGATCGCCGAACACCTGGGCATCTCCAAGGCTCTGGTAGAAAAGCACATCGTCAACGCCATGAAGCATTGCCGCGTGCGGATGCGCCAATGGGATGCGCATTGATCCTCGCGTTGATCCGTTCTTGTTAAATTTTATTTCACTGTCCTCGTTCCTAATCAACAGACGACCTGCTGTCCTGCTCAAGGCCGGCCAGGTCACTTAGGCTTATCTCCCCCGCCGCTCGGGGTACATCCAGAGGACACTGGAAATGACACAGGCAATTGCATCGCCCATCGTTCACGACCTGATCGGCGTCGGTTTCGGCCCTTCGAACCTGGCACTGGCCATCGCCCTGCAAGAACGCGGGCCGACCCAGGGCGAGCTGGATGTACTGTTTCTTGACAAGCAAGCCAACTACAGCTGGCATGGCAACACCCTGTCGACCCAAAGCGAGCTGCAGATCTCCTTCCTCAAGGACCTGGTGACCCTGCGCAACCCGACCAGTCCTTACTCGTTCGTCAATTACCTCAAGGCTCACGGTCGCCTGGTGGACTTCATCAACCTGGGCACGTTCTATCCCTGCCGCATGGAGTACAACGACTACCTGCGCTGGGTGGCTGCGCAATTCGAGAAACAGAGCCGTTATGGCGAAGAAGTGCTGGCCATCGAACCGGTGCTGCACAACCAGCAAGTCGAAGCGCTGCGGGTGATTTCTCGCGATAGCGCTGGACATCAACAGGTTCGAACCACCCGTTCGGTGGTGGTCAGCGCGGGCGGCACGCCGCGAATCCCCGAGGCGTTCAAGGCACTCAAGGGCGACAATCGCGTGTTCCACCATTCGCAGTACCTGGCGCAGATGGCCACGCAGCCGTGCGTGAACAACCAGCCGATGAGCATTGCAATCATTGGTGGCGGGCAGAGCGCGGCGGAAGCCTTCATCGACCTCAACGACAGCTTCCCGTCGGTGCAGGTCGACATGATCTTGCGCGGTTCTGCCCTGAAACCGGCGGACGACAGCCCGTTCGTCAATGAAGTGTTCTCGCCGGAGTTCACCGACCTGGTGTTCCAGCAGGACAGCAGCGAACGTGAGCGCCTGGTCAACGAATACCACAACACTAACTATTCGGTGGTGGACATCGACCTGATCGAACGCATCTACGGGATTTTCTACCGGCAGAAAGTCTCGGGCATTGCTCGCCATGCGTTCCGTACCCTGACCACCATTGAAAGCGCCAGCGCCACCGAGCGCGGCATCGAGCTGGCCGTGCGCAACAACGCCACCGGCGAAGTCACGGTCCGTCTCTATGACGCCGTGGTGCTGGCCACCGGTTACGAGCGGCAGATGCACCGCAAGCTGCTGGCCCCGCTGGAACAGTACCTGGGTGATTTCGAGGTGGATCGTAACTACAAATTGATCACGGATGAGCGCTGCAAGGCCGGCATCTATATGCAGGGCTTCTGCCAGGCCAGCCATGGCTTGAGCGACACGCTGCTGTCGATCCTGCCGATTCGTGCGCACGAGATCGCCGGTTCGCTGTATGACCATGGCAAGAAGCGCGGGCATCGCTCGATGGCGGATCTGCTCCTGGCGACTGCCAGCTGAAATCTTCGGCGGCGGTGAGGTCGCCTTCGTTGCAAACCCGCGACTCGCGTCAGACTTTTCGGGTGGTATTTCGGACTTTTCCTACAGAATGCGTCGTAAGTCTTCCGTAGCCTTGCCCCCCTCATCAATCTGACCCGGGGGGGCTACGTTGCCCAGCAAGTCCTTACGCATCCTGATCGCCGACGAACAACACTTCAACCGGATGAAAATAGAGCGGTTGTTCAACCAGCTCGATTACTTTCGCGTGGCTCCGGTGCAAAGCTTCGAGGAGCTTCTGAACCTGGTCGAATATGGCTGCGCGCCATTCGATCTGCTGGTCATCAATGCTGGCCTTGCGCACGGCAAGCTGGACCTGCTGGATTTCTGTCTCGACAACGAGCAGCTTGCGCATGCGCTGATCTTCGATGGCCAGTGCGCACAACTCCCTGTCATTGCGGCCTGTGAACGGCACAAGGTGCAGGTGAGCCACGCCTTGTTGCCGGACCTGGCGACGGTCCAGCGTTTGATGGCAATCGTCGATCGACCCCGACCGCTCGTCGGGACTGTCATTTCTGTCAGGTAGTTCAATCGAGTTATACGTGCAAGAGTTCAGGTGCAGCTACTGTGTCCCGTGCGGGCTCTTACCCATGGACCATCAGTGTCCGAATGTTGTGTTTATGCATAGGGAGTTGCCATGAAGCGCGCGTTGATTGTGGATGATCATCCGGCGATTCGAGGTGCAGTCAAAATCGTACTCAAGCTGGAGGGATACCAGCACATCTTTGAAGCGGCAAGCGGTAACGAAGTCTTGTCGATGATCCGCGAACATAAGCCTGAACTGCTGGTGCTGGACCTCAAACTCCCGAAGCTCGACGGTCTTGAGGTACTGGCACGGATCCAGATGGAAGAGATGCACTGCCGGGTGGTGGTGTTCACCGCCCAGGAGCCAGCGTTTTTCCAGGATCGTTGCATGCGCGCGGGTGCCGTGGCCTACGTCCCCAAGACCAACGATCTGCAGCATCTGCACAAAGCCGTGCGCGCCGTGATGGCCGGCTACACCTTTTTCACCCGATTGCCCTCGAGCTCGGTGTCCGTGAGCCAGGTGCTACGCAGTGAAAAGCACATGATTGACAGCCTCTCGGACCGCGAGTTATCGATTTTCCAGTATCTGGCCCGCGGTACGAGCAACAAGGAAATCGCCGAAATCCTGCACGTGAGCCACAAGACCGTGAGCACCTACAAAACCCGCTTGACTGAAAAGCTCAACGTGAAGTCGTCGGTGCATCTGCGTGAACTTGCCCAGCGTCATGCTTTGGTCTGAATGAACGCTATTCGATACCTGCTGTTGGCTCTTTGCCTGGGGGCATCGAGTGTCTTTGCGCAGCCGCAGACATTGGCGTTGCTGGGCCGTTCCAGCGCGGAAGGCCAGGTGCTGCCGTTATCGGTGGCCGACTCGCGCTGGTTGCAGCAGAAAGCCCGTTTGGTGCTTGCCGTTTCAGCCCCGGATTATCCACCTTTTGACATCACCACCGATCACACGCTTGAGGGGGTGACGGCCGACTATGCCGATCTGCTGCGCCAGCTGCTGCAGGTGGAGATCGAAGTCCAGCGCTATCCAGCCCGCGAAGACGCCCTTCGAGCAGTCAAGCAAGGGGCAGCAGACCTCCTGGGAACGTCCAACAGCTACGAGTCCCAGGACCGCCAATTACAAATGTCCCACGCCTATGCGGTGGATCAGCCGGTATTGGTGACCCGAGTTGACTCGCTCCAGGCACTGGACCCGACGCTGGCTGACAAGCGCCTGGCAACGCTCTACCACTACTTGCCTGAACAAAGCGTGCAGCAGTTCTATCCTGAAGCGCAGGTCCAGCTTTTCCCCTCGACACTGGCAGCGGTCGGCGCAGTCGCCTTTGGCCAGGCGGATGTCTATCTGGGCGATGCGATCAGCGCCCATTACCTGATCAGCAAAAACTACCTGAACAACGTCCAGCTGGCTGACTTCTCGCCCATGGAACCGGGGCGCTTCGCCTTTGCCATGGCCCGCGACAACCCGGCGCTGCTGCGCGTTGTCAACAAGGCCCTGACGGCGATAACGGCCAATGAACAAATGAACATCCTGCGCCGCTGGGGCGCGAGCGGGGTGTCCATGCCGGGCACGCAGTCGCTGCAATTGAGCGTGGCCGAGCAACGCTGGCTCGACCGTCACCCGCGCGTGAGTGTGGCGATCAACGAGAACATCCCGCCGATAACGTTCATGGACAGTGAAGGCAAGTTTCGCGGCATCGGGGTCGATGTGTTGGCGAAAATAAGCCTGCGCACCGGCTTGCAATTCGACATCCGGGGCATGCGCTCAGTGGCCGAGATGCTGCAGGCGATCAAGAGCGGCCAGGTCGACGTGCTGGCCGGCATCGGCCTGAGTTCCCGGCGTGAGGAAGACTTGCTGTTTACCCGGCCGTTCCTGACCAGCCCTTCCGTGCTGGTAACGCGCCTGGCGCCGGATAGCCCCAGGACCCTGGATGATCTGGCCGGAAAGACCCTGGCGCTGACTCAGGGCAATATCGCTGGCGAGTTCATTCGCCAATACTTCCCGTCGATTCGTTGTGTTGATGCGCCGCTGTCGGCCGATGCCATGGAAATGGTTGCCCAGGGCAAGGCACAAGGTGGCATCAACTCATTGATCAGTGCCCGTTACCTGATATCCCGGCAGTACCGTGATCGCCTCCAGGTCACCAGCACCGTGGGCATCGATCCCGCGCGCAGTACCCTGGCGACCGGTCGCGACGACACCGAGTTGCATTCGATCCTGGACAAGGCCTTGCTCAGTATCCCTCCCGAAGAAATCGACGACCTGATAATGCCCTGGCGCAATGACCTGATGGTGGAGCAGAGCTATTGGCTGCGTCATCGACAGACCATATTCCAGGCGTTCGCTGCCGCGGGCGCCTTGCTTCTCCTTGCCCTGTTGTGGATTGCCTGGCAGCGCCGGCAGATCCGCCAGCGCCAGCAATGGCTTGCCCGATTGCAGGAGGCCAAGGACACCGCCGACGATGCGAATCGCGCCAAGACCACGTTCCTGGCGACCATGAGCCATGAAATCCGCACGCCGATGAATGCCCTGATCGGTATGCTTGAACTGGCACTGAAATCCGCCGACAAGGGCGTCACCGACCGCGCGGCCATCGAGGTGGCGTCAAGTGCCGGGCAACAGTTGCTGGCCTTGATCGGCGACATCCTGGACATTGCCCGAATCGAGTCCGGACATTTGTCCCTGATGCCGGAGCGCACCAATCTGCACGCGCTGGTGGTGTCGGTGTGTCGGGTCTTCGAAGGCCTGGCCCGGCAGAAGAACCTGCTGTGGCGCATCGAGCTGGATGAGCACAGCGACCGCGATGTGTTGATCGACCCCACGCGTTTCAAGCAGGTGCTGTCCAACTTGCTGAGCAATGCCATCAAGTTCACCCACAAAGGCGAAGTCAGCCTGAAGTTGCAGGTTATGCCCGTGTTGCCGGACCGTATCGCGGTCAATGTGTGTATCGAGGACAGCGGCAGTGGTATCAGCGACTTTGACCAGCAACGCTTGTTCAGTCCGTTCGTGCAGGTCGGGAATCGCCAGGTATCAGGCCGGCAGGGGTCCGGCCTGGGGCTGGTGATCAGCCGCACGCTGTGCGAAATGATGGGCGGGCAATTGCAACTCGCCAGTGTCCTGGGGCGCGGTACCCGTTTGGACATCAGCCTTGAACTGCTGGCATTGGAGACGTTGCCCGCCGCTGAAAAGGCGCCGGGCGAACCGCCGGCAAGGACCCGGCCGCTGACAATTCTGGTGGTGGACGATTACCCGGCCAATCGGTTGCTGCTTTCGCGGCAACTGAGTTACCTCGGGCACCAGGTTCTGCTCGCGGAGGATGGCCAGCAAGGCTTCGAGCAATGGCGTGAACACGTCTGCGATCTGGTCGTCACCGACTGCAACATGCCGGTGGTCAGCGGTTATGAACTGGCGGGTGCGATCCGCGATGAGGAGCGCTTCCAGGTGGGGCCGCCGACGTTGATTCTAGGCTTCACTGCCAGCGCGCAACCCGAGGAGAAAATGCGTTGCATTGAAGCGGGCATGGACGATTGTCTGTTCAAACCCATTCAATTGGTCGACCTGAGCGCATGGTTGAGCTGCAGATTTCCCGTCGAATCGGCAGGCGTGCCCGAAGCGCCCCCCATCACCGAAATCGATTTAACCGGGTTGCAACGCTACACCGGCGCCGACAGTGAATTGATCGTGCAACTGCTGCAAGATTTGGCCGTGACCAACCGCGAAGATCGCGAGCGTCTTATGCAAGAACATGCCAGCGGTAATCGCCATGGCTTGAAAGACCTGGCGCACCGCATCAGGGGTGGTGCGCAAATGGTCCGGGCACAGGCTCTGGTGGCGTGTTGCGAACAACTGGAGCGTGCTTGTGCCGAGCGCGATGCCGCACTGATCGACGCAGCCGTCGATCAGTTGCACCAGGCGATGACGCGCCTGGACAAAACGCTTGAACAGGGCAGGGGCTTGAACCCGGCTGCTTAATCCCAGGTCGGCGCCAGGCCCTTGGGGCTGGTCAGTCGATAGCCGCGATCCAGGCTGGCGATCAATGCCATGTCGGCATCGCTCAACGTGATCGCGCTGGCCTTGAGGTTGCCGGCGAGGTTGGCGCGTTTGGTCGACGAAGGAATCACGCCATGACCCAGTTGCAGGGCCCAGGCCAGGGTGACTTGTGCCGGTGTTGCTTGCAGACGGTCGGCGATCTGCATAATCACCGGATCCTTGAGCACTTCACCGTAGGCCAGGGTCATGTACGAAGTGATCTGGATACCCTGGCTTTGCGCGAACTCGACGACCTGGCGGTTTTGCAGGTAGGGGTGCAATTCGATCTGGTTAGTGGCGATGTTCTGCGCGCCGACGGCGGTTATCGCCTGTTTCATCAGGTCGACGGTGAAGTTGGAGACACCGATCTGCCGGGTCAGGCCCAGGTCCCTGGCTTCGAGCAAGGCACCCATGAACTCCTCGACCGACACCTGGTCTTGCGGCGACGGCCAGTGGATCAGGGTCAAGTCCAGATAGTCAGTCTGCAGTTTGTGCAGGCTCTCCCGGAGGCTGTCGATCAGGCGATCCTTGGCGAAATTGGCGACCCAGATCTTGCTGGTGATGAACAGGTCTTCGCGGGCAATGCCGCTGGCAGCGATGGCCTGGCCGACTTCGGCTTCGTTTTCGTAGATCTGCGCGGTATCGATGACCCGGTAACCCAGTTCCAGGGCGGTGCTCACCGAATCGATGACCACCTGGCCTTGCAAGCGAAACGTACCCAGGCCGAAAGCGGGGATAGACATGAATGACTCCAGTGGGTGCAGTGGGAATGGGCGCGAGTATCCGCGCCTGTATCCGTGAGAAAAACCGCTGGATGGGCAAAGCAATGTTTACTGGAAATCAAAAATCGATGGCACGTGGTCTGGAATGCATTCCCCTGTAGGAGCGAGCATGTCGAATCGTCGAATCGTCGAATCGTCGAATCGTCGAATCGTCGCACCGTCGCGATGGACGTTAACGATAACGCGGGCTATCTGAGTGCCCGCGTTGTTTGGGCGTCCATAGCGAGCATGCTTCCTACAGGGGAACCAGCGCCCAGGCAATATCGCTGCGGCTGAACTCTTCGCCAAGAAAGTCGATCAAGGTCCGCACCGACGGCAGCAGGCCACGGCGTGACGGGAAGATCGCATGGATAACACCACTTTTGGGGGCCCAGCCCGGCACCAGTTCGACCAACTGGCCGGCGGCGATCTCATCGCGCACCACCACGCTGGGCAGGTGGACAATGCCGATGCCAGCTACCGCCGCGTGGCGCAAGGCCAACAGGTCGTCGGTAACCATCGGGTTCGGAACGGTTGCGTTCGATCAGTTCGGCGGCGCTTTCCGCCTCCACCCGCATCGCCAGGCAACGCTGATAATAGGCCTGGCCGATTTCAGTCAGCGAACAATGCCGACTGCCTGCGATGCAGCAACCGTACGCCAAGACGTTCTTCGAGTTCGGCAATGCGCTGGCTGAGCTTGGACTTGGGCATGTCAAGGGCCCGCCCGACCGCGGCGAAACCCTGATGTTCCACCACTTGGGTGAAGTAGTAGAGGGTGTTGAGGTCTTCCACCATCGTTCTCCAGATAGAACGCTAAAGCTGATTTTTGCAGTCTAGCGCATTAAGCTCTGTCCATGACTTCACGCACCTCATCAGGAGACACCATGAAAAACATCATCGGTATCTACACCAGCCCGCGGGCCCATTGGGTCGGCGACGGTTTTCCGGTTCGCACGCTCTTTTCCTACGACAACCTGGGCAAGCACATCAGCCCGTTCCTGCTGCTGGATCACGCCGGCCCAGCTGAATTCACCCCGACCACCGCGCGACGCGGCGTTGGTCAGCATCCACACCGTGGTTTCGAAACCGTGACTATCGTCTACAAGGGCGAACTGGAACATCGCGACTCCACCGGCAGTGGCGGCAAGATCGGCCCCGGTGACGTGCAATGGATGACCGCCGCCTCGGGGATTCTCCATGAAGAGTTTCACTCCGAAGCTTTCGCCAAGAGCGGCGGCACCCTGGAAATGGTGCAGTTGTGGGTCAACCTGCCGGCCAAGGACAAAATGGCCGATGCCGGTTATCAAACCATACTCGATGGCGACATTCCGAGCATTGCCCTGGCGAACGACGCCGGCAGCTTGCGCTTGATCGCCGGTGAATTTGAAGGCCACAAAGGGCCGTCGCGCACCTTTACCCCAATCGACGTCTGGGACCTGCGCCTGAATGCCGGCAAGTTGCTCACGCTGGATCTGCATGAAGGACGCAACACCGCACTGGTGGTTTTGCGCGGCACGATTGAGGTCAACGGCGTGGAGTCGGTGCGTCAAGGGCAGTTGGCCTTGTTCGACCGCGACCCTCCAGGCCAGCGAAGACGCTGTAGTGCTGCTGCTCAGTGGCGAACCGATCGACGAGCCGATCGTCGGCCACGGTCCGTTCGTTATGAACACCGAGCAGGAAATCCACCAGGCGTTCGCCGACTTTCAGTCCGGTCGTTTCGGCCAGATGCACGGTTGATGCCTCGGGCAACCACTCCAGATCTACAATTGTTGATCGAGAGCTACCTCAAGGCTCAACAAGTGGCGAACGAACATGAAGCGCTGGATTCGCAGCGCTAACCGGGATACCCACGCCGACTTTTTCGGCATCGATAACACACGCGGACCCGTTCGGCCTGGCCTGTGAGCTGTACCGCGACCGGCGCAACGACATCGGGCTACAGCACCCTGACCAAGTAACCCGGACATATCGCCCCCTGTAGGAGCTGCCGCAGGCTGCGATCTTTTGATCTTGATTTTGCATGATTTGCAATTCGCCGAAGATCAAAAGATCGCAGCCTGCGGCAGCTCCTACAATGTGTGCGATATTTGCGTTAATCACCCGTGCCGGAGCTGCTTGATGCTGTCGTTACTGACCGAACACCCGCTGATTTGTGCCTTGCTCCTGATCCTGACCGATCTGGTGTTGTGGCGCTTGATCGGTACCCGTGGCCACAACGTGAAACTGCTGGTGCGGGTGGTGATTTTCTCACTGTTCAGCCTGGTACTGTTCTGGAACCCGCGCCCTGGGATGACAACGTGCCGTTGCACCTGGCGGCCACCGGTTTGCAGATCGGCTGGTGGCTGTTCGCTGCGCGCACCCTGACCGTGCTGATCGGTGCGGTAATGATGCAACGGGTGGGACACACCGGGCGATTGCTGCAGGACTTGCTGGGTGCGGTGATTTTCCTGGTCGCGGTCATCGCAGCCCTGGCCTACGTGCTCAATCTGCCGGTCAAAGGTGTACTGGCTACCTCCGGTGCCTTGGCGATCATCGTCGGCCTGGCCTTGCAAAGCACCCTCAGCGACGTGTTCTCCGGGATCGTGCTGAACACCACCAAGCCCTATCAACTGGATGACTGGATCGCCATCGACGGCACCGAAGGCCGGGTCATCGATATCGATTGGCGGGCCACGCGCTTGCAGACTTCCCAAGGCAGCATGATCGTGATTCCCAACTCGTTGGCGGCCAAGGCCAAGATCACCAACTTCAGCCGTCCCAGCGATATGTTCGGTCTGTCGATCAGCCTGCAGGTCAGCCCCCATGTCCGTCCGCAAATCGTGATCGATGCCCTTGAGCGAGCGGTGCAGGGTTGCCGAACCTTATTGACTTCACCCGGCGGCAAAGTAGCGCTCAAAAGCTCCAGTGCTGCCGGCAACGATTACGAAATCAGCGGGTTTGTCGCCTCGATGAGCGAGAAGCGCTCGGTACGTAATCAACTGTTCGATCTGGCGTACCGGCATTTGCGGGCATCGGGGATCCACCTGCTGTCGAGCGTCGAAGCCAACCCGTCGAACGACCTCACACGCCCACGGGCGCTGCTCGACAGCTCGCCGCTGTTTTCCAGCCTGCGCCACGATGAGAAGGAAACCTTCAGCCAGAACATGTCCCTGCAATCGTTCCGCACGGGCGAGACGATACTGGAGGCGGGGGAGGTCAGCGATCACTTGTTCATCATCGAGTCCGGGGTGGTTTCCGTTACGCTGAACCGTCACGGCACGCCCATCGAATCCGGACGCATGGGGCCAGGGGAGGTGATCGGCGAGGCCGGTATCTTGACCGATAGCGCGCTACCCGCCCAGTTCACCGCGAAAACCCCGTGTACGCTCTATCGCATCGAAAAACAGTACCTCAAGCCCTGCCTGGATGCCCGCCAGGACATCAACGATGCGATGAAAACCTTGCTGGATTTCCGTCTGAACAAGGCCAAGTCGCTGATCGCGGATGTCCCCCTCGTGGTGCCGAAGAAAGGGTTCTTGCAATGGTTGCGCAGTCGGGTGTGACGGGAGCATGGCGCGTTTAGCGGGCCATTGGCCTCCTCGACTTCTGCCCGATTGGCTATTTGTACACGCAGGCGGTAGAGCTAACTTAGTGCCACACCCACTTGCCCAGGAGCATGCCATGCAACCGCGTATCGATTTCTACACCGCTTCCCCTGACGCCCTCAAAGCCATGATCGCCCTGGAATCCGCCGTTTCCAAACTGCCGCTGGAAAAGTCCCTGATCGAACTGGTCAAGCTGCGCTCTTCGCAAATCAACGGCTGCGCCTTCTGCATCGACATGCATACCGCCGACGCGATCAAGGCCGGCGAAACCCCGCGTCGCCTGTTCGCCGTGACGGCCTGGCGCGAAGCACCCTTCTTCACCGAGCGCGAACGCGCCGCACTGCTCTGGACCGAATCGCTGACCCAGCTCAGCCTGACCCATGCGCCGGATGAAGACTACGAAGTGGTCGCCGCCCAATTCACCCCCAAGGAAATGGTCGACCTGACCGTTGC
>LNAP01003783.1_pt1 | contig 24784 bp, 23 predicted proteins | sample 602601 | NCBI WGS metagenome assembly LNAP01 (sample SAMN02440304, study PRJNA202911) | soil metagenome | biome: Subtropical and temperate rainforests or woodlands; isolation source: soil samples (1 kg each in a 20% v/v slurry with milli Q water) were... ...
ATGGTTGATTGCCCAATCGCCACTCGCGCCCGGCATCAGAGCGCCTCGGACTGCTTGCGACGGCGATGCTCCTGCAACAGGCCGATAATGGCGGCTGCCGTCTCCTCGATGGAGCGGCGGGTGACGTCGATCACCGGCCAGCCGTTTCGCGCGCACAGCCGGCGGGAAAAGGCGATCTCCTCGGCCACCGCGTCGCGATCGATATAGGCATCGTTGGGCTGCGCGGCGTTTAGCCCCAGCAGCCGGTTGCGGCGGATTTCCACCACCCGCTCGGCGCTCGCCACCAGCCCCACCACCAGCGGGCGCACCAGTTCCGACAGTCCCGGCGGCACCGGAATGTTCGGTACTAAGGGGATATTGGCGGTCTTGATGCCGCGATTGGCGAGATAGATGCTGGTCGGGGTCTTGGACGAGCGCGAAATGCCGAGCAGCACCACGTCGGCCGCCTCCAGCCCGTCCGTGTGCTGGCCGTCATCATGCATCACGGTAAAGTTCATCGCGTCGATGCGGCGGAAATAGTCGCCATCGAGTTGGTGCTGGCCGCCGACGCGCGGGGTCGGCACGCCGCCGAGATAGGCCTGGAAAAGCTGGACCACCGGCGCCAGCACCGAGAGCACCGGGATGCTGTTTTCCTTGCAATAGGTCTTCAGCCGGTTGCGCAGCTCCGGCTCGGTCAGGGTGTAGAGCACGATGCCGGGATATTCCTCGATATCGCGGATCACCTTGTCGAGCTGCTTGGCGGTGCGCACCAGGGGGTAGATGTGCTCGAAAGGCCTGACACCGCTATATTGCGCGGCCGCAGCACGCCCGACGCTGATGAGGGTCTCGCCAGTGGAATCCGAGACCAGATGGAGATGGAAATAGCTCTCCGACGTGTCGTTCTCGTCAGTCACGCCAGTCATCCACAGGGCTGTGCATAGGGTGGGCATAAGCCATGGCTGAAGGTGGGGGCCAAGTCCAGCCTGGGGATAGAAGCGTTTTCCCTCCACAGGGGTGGGGCGTGTGGGAAAAATGCGGACGTGCCAAGCGAACTATGAGGATAAGTGCCGCGTCACGCGCAAAGCATTGATTCCGAAAGGCTTCGGAATCGCCGCATCGAGCCGCCGCCGGGGATTGGCTGGGGCCTGGTTGTCGACGGCGAGGAACACGTCTAATGCCCCTACCTAAACAACTACGACTCTCATATCTAAGATATTAAGAAAGTATGAAGGGCCCAGTGGATAGTCTCCTTCAGGCACTCGATGGTCATGTGCCCAATCGCACGCCGATCTGGATGATGCGGCAGGCTGGGCGCTATCTGCCGGAGTACAGGGCTTTGCGAGAGAAAGCAGGTGACTTCCTGACCCTCTGCTACACGCCTGATTACGCCGTCGAGGTAACGCTCCAGCCGATCCGACGGTTCGGCTTCGATGGGGCGATTTTGTTCTCCGACATTCTGGTCGTCCCCCATGCCCTCGGCGTATCGCTGACATTCGAGGCGGGCGAAGGCCCGAGGCTCGATCCGGTCACCAGCCTTGAGGCGCTTCAAGGGCTGAATGCGGAACTGGATGCCACCAAGATCGACCGGGTGTTCGAGGCGGTGACCCGCATCCGCGCCGAACTGCCGAAGGAGACTGCGCTGCTCGGTTTCTGCGGTGCGCCGTGGACGGTGGCGACCTATATGGTGGCCGGTCGCGGCACGCCGGACCAGGCCCCTGCCCGCATGGCGGCGCTGAACGATCCGGTGTTTTTCACCGCGCTGATCGACCGGCTGGTCGAGACCTCCGCGCAATATCTGATCGGCCAGCTCAAGGCCGGTGCCGATGCGGTGCAGATATTCGACAGCTGGTCCGGCGTGCTGGACCCGGAAGGTTTTCGGCGCTGGTCGATCGATCCGATCAACCGCATCGTCAAGTCGGTTCGGGCCGAGATTCCCGACGCCCGCATCATCGCCTTCCCGAAGGGTGCGACCCTGCCCGGCCTCACCGATATGGTTCTGGCATCAGGCGTCAACGGCGTCGGGCTGGACTGGACGGTCGATCGCAAGGCGACGCGCTATGCGTTGGGCGGGCGATGCGCTCTGCAGGGCAATCTTGACCCCCTGCGGCTGATCACCGGTGGCCGGGCGCTGGATGAGGGCATCGACACGCTGATGGAAGACTTCCACGGCGCGGCGCATATTTTCAATCTCGGCCACGGCATCCGGCCGGAGACGCCGATTGCCCATGTCGAGCAGATGCTCAGGCGGCTCAGGGGCTGAACGGGACCACCATGGCCTATGAGTGGATCAAGGCGCTGCACATCATCGCGGTCATCTCCTGGATGGCCGGGATGCTCTATCTGCCGCGGCTGATGGTCTATCATTGCGATGCCCCTGTGGGCTCCGCGCAGTCCGAAACCTTCAAGGTGATGGAACGCCGGCTGCTCAAGGCCATCATCAACCCGGCCATGATCGTCACCTGGGTCGCCGGGCTGTACCTGGCCTGGGACGGCGGCTGGTACATGTTCGGCTGGTTCCACGCCAAGTTGGCTCTCGTGCTGGCCATGAGCGCCATGCACGGCGCCTTGTCGCGCTGGGTGAAGGACTTCGCGGCGGACAAGAACACCCGCCCGGCGCGCTTCTATCGGATCGCCAACGAGGTGCCGACGGTGCTCATGATCGCAATTGTGATCCTGGTGGTCGTCAAACCTTTTTAATCGTCGCGTACCGGGCTTGCGTGGAATCGCCGGCTTGCCTATGGTGCGAACTCTTCACGAAGCTGGCTGACGCATCGCTTTTACCGACATCTTCCCCGATGCCGGCCGGTATGCCGGATGTTTCACCCGGCTCGGTCCGCAGACCAGCGCTTCCCTTTTTCTGAATTGTCCGGGTGCGCTCTAAGGCTTAACCCGGCCTATCCAACATCCGAGGCCTTTTCCCATGGGGGAAATGAAGCTCCAGGACCTCAAGTCCAAGAACCCCGCCGAGCTGCTCGTCGTGGCGGAGGAACTCGAGGTCGAGAACGCCAGCACCCTGCGCAAGCAGGAGCTGATGTTTGCTATTCTCAAGCAGTTAGCTGCAAAAGAGACCGACATCATCGGCGAGGGCGTCGTCGAGATCCTCTCCGACGGCTTCGGCTTCCTGCGCTCGCCGGACGCCAATTATCTGCCCGGTCCCGATGACATCTATGTTTCGCCGAGCCAGATTCGCCGCTTCGGCCTGCGCACCGGCGACACGGTGGAAGGCCAGATCCGCAGCCCGAAGGATGGCGAACGCTATTTCGCGCTGCTCAAGGTCAACACCATCAATTTCGAAGACCCGGAGAAAATCCGGCACAAGATCAATTTCGACAACCTGACGCCGCTCTATCCCGATGAGCGCTTCAAGCTCGAGATCGAAGACCCGACCCGCAAGGATTTCTCGGCGCGAATCATCGATGTCGTCTCCCCGATCGGCAAGGGCCAGCGCGCGCTCATCGTGGCGCCGCCGCGCACCGGCAAGACCGTGCTGCTGCAGAACATCGCGCAGTCCATCACCACCAATCATCCCGAGTGCTACCTCATCGTGCTGCTCATCGACGAGCGCCCCGAGGAAGTCACCGACATGCAGCGCTCGGTGAAGGGTGAGGTCATCTCCTCGACCTTCGACGAGCCGGCCCAGCGCCATGTGCAGGTCGCGGAGATGGTGATCGAGAAGGCCAAGCGCCTGGTCGAGCACAAGCGCGATGTCGTCATCCTGCTGGACTCCATCACCCGACTCGGCCGCGCCTACAACACCGTGGTGCCGTCCTCCGGCAAGGTGCTGACCGGCGGCGTCGACGCCAACGCCCTGCAGCGCCCCAAGCGTTTCTTCGGCGCGGCGCGCAATATCGAAGAGGGCGGTTCGCTCACCATCATCGCCACCGCGCTGGTCGATACCGGCTCGCGCATGGACGAGGTGATCTTCGAAGAGTTCAAGGGCACCGGCAATTCCGAGGTCATCCTCGACCGCAAGGTGTCGGACAAGCGCGTCTTCCCGTCCATCGACATCACCCGCTCGGGCACCCGCAAGGAAGAATTGCTGGTCCCGGCCGACGTGCTCAAGAAGATGTACGTGCTGCGCCGGATCCTCAACCCGATGGGCACGGTCGACGCCATCGAGTTCCTGCTGGACAAGCTGCGCCAGACCAAGACCAATGGCGACTTCTTCGATTCCATGAATACCTAAGGCTTCAAAGCGCGGGAGATGGGGATGGGCCGGGTTGTTCTGACAGCGACGGTCCTCCCTTTGGCCTTTCTCCTGCCCGCGCTTCCGGCTTACGCTGGCGTTGCCGAGCGTGAGCCGCCCGCCGCCGTTCTGTGGCTGCTGGTCGTCGGCATCGCGGCCCTGAGTTGGGTGATGGCCTGCCGGCGCTGGTGGCTGCCGCTGGCGATCTGGGTGCCGGCCGCGCTGTTCATCTCCAGCCTGATTGCCGACTTCGCCGACCCGGTCCTCGGCCTGGCGGTGCGCGAGGAACTCGGGCTCGGCTACATCTTCCAGGCCGACCTCGCCGGCGCTCTGGTGCTGGTGCTCCCTTTGATGCTCGCCAATATCCATTTCAGCCGTAGATATTGAACCACTCACATCTGGAGACGGATGTGGCGAGGCGCTGACCCGCAGCACCACCAGAATGCGTCCTTTACGTGCATTGTTCCCGTAAAAGGCGATGCTCATAATTGACTCAGGACGGCGATTTCGCGTGTCCTCCGATGTTCCGTACCCGAAACTGTTCTCGGCCGTCACAGCTTATTTCTGGGACATACAGAGCCTATGGCTCATATTTCCACAAACTTATCCACAGGCTTGCCCACAGATCGGAACAAGCCGCTCAAGCTTGCGCTGAAACGGTTTGCGCCAACCGATTCGCATCCGTAACGGGCAGCGAACACACCGACCCCACGCAAACAAATGCCGCGATTCCCTCGATCGCTTCCGCCTTGGCGCGGGCAGGGTGGTTCGCGTCAACGACGCGCTGGATCGCGATGTCGAGACGCGGTAGCCGGTAGGCCGCCTCCATCATCGCGGTGGCCTGATCGCCCTCCGGGCCGACCACGACGATCTCGGGACCGCGCAGCCTTGTGTCGAGCGCGTTGAGCAGGCCGGCGTGGCTGTAGAGCGAGGGCGCGGCGCGCGGCAGCAATCCGTCGAACAATCTGTCAGCCCGCGCGCGATATCCATCGTCGCCGGTGAAGGCGGCGAGGCGGACAAGGTTGCGGGCGACAAGCGCATTGGGATTGGTGACCGCATCGTCAGCCGTCGCGTCCGGGCGCAATATCAGCCCTTCGGCATCGTCGGCGGTGAGGTAGTAGCCGCCGTCCTCCGCCGCATGGTGGGTCTCCAGCGAGGCGGTCCAGGCGACGGCACGGGCGAGATAATCCGCCTTGCCGGTGGCCTGATAGAGCGCCAGCGCCGCCCCGATCATCGCGGCATAGTCCGAGGTGAGACCGGGAAATACCAGCCGACCGTCGCGCCAGCTATGGCCCAAGCGGGCGCCCCGCGTCATCGATTCGGCAATGAAACGGAAGGCACGCTCAGCCAGATCGATCCATTCCGGCCGTCCGAGCCGGTGCGCGGCATTTGCCAGCGCGCCGATCATCAGCCCGTTCCAGTCCGCCAATATCTTGTCGTCGCGGCCGGGATGCACGCGCTGCTCGCGAATGGCGAGCAGCTTGTCGCGCAGCATGGCGAGCTTCATCTCGTCATTGGCGCTGCGTTCGACTTCCTTCAACCGATTCGGGATCGATACGTTTTCCCAATTGCCGAACGGGGTGATGTCGTAGTGCCGGGCGAAGAATTCGGCGTCTGTCGCACCGAGCGCCGCGAGGATTTCCTTCAGCGTCCAGACATAATAGCGGCCCTCATGTCCCTCGGAATCCGCGTCGAGGCTGGCGGCAAACGCGCCGCTGTCGGTGAGCATCTCGCGCTCCAGCCAGGCGACCGTCTCCTCGGCGCGGGCGCGGAACAGCGGCTCGGCGGTCTCGCTATAGGCCAGCGCCAGCAGGTCGAGCAGCTGGGCATTGTCGTAGAGCATCTTCTCGAAGTGCGGCACCAGCCAACGATCGTCGACCGAATAGCGGGAATAGCCGCCGCCGATATGGTCGTAGATGCCGCCCTCGCTCATGCCGTCCAGCGCATGCAGCGCGGCGTTGCGAAAGCTTTCGCGCCCGGTGCGCTCATAAGCGCGCCACAGCAACTCCAAGAACGGCGTGTTGGGGAATTTTGGCGAGCCCTGTAGCCCACCATGCTCGGTGTCCATGATGCCGAGAATGCGGGTCGCGACATCGTCGAGTTCATTGAGCGAGATCGTCACCTGGCCGGTTGGGCGCGCCTTGTCGCGCAGCCGCTGCAGGATCGCGACGCGGTTCGAGGCGATGCGCGGGTCGCCCGAGGCATAAGCATTGGCCATGGTCTTCAGCACATCGGTGAAGGCCGGCTGGCCATAGCGCGCCTCTTTGGGGAAATAGGTGCCGCCCCAGAACGGCGCGGCCTCAGCGTCGAGGAACATCGTCATCGGCCAGCCGCCCTGCACGCCGAGCTGCTGAAGCGCGGACATATAGATCTGGTCGACCTCGGGCCGCTCCTCGCGATCCACCTTGATGTTCACGAAAAGCTCGTTCATGACCGCCGCGGTTGCCTCGTCCTCGAAGCTCTCATGCGCCATGACGTGGCACCAATGGCAGGCGGCGTAGCCGATGGAGAGCAGGATGGGGCGGTTGGTCCGGCGGGCTTCCTCGAACGCCTCCGGCTGCCATTGCCACCAGTCGACCGGGTTGTCCTTATGCTGGAGCAGATAGGGGCTGGCGGCATCCCTCAAGCGGTTCGGCAAGGCGTCTCTCCAGCGGTGTACTTGGGATCAATTCAAGATAGGGCGTAGCGCTTGGACGGGCAGCAGAAAAGCACAATCGCGGCGGTCTCCTCCGGCACCGGCGCGGCGGCGATCGCGGTGATCCGGGTTTCGGGGCCTCAGGCTGGCGATGCCGTGCGTGGCCTGACGGGCATGCTGCCCCCGCCGCGCCGGGCGCTGCTCGCCAAGCTGCGCCACCCGGTGAGCGGCGAGCGGCTCGATGAAGGGCTGGTGCTGTGGTTCGAGGGACCGCGCAGCGCCACCGGCGAGGACATGGCGGAGTTCCAGATCCATGGCGGCCGCGCCGTGGTTGCCGCTGTGCTGGACGCGCTGTTTGCGATACCCGGCGTACGCCCCGCCGAGCGCGGCGACTTCACCCGTCGCTCCTTCCTCAATGGGCGGATGGACCTGACCGAGGCCGAGGGCCTGGCCGACCTGATCGCCGCCGAGACCGAGGGCCAGCGCAGGCTCGCCTTCGCCCACGCCTTCGGCCATCTCGGCCACCAGGTCGAGGGATGGCGCCGCCGGCTGATCCGCGCCATGGCGCTCATCGAGGCCGGCATCGATTTCGCCGACGAGGACGATGTGCCCGCCGGCGCCCGCGCCATCGCCCGGCCGGAGCTGATCGCTTTGCTGGCGGAACTGGACGCCGCTCTCGCCGACAGGCGCGGCGCCATGGTGCGCGAGGGCGCGGTCATCGCCATTGCCGGCCTGCCCAATGCCGGCAAGTCGTCGCTGATGAACGCGCTTGCCGCCCGCGATGTCGCCATTGTCTCGGACGAGCCGGGCACCACGCGGGATGTGTTGGAGGTCGCGCTCGATCTCGGCGGTCACAAGGCGACCCTTATCGACACCGCCGGCCTGCGGGAGGCGGCGGGCAAGGTCGAGGCCGAGGGCATACGTCGCGCCCAGTTGCATATCGCACGCGCCGATCTCGTCCTCTGGGTGCAGGATGCTACTGTTTTTGCTACCTCGCACGAGCGCCCGGCGATCGAGTCGAACGCTGATTCCGAGCTCTGGCTGCTGGCCAACAAGGCGGACGAATCGGAGGCGAAACACTCGAGCGGGGAGGGCTGGGCGACCCGATCCTTCGCCATATCCGCGAAGTACGGCATGGGGCTGGAGGAGCTGACAGAGGCGCTGGGAGCCTTCGTTGCCAGCCGTGCCGAGGGCGCCGAGCACCCGGCCCTGATCCGCGAACGCCATCGCCTCACAGCCTTTGATGCGGCCTCCCATATCCGTTTCGCGCTGTCGTCCTGGGACAAGCTCAGCGACGAATTTCTCGCTGAGGAATTGAGGTTAGCCGGTCGTGCGCTCGGCCGGATGACCGGCACCATCGGTGTCGAGGACCTGCTCGATGTGGTGTTCCGGGAGTTCTGCATCGGCAAGTGAAGGTGCGTTTCACGTGAAACAGCTTCGGCCTCTCGCGCCAAAATGTTTCACGTGAATCAGGCCGCGCTTGACGGCGCACCGCGAACCGCGCTTCAAACGCGGCCATGCAAGAGACGCCCACCACCACCCAGCTCAGCTTCGATGTCGTCGTCGTAGGTGGCGGCCACGCCGGAACCGAGGCGGCCGCCGCGGCCGCCCGGCTCGGCGCGCGAACCGCTCTGGTCACTCACCAGCACGCCACGATCGGGACCATGTCCTGCAATCCCGCAATTGGTGGGTTGGGCAAAGGGCATCTGGTGCGCGAGGTCGATGCGCTTGACGGGTTGATGGGCCGGGTCGCCGACCAGGGCGGCATCCAGTTTCGCGTGCTGAACCGGCGCAAGGGCCCGGCGGTGCGTGGGCCGAGGGCGCAGGCCGACCGCAAACTCTATGCGCAGGCCATGCGTCGCGAGATCGATTCGCAGCCGAACCTATTTGTCGTCGAGGGCGAAGCCGACGATCTGGTGGTGGAGAGTGGCCGTATTGCCGGGCTTATCCTGCGCGATGGGCGCCGCCTCAAAGCTGGCGCCGTGGTGCTGACGACCGGCACCTTTCTCAACGGTCTCATCCATATCGGCGACCAGCAGACGCCGGCCGGGCGGATGGGCGAGCAGCCGGCGCTCGGCCTCTCGTCCACCCTGGCGCGGCTTGGCCTCAAGCTCGGACGGCTCAAGACTGGCACGCCGCCGCGGCTCGACGGGCGCACCATCGACTGGGCAGCGCTTGAGATGCAGGACGGCGACACGCCGCCCGAGCCGTTCTCGACCCTAACCACGCGCATCACCAACTCCCAGGTTCAGTGCGGCATCACCCGCACCACGAGCGCGACGCATGAGGCGATCCGCGCCAACATTGCGCGCTCGGCGATGTATTCCGGGAACATACAGAGCGTCGGCCCGCGTTATTGCCCCTCGATCGAGGACAAGATCGTGCGCTTCGGCGAGCGGGAAGGGCACCAGATCTTCCTCGAGCCGGACCCCACCGTCTATCCGAACGGCATCTCGACCTCGCTGCCAGAAGATGTCCAACGCCAGCTGCTGGCCACCATTCCCGGGCTGGAAAAGGTCGTGATGATGCGGCCGGGCTACGCCATCGAATACGACCATGTCGACCCGCGCGAGCTGGAGCCGACGCTGGAGACCAAGCGAGCGCCGGGGCTTTTCCTTGCCGGTCAGATCAATGGCACCACCGGTTATGAAGAGGCGGCGGCGCAGGGGCTGGTGGCTGGCATGAATGCGGCGCGCCGGGCGGGCGGGGCGGACGGCGTCACCTTTGACCGGGCCGAGGCCTATATCGGGGTGATGATCGATGATCTGGTGACGCGCGGGGTTTCCGAGCCGTACCGCATGTTCACCTCACGCGCCGAATATCGGCTGTCGCTCCGCGCCGACAATGCAGACCAGCGGCTCACCGCGCGGGGTGTCGAACTCGGCCTCGTGGGTTCGGAACGGCAGGCGAGCTTCGAGGCCAAGAGGGAGGCGCTGGGTCGCGTGCGCGACTGGAGCCGCTCGGTGTCGCTCACCCCGGGCGAGGGTGACCAGCATGGGCTGACGCTGAACCGCGACGGTCAGAGGCGCACCGCCTTCGACCTGCTGTCCTATCCGCATGTCGACTGGGCGACGATTTGCCGGATCTGGCCGGAAGCGGCAGCCGAGGACGCCCGCATCGGCGAGCAGGTCGAGATCGACGCCAAATACGCCGTCTACCTGCATCGGCAGGAAGCCGACATCGCCTCGTTCCGTCGGGATGAAGCGGCGGCGCTGCCGGATACGGACTATCGGGAGATGAGTGGAATCTCCAACGAGATCAAGGCCAAGCTTGAATCGATTCGGCCCCGAACCATTGGCCAGGCCAGCCGCATCGATGGCATGACGCCGGCTGCGCTGGCGCTGCTCGCGGCGCATGCCAAACGGGCGCGCTGAGCGGGTGCGCTGACCGGCGGACCGGGACGCGGTATGATCAGACATGACTTCAAATGATTCGTCCGATCGCGCCCGCGCCCTGAAGCTCACCCCTGTTTCACGTGAAACAGAGGACCGGCTGGTTGCTATCGTCGCGCTGCTGGAGAAGTGGCAGCGCACGATCAACCTCATAGCTCCGGCGACGCTGCCGCACATCTGGACCCGCCACATCGCGGATTCGCTCCAGCTCGTCGCGCTGGCAGGGGGGGCCAACAACTGGGTTGATCTCGGCTCCGGCGGCGGCTTCCCCGGACTGGTGGTCGCGGCGGCGATGGCCGAGCGACCGGACGCCAATATCATCCTGATCGAGAGCGACACCCGCTCTGCGTGAGGCCGCCCGCATCGCCGAGCTGCCGGCCACCGTGCTACCGGCGCGCATCGAGGCGGTAGCCGAGACAATCGCGCCCGGAGTCGAGATCGTGTCCGCCCGCGCGCTTGCACCTTTGCCACGGTTGCTCGAACTGGCGCTGCCCTTCCTTGCGCAGGGAGCGACGGGATTATTTTTGAAGGGACAAGATGTAGATAACGAATTGACCGAAGCCTCTAAATCTTGGAAAATTGAGGCCTCGATCAAGGAAAGCTTAACCGATCCAAGCGGTCGTATTCTGGTCGTCAATGCAGCCGCCCTGTTGAAGCCGGCGAGATGATGAGCCCGCTCCGGGCTCGTACCGATCAAGGTCGATAGCCATGACTGAGCAGGCCTCTCCCCATCACATCGCCCCGCGCGTGCTGGCGCTCGCCAATCAGAAGGGTGGCGTCGGCAAGACGACGACGGCAATCAATCTCGGCACCGCGCTGGCCGCCATTGGCGAGAGCGTGCTGATCGTCGATCTCGATCCGCAGGGCAACGCCTCGACCGGCCTCGGCATCGACCGTCGCGCCCGCAAGGTCTCGACCTATGATGTGCTGACTGGCGATGTGAGCCTGCGCGAGGCGGTGATGCCGACCGCGGTGCCCCGCCTGCATATCGCGCCCTCGACCATGGACCTCTCCGGTCTGGAGCTGGAGCTCGCCACCGCACGCGACCGCGCCTTCCGCCTGCGCGACGCGATCCGGGTGCTCAACCGGGACGAGTCGAGCGCGGCAAATTCGATTCATACGCGAAACGATGCTTTGCCTTACACATATGTGCTGATCGACTGCCCGCCTTCGCTGAACCTGATCACGGTCAACGCCATGGCGGCGGCGAACGCGATCCTGGTGCCGTTGCAGTGCGAGTTCTTCGCGCTGGAGGGCCTGTCGCAGCTTCTCAGCACGGTCGAGCAGGTGCGGACCACGCTGAACCCGGAACTCACCATCCACGGCATCGTTCTGACCATGTTCGATGCCCGCAACAACCTCTCCAACCAGGTTGTCGAGGATGTCCGTCAGTTCATGGGCGCCAAGGTCTACGACACCATCATTCCCCGCAATGTGCGGGTGTCCGAGGCGCCATCCTACGGCAAGCCGGTGCTGCTCTACGATTTGAAGTGCGTGGGATCGCAGGCTTATCTTCGTCTCGCATCCGAAATAATTCAGCGCGAGCGCAGTCTGCGCGCGGCAGCGGCTTAGGGAGAGGCGCTATGGCGATGGCAGAAGATGGCGGCGGACGTTCGCGGCTCGGTCGGGGTCTCGCGGCACTGATCGGCGACATGGGCGATATCGCCGAGGGCAGCGTCCCGGAGCGGGTGCGCGTCGGCGGCGGCCAGCGCAAGGTGCCGATCGCCTTCCTGCGCCCCAATCCGCGCAACCCGCGCCGTACCTTCGGCGAGATCGAGCTCGAGGAGTTGGCCGCCTCGGTGCGCGAGCGCGGCATCATCCAGCCCATCGTGGTGCGTCAGGCCGTGGGCTCGCGCGACGCCTATGAGATCATCGCCGGCGAGCGCCGCTGGCGCGCCGCGCAACGGGCCGGCGTGCATGAAGTGCCGATCGTGGTGATCGATGTCGACGACCGCGAGGCGCTCGAAATCGCGATCATCGAGAACGTGCAGCGCGCCGATCTCAACCCGCTGGAAGAGGCGACCGGCTATCAGGCGCTGACCGACCAGTTCAATTATTCGCAGAATGATCTGGCGCGGGTGATCGGCAAGAGCCGCAGCCATGTCGCCAACACGATGCGTTTGCTCAAGCTGCCCGACACGGTGAAGGAATTTCTCGCCGACGGACGCCTTTCGGCCGGGCATGCGCGGGCGCTGCTGACGCAGGACGATCCCGAAGCGCTGGCCCGCATCATCGTCGACCAGGGCATGAATGTGCGTGCCATCGAGGCGCTGGCGCAGGAACTCAACATCGCCAAGGCCGATGCCGCCGGCAAGCCGGCGCGCAAGGCCAAGGCCGCGCCGGTGGTCGACGCGGATACGGCGGCTTTGGAGAAGCGGCTGTCGGATGCGCTGGGGTTGAAGGTTTCGCTGCGCATCGAGGGTGAAGCCGGCGAGATCCGTATCCGCTACACCTCGCTCGACCAGCTCGACGAGGTCTGCCGCCTGCTCGCCGCCGGCTAAGGCTCAGGGACTTTTCCGATCAGATGGAATCATCTGATCGATAAGAAAATGCTCTCGATTCAACAAGCTAGAGCATGTTCTGATCGCAAAAGTCATTCAACTTTTGCGGAACATGCTCAGCCCCGCCGAGCGGCCGCGGCGATCTGGAACAGCGCGCGCTCGGCAGTGGCCGGGCCGAGCGAGGCATTGCGGCGGGCGGCCAGCAGGGCATCGTCGAGCGCCAGCAGGGCATTTACGAGCCGCGCCGCGTTCCAGCCGCGCAATGCTTTTTCGACCAATGGCTTGCGGCGAAAATGAATCGCCGGACGGGCGCCCTCGATGGCGCGCTCGACGCTGCCGCCCGCCTCGATACCGAGCCGCATCATGTGCAGCGTCTGTGCCGTGCGGCACACCGCGCCGAGGATGATGTCGGCGCGCATGCCTTCGCCGGTCGCCTTGGCGAACGCCGTCGCCATTTCCGGCGACAGGCCGGCCAGTGCCGAATCGGCGATCTCGTCGAGCGCCAGGCTGGAGGCGTCGCCGACAATGGCGCGGATATGCTCGCTGGTGATGCGAGCCTCGCCGGCGGCATAGAGCAGCAGCTTGGAAACCTCGTTGCGCGAGGCCATGCGGTCGCCGCCGAGCAGTGCCAGCAACTCGCCACGCGCGTCGCGATCGATGGAGACGCCGGCCTCCTGCATCATGGTATCGACCAGCTTGGCGAGGTCGCGCTCGCTGTCGGCATAGCAGGCGATGGCGAGCGAGCGGGGCGAGTTCTCACACAGCGCCCGCAGCCCGACACCGCGCTTGAGGTCGCCGGCCTCGATGACGATGATGGCTTCCTCCAGCGGCGAGGCCAGCAGCGCCTCGACGGCCGGGACGATGTTCTTGGAGCCGGCGCGGACCGAGATTACCCGGCGGCCGCCGAACATCTGGATGGTGCCGGCCTCATCGACCAGCCGGCCGGGATCGCCGGCGATCTCGTCGCCATCGAGCCGGATCAGGCCGAAGGGGTCGTCGGAGCCCTGCGAGGCGCGGGAGAGATAGGCGCGGGCGCGCTCGCGCACCAGCCCGCTGTCCGGGCCGAACAGCAGCACCACGGGGCGCAGCGTATCGAGGCGGGTGAGGGTCGCCTCGACGTCGCCGGGCCGGACCGCGACCATCGCTCAGATCTCCGTCACTCAGGTTTTGGGCGTGCGGGTCACAAAATAGGAAGCGAGCTGCCCGCGAATGGACTCGGCCGCGACCTTGGCCGAGCGGTTCTCGGCATCGCGCACGGCGCGGGAGCGGGCGAAGCGCTGATAGCCGCTGTCGAGCGAAGCCTTGCCGAAGGCGGTACCCTGTTTCACGGCAACCTTCGGGTTGGCGGTCTCGAACAACTGCCAGCTCACATTTACTGAGACCAGTTCGACTTCCGGCAGGCCGGAATAGGGGTCAACCACGGCGGCGGTCGCGCTGGTGCTGGGACGTAGCACAAGACGATAAGGCGCGCCGACCGGGTTGCCGGAGCCGCCGGTGAGCTCGAAGATCAGATCGTTGCGGACTTCGTTGCCGATGCGGCCGTCGGCGAACACCACTTCGACGTCGCCAAGCTGGTCGCGCAGCGCGGAACCTTCGCCGGGCGTGGTCTCGGCATACATCGGCTGAAAGCAGCCAGCGGTCGAGGCGGCAAGCAGGCCGACGATCGCGAGATTGAAGAGGCGGCGGCGAGACGGCATTGAGTGCTTCCGTTCAGGCAACGACATTCACGATCCTCTGCGGAACGACGATGATACGCTTTGGGGCGCGTCCGTCGAGTATCTGTATCACGGAGTCGAGTGCCAAAACCGCCTGTTCCACCTCTTCGGAGGTGGCATCCTTGGTCACGGTGATCTCACCCCGGCGCTTGCCGTTGATTTGAATCGGCAGCGTAACGGTATCATCGACCAGAAGCTCCGGCTCGACCACCGGCCAGCGGGCTTCCGCGACGAGGTCGTCGGCCCCGAGCACGATCCAGCACTCTTCGGCGAGGTGCGGCACCATCGGGGCTACCACGGAAGTGAGGAACGATGCGGCTTCGCGCAGGGCAAAAGCCATGTCCGGCGCGATCTCGGCCTTGCGCGCGGCGACGATGGCGTCGCCGAAAATATTCGCGAAGGCGTGCACGCGGGCGACCGCGACGTTGAAACGCAAGCGCTCGATATCGTCCGCGACCTGCGCGGCGAGCTTGTGCGCGGCGCGGCGCAGCGCGGTTGATTCGGGCCCGAAAGCCTCGGGACGCGATGCCTGGCCGGGTGCAAGCAGTGCAGCATCGCCGACCAGCCGCCAGACGCGCTGTACGAATCGCCAGGCGCCCTCGATGCCGGCGCTGGTCCATTCGCTGTCGCGCTCGGGCGGGGTGTCGGAGAGCATGAACCAGCGAGCGCAGTCGACGCCATAGGTTTCGGCCACCACTTCCGGCGGCACCACGTTGCGCTTGGACTTCGACATCTTCTCCGGCGGGCCGACCGTCACCGGCTCGTCGGTGCCGATCTTGAACGCCGTGCCGTCGCCGCGCTTCTCGACCTCTTCGGGGAACAGCCACCTGCCGGCGGTGTCCTTGTAGGTCTCGTGGACGATCATGCCTTGGGTGAACAGGCCGGCGAACGGCTCCTCGACATCGAGGCGGCCGACCTTCTTCAGCGTGCGGGTGAAGAAACGCGAATAGAGCAGATGCAAGATCGCGTGCTCGATGCCGCCAATATACTGGTCGACCGGCAACCAGTGGTCGGCGGCGTCGTTCTGCAGCGGGGCGGTGCCGGGCTCGGAGGCGAAGCGGGCGAAGTACCAGGACGAATCCACGAACGTGTCCATGGTGTCGGTTTCGCGCCGGGCCTCGCCGCCGCATTGCGGGCAGGCGACATGTTTCCAGGTCGGATGACGGTCCAGCGGGTTGCCCGGCTGGTCGAAGGTCACGTCGTCCGGCAGGCGGACGGGGAGTTCGCTCTCGGGCACCGGCACCGGGCCGCAGGCCTCGCAATGCACGATCGGGATCGGGCAGCCCCAATAGCGCTGGCGCGAAATGCCCCAGTCGCGCAGCCGATAGTTTACCGTGCGCTCGCCGACCGGCTCATTGCCGAGGGTCTCCCGCTCCAGGCGCAGCGCCACCGCTTCCTTGGCGTCGGGAATGCTCATCCCGTCCATGAAGCCGGAATGGATCAGCGTGCCGTCGCCATCATAGGCAGTGGTGCCGATCTCGAAGGTGGCGGGATCGGCATCCGGCGGCAGTACCACCGGGGTGACCGGCAGGCCGTATTTGCGGGCGAAGTCGAGATCGCGCTGGTCATGCGCCGGGCAGCCGAAAATGGCACCGGTACCGTATTCCATCAGCACGAAATTGGCGACATAGACCGGCAGCGCCGGCCCGCCAAGCGGGTGGCGCACGCGCAATCCGGTGTCGAAGCCCATCTTCTCCTGGGTCTCGATCTCGGCGGTCGAGGTGCCGCCGCGACGGCATTCCTCGACGAACGCCACCAGCGCCGGATTATCCTTTGCCAGTGCCTCGGTCAGCGGGTGACCGGGCGAGAGCGCCAGGAACGACGCGCCGAACAGCGTGTCCGGCCGCGTGGTGTAGACCTGCACCTCCTGCGGCAGGGCCGGGGCGGCGTTCTCTACATGGAACCGGACGTGCAGCCCTTCCGAGCGGCCGATCCAGTTGCGCTGCATCAGGCGCACCTTGTCGGGCCAGCGCTGTTCCAGCGTGTCGAGGCCGGCCAGCAGCTCCTCGGAAGCCGCCGAGATGCGGAAGAACCATTGCGCCAGCTTGCGGCGCTCGACCAGGGCGCCGGAGCGCCAGCCGCGACCGTCGATCACCTGCTCATTGGCGAGCACGGTGTTGTCGATCGGGTCCCAGTTCACTTCGCTCTCGCGGCGATAGACGAAGCCGCCCTTGAGGAATTCGAGAAAGATGCGCTGCTGCTCGCCATAATAGGAGGGGTCGCAGGTCGCGATCTCGCGCGACCAGTCGAGCGAGAGGCCGAGCAGCTTGAGCTGCTCGCGCATGGTGGCGATGTTCTCGTAGGTCCAGATGCCGGGATGGGTGTTGCGCTCGATCGCAGCGTTTTCCGCCGGCAGGCCGAAGGCGTCCCAGCCCATCGGGTGCAGGACGTTGAAGCCCTTCATGCGCTTGAAGCGCGCGACCACGTCGCCCATCACATAATTGCGGCCATGGCCGATATGGATGCGCCCCGAGGGGTAGGGGAACATTTCGAGCACATAGTATTTGGGACGCGGGTCGTCATTGCGGGTGCGGAAGATGCCGCGTTCGTCCCAGATCTTCTGCCAGCGGGGTTCGGCCTCGCGGGCATTGTAACGCTCGGTGCTCATGGGTCGGGGTCTTCGGACTCGGGCTTTGGGGAGGCGTGTTTGGGGCTTGTTTCTGAACGAATATATGGGTGCTCGACGGCGCCGGACTAGGACACGAACTGCGCTAGCGGGTCAACCTTTGCGGGTCAACCATCGACGATGCCGCCGCGCTCCCTGAGGAGCGAACCTTTCGTCGTCGCGGCTCCCGGCAGAACCGCTTCCGCTGAGCGCACGGCGTTCCGGCCGGCCTCCTTGGCGGCATAGAGCGCGCGGTCGGCGGCGACCGAGAGATCGGCGGCTGTGAGTTCCGGTCCTGGCCGGCAGGCGGCGCAGCCGATGGAAACGGTGACGACGCCGCTGTCCATCTTGCCGTGCGGGATGCCGAGCTTCTCGATGGCGCGGCGAAGACGCTGCGCCACCTCGGTCGCGGTGCGGATGTCGGCGCCCGGCATCAGCACCGCGAATTCCTCGCCACCGATGCGGGCCACAACGTCGGTGCCGCGCACCGTGGAGGCGAGCGCCTGCGCCACCCTGCGGATGCAGCCATCGCCTTCCTGGTGGCCATACTGGTCGTTGAACATCTTGAAGTGGTCGATATCGATCATCAGCATGGCGAGGCTCGGCGCCGTGCTCCATTGCAGCGCCAATACGGCGTCGAAGCTGCGGCGGTTGGCGATGCCGGTGAGCGGATCGAGGCTGGCCAGCGAATTGAGCCGCCGGTTGGCGCTGCGCAGCGCGGTCTCGCGGCGCGTCAGCTCGTCGGCCATCGCCTCGAATGCCGCGACCAGCGGCTGAAGCTCGGCGATGACGGGGCGGGCGCCGCTATCGTCGCTCTCGCCGCTCTCGCCGCGCCCGAAGCGGGAAAGACGGGCGGCGAGCGTCAGTACCGGATTGACGATCAGCCGCTCGCCGGCGATCCACAGGCCGAGGAAGATGATCGCGCTGGCGATGAACAGCGTGGCGGCCGCCCGCAACATCGCCCGCCTCACCGGCGCGGTGACGCTGGTCTCGTCCACCCCGACGATGAGGTGCATGTTGCTTTGGGGTAGCCGCATGAAACCATAGATGCGCGCCAGCCCGTCGGGCCCCTTGGTCTCGATGGACCCGCGCGTGCGGCCGAGCGCCGCCGAGACCAGGTCGCTGTCACTCAGGTTCGGCCCCGCCCATTCCCGTCCGTCGGGATAGGACATGATCATCAGGCCCGAGGGATCGATCATCATCACTTCGGCGCTCAAATCGAGCTCGTTGATGATGTTGCGCGGAAACAGCTCCTCAAGCCCGACGCGGGCGACGACCACGGCCACGACATCGCCCTTCGGCCCTATGGCCGGCTGCGCGGCATAGATGGTCGGCAGATCGGTGATATAGCTGCGGCTGACCGAGGATAGCGAACTGATTCCGCGCATCGCGATCTGGAAATATTCCCGGTCGGACAGATCAAGTCCTGCCGCGCCCGGCGAGGTGCCGCATATCACATGGCCCTGGGGACCGACATAGGTCAGCGACTCGATCGTGCTGGTAACCTCGAGAATGCGGTCCAGGCTGCCGCATCCGGCCACATCCGGCGTTGCTTGCGTATCCGCAGCGATGGTGGTGAGCACGGCGCGCACGGCGGTGAGCGTGTTGGTGTATTGCGCGATGCCCTGGTCGGTCAGGTCCAGCACATGGCTTTCGACCGCCGCGAGGCTGTCGGCACGCATATTGATGATGGTGAAACTGCGCTCGACGACGAGCAGCGCCATCGCGATGGCGGCGAGCAATGCAAGGCGGGTGCGCAGGCTGACGGTTTGCGCCCGTGGCCACTGGACGATGTCCGTGACTTTGCGCCGTTCCTTGATTGCTGGTTGGGATAAAGGAGCGCCCGCAGCACTCCGGTCATCGTTCACTATGGACTTCAGCCTATTGGCGCCGGCACCTTACCAAAGGGTATCTAGGACGCGCGCGTGCTGCAAGGTAGTCGGAGCCCTCATCTCCTGTTGACAATAAAGGCTTGGCTTCGCATTCCGGAGGTCTAAGCACTTGGGGATTCGATGATGAGCGTCGCGGACCGTCTCGCGCAGGTGCGCGGGCGCATCGAACAGGCCTGCCGGGACGCCGGACGCGATGCCGCCGAGGTCGCGCTGGTGGCCGTCTCCAAGACCTTCGAGCCCGAGCATATCTTGCCCGCGCTGGAGGCCGGGCAGAGGCTGTTCGGCGAGAACCGGGTGCAGGAAGCCAAGGCCAAGTGGCCGGCGCTGCGTGAGCGTTTTGAAGGCGTCGAGCTGCATCTGATCGGGCCGCTGCAGACCAACAAGGTGCGCGAGGCGCTGGGCCTATTCGACGTGATCCACACGCTCGACCGCGAGTCGCTGGCGGTCGCGCTGGCCAAGGAAATCGAGCGGCTGGATGGGCGGCCGGCGCCGCGCCTGCTGGTGCAGGTAAATACCGGCGAGGAACCGCAGAAGGCCGGCATCGCGCCGCTGGAAGCCGACGCCTTCATCGCGTCGTGCCGCGACGTTCACGGCCTCGTGATCGACGGCCTTATGTGCATACCGCCGGCGGACGAGCCGGCGGCGGCGCATTTCGCGCTTTTGGCCACAATCGCGCGCCGCAACGGGCTGAAGACGCTCTCCATGGGCATGAGCGGCGACTTCGAGACGGCGATCACGCTGGGCGCCACCCATGTGAGGGTCGGTAGCGCCATTTTCGGGGTACGCTAGCCGACTTTGATGCGCGTGCGGGGGGTCAGGATCGCCAGCAGGCGCCGGAGGTCGGCGCGGCGGAAGGCGATGCAGCCGGCGGTGGGCTCGAAGCCCTCGCGGGCCAGATGCAGGAACACCGCGGAGCCGCGCCGGGCCTTGCGCGGGCGGGCATTGTGGTCGAGCACCACGACCAGGTCGTAGAGGCCGTCCTTGCGCCACATCTCCTCATGCGAGGGGGCGAAGGGAAGCCTTACCGGGCGGTTGTAGCGCCCGTCGGTGGGATCGTCGCACCAGCCATCGTCGCGCCGCGTGGCCTGCACGGGGAGCTGGGTGGTGGGACGCAATCCGTGGTCGGCGCGCCAGCGCACCTGGCGGGGGTGCCAGATTCCGGCCGGGGTCGCGCCGTCGCCCTCACGCTTGTCATGGCGGATGCCGGCGGGCCCAAGCGCCACCGGAATGGCGCGGCCGGCATGGATGAACCACCCGCGCGCGGGTGATCCGGGCTTCGCCACGACGCGTATCGCCGTGGACTTCCGTGCGTTTTCTTCGCGAAGGGCCTTCTTCTTCACGCGTTTTCCGTTCACGATCACGTCACGAGCCTGACGATGCCACCGTCTCGGCGAGCGCGGCGCTTGCCGAAGGCGCCACTCCTGCCTACTCGGTGACGGTAAAGTTAGCGTTCCTGTCCACACACGCCAGTGCGGGTGTGGTGGGCCGGCACGAAATGAAGGGTTCAGGTAGCAGACATGGCGAATGCTCAGCGTGTCCTGGTTGTTGATGACGACAACGAACTTCGCGAGGCTCTGGTCGAGCAGCTCGCGCTTTACGACGAGTTCGAGATCGTCGCGGTAGCGTCGGCCCAGGCGGCGATGGCTGAGGTCGAGTCCAATCGGATCGACCTGGTCCTCATGGATGTCGGCCTGCCCGACAAGGATGGCCGCGAAGCCGTGCGCATCATGCGCCAGAACGGCTTCAAGGCGCCGGTCATCATGCTCACCGGGCACGACACCGAGAGCGACACCATCATGGGGCTGGAAGCCGGCGCCAACGACTATGTGGTGAAGCCGTTCCGCTTCGCCGTGCTGCTGGCCCGCATCCGCGCCCAGATGCGCTCGCACGAGGCGAGCGAGGACGCGGTGTTCACCATCGGGCCCTACACCTTCCGCCCCGGCGCCAAGATGCTGGTGACCGAGCGCAATTCCAAGATCCGCCTGACGGAGAAGGAAACCGCGATCCTGCGCTATCTCTACCGCGCCGGGAAAAAGCCGGTGGCGCGCGAAATCCTGCTGCAGGAAGTATGGGGCTATAATTCCGGTGTCACCACCCACACGCTGGAAACCCATATCTACCGGCTTCGCCAGAAGATCGAGAAGGACCCCTCCCACCCCAACCTTCTCGCTACGGAAGCCGGGGGTTACAAACTGCTGCCCTGAGCGGGGACCTGAGCTGATTCGTTTTGGCTGATTCGTTCCCGCTTCCCGCTGGAGATCCGCCCGCCTTGCCTATCGAGGACGACATCGCGCTGCTGGACCGCGTGCCGCTGCTGCAACTGCTCGGCCGCGAAGGGCTGCGTGTGATCGCCATCAGCGCCGAAAGCCATGCTCTGGGCCCCGGCGAGGTGCTGTTCAGCGAGGGGCAGCCGGCCGACGCCGCCTATGTCGTGATGACCGGGCGGCTGGCGCTGAGCCGGGAGGACCCGGCTTTCGCCACGCGCCCCGGCCATAGCGCGGTGGTTGGTCCCGGCGCGCTACTGGGCGAGCTGGCGCTTATTACGGAAACGAAACGACCCTGCACGGCGACCGCCCTGGAAGCCTGCGTGCTGCTGCGCGTCCCCCGCATCATCTTCATGCGGACGGTGGAAAGCTATCCTGACGCGGCGGTGCGGCTGGCCAGCGCGTTGAGCCAGCAGATGTCCGGCACGCTCGGTGAGCTCGATGGCGTGCGCCGGCGGCTGGAAGCGCTCGACGGCCCCTTTGGGCGGCGCTGAGGGCGGGGCCAGAAGTTCCCATGATCCCGATCGCCCCCCGCGTCTGGCTCGATGAGGACGAGATCGAGGAGACGTTCGTGCGCGCCTCCGGGCCCGGCGGGCAGAACGTCAACAAGGTCTCCACCGCCGTGCAGCTGCGCTTCGACGTGCGCAACTCCAAAACCCTGCCCGAGCATGTGAAGACCAAGCTGGAGCGCCTCGCCGGCCGCCGGCTGACCAATGACGGCGTGCTGGTGCTGGTGGCGCAGCGTTTTCGCACTCAGGAGCGCAATCGCGAGGATGCGCTGGCGCGGCTGGTCGAGCTGGTGAAAGAGGCGTCGATCGTGCCGATCACGCGGCGCCCGACCCGTCCGACCTTGGGCTCGAAGATCCGCCGGCTGGAAGGCAAGGCCAAACGTTCCGGGGTGAAATCCATGCGCCGGGATAAGCCGTCGGGCGGCGGCGAGGAATGAGGGTCGGGCACGCATAGATGGCCCTCATTCGCCCCCTCTAAAAATCCGAGGCGATGCCCTTCACTTCCCAGTCGCCATAGCGCACCGGCTCGGGGCCGTCGCGGCCGTTGATTTCTTTTGGGCCAGGGGGCTGTTCGGCAGCCACGCGTCGCGCGGCGGCTTCGGCCAGCGCGCGCTGGGCGGCGGGCGTCAGCGGGCGGGGCGCGGGAGCCTCAGCCGCATCTGGATTAGCCGTGGTCTTGGTGTCGCTCATGGCGCATTGGAACCATCGGGCGGGCCCCGTCGTCAAGCATTTGGGATCGACACGCCCGCATGGCTCCCTTGCGTCAGGGGCGCGCGGTTCCCATCCTAATCGGCGTGGCACCGCGCGTTGCGGTGCTTTACGGGGAGTTCGATGAACTATTTTCGCACAGCCATCCTGCTGGCGGGCATGACCGCGCTGTTCATGGTCGTTGGCCTGATGATAGGCGGCCAAAGCGGCATGATGATCGCGCTGCTGGTGGCGATCGGCATGAACCTGTTCAGCTACTGGAATTCCGACAAGATGGTGCTGTCGATGTACGGCGCCCGTCAGGTCGACCGTGCCAGCGCGCCGGAATATTACGGCATGGTCGAGCAGCTGGCGGCCCGCGCCGGCCTGCCGATGCCGCGCGTCTTCATCATGGACAACCCGCAGCCCAACGCCTTCGCCACCGGCCGCAACCCGCAAAATGCCGCGGTGGCCGCGACCACTGGCCTGCTCAACTCGCTGTCGCGCGAGGAAGCCGCCGGCGTGATGGCGCATGAGCTGGCGCACATCAAGAATTACGACACGCTGACCATGACGATCACCGCCACATTGGCCGGCGCGATCTCGATGCTGGCGAACTTCGCCATGTTCTTCGGCGGAAACCGCAACAACAATAGCGGCTTCGGCGTGATCGGCAGCATCGCCATGATGATACTGGCGCCGCTGGCGGCGATGGTGGTGCAGATGGCGGTGTCGCGCTCGCGCGAATATGAGGCCGACAAGCTCGGCGCGCAGATTTGCGGCCAGCCCATGTGGCTCGCCTCGGCGCTGGCGAAGATTGACAATGCCGCCCATCAGGTGCCGAACATGCCGGCCGAGCACAACCCGGCGACCGCACACATGTTCATCATCAACCCGCTGTCGGGCGAGCGGATGGACAGCCTATTCTCCACCCATCCGGCGACCGAGAACCGTATCGCCGCGCTTCGGGCGCTGGCGCAGGAAATGGGCGCGGGCGGTGGATTCGGTGGTGGCGGCCAGCCGGCGGCGGCGCGCGGCTGGGGCCGGCCGAATCCCGGCACCTCGGTCCGCCCCTCCAGCAATGTGTGGGGCAACAGCCGCCCAACAACGGGAGAAGCTCCCCGCGAGACCCGTCGCGGCCCGTGGGGCTGACGTCAGGCCCACGGGCCGCGGAGCGGATGCAAGTATCACTTGAAATGCAAGCGCGGCTTGAAATAACGGGGCTTCGCGGCTACAGAAGCCCCGCGTGCCGCTTTAGCTCAGTTGGTAGAGCATCGCATTCGTAATGCGGGGGTCGCAGGTTCGAATCCTGCAAGCGGCACCATCTCCCCCAAAATTCCAGTCTTGAGCGTCCCCGTGCCATGAAAAAGGGCGCGAACTCGGCGTCCGCGCCCCTGTTCTCAAGCTCTGGTGCCAAGAACTAGATCACCACCGCTGGTACCAGCAGCGACGGCGGGGACGGCCCCAGCGGTCGCGTACGACGCGACACACCCGGCGTCCACGACGGTAACGGCGGTAGCGCGGCGGCGGCGGGCGATGCCAGGGATTGTGCCACACCTCGTCGATCGGCGTGCCGTCCGGGGTCGCGGCGCTGACATCGGGCGTCTCGATCTCGTCAAGCGGCAGGTTCTTCAACTGGTCGAGGGTCGTCGCCTGCGCGGACGAGAGGGCGAACCCACCCATCGCGCCGGCACCGACCAAGCCGACAAGGCCCGTCAAGAAACCACGTCTATCCACGTCTTCCTCCCACGGTTGAGCCCATTGCCGGCGTTGATTCACCGGCGGTATCTTGTCGATACCACCGACCTAACGCGCCGGCGGGCTCGCGGTTCGCCGACCACCCACATGTTGTTGCTGAATCACGACAAAGATCGGGCAGCCTTGCGCCGGACGCGCCGTCCCGCCGCGGAATGCGATTTCGTTCGGTCACGATAAATTCAATAAGTCGGTATCGTATGTTGCCGACACACGAATTCCGATGCAGCGTGGCTCACGTTTCGCCGTGAGCGCACCGCGTGCCAGCCGCGACGGAAGAGCCCGATTCGGCAGCGACACCAACGAGGTGCAGATGAGCAAGAGAGTTTCGGTATTACGCGCGGCTCTGGTCGCGGCGGCGCTCGCGCCCGCGCTGCTGATGCAGGCCCCGCCCGCGCAGGCCAGAAACAATACGGGCGCGTTGATCGGCGGTCTGGTTGCCGGCGCCCTTATTGGATCGGCGGTCACGGCCGCCACGACCCGGCCGGACCCCTATTATTACTACGCGCCGCCGCCGCCGCCCCCGCCGCCGCGGCCCTATTACGGCCCCGGCTATTGCGGCGCGCCGCCTTATCCGCCGTGCCGGACCCCGGTTCCCTACTTACCGGCGGGTTACTCGCGGAAGACGTCCTGTTCTCGGAAGCGCCAAGGTAGTTCAATGTTG